>Ga0207957_1000081_pt1 | contig 22889 bp, 27 predicted proteins | sample CryBogCBH27Jun07_FD_184603 | JGI IMG/M metagenome (GOLD analysis project Ga0207957, IMG submission 184603) | Freshwater microbial communities from Crystal Bog, Wisconsin, USA - CBH27Jun07 (SPAdes) | ecosystem: Environmental > Aquatic > Freshwater > Lake | place: Crystal Bog, Wisconsin, USA...
TCTGTTGCGCGGTATGCAAGCCTACTCTGATAGCTTCAAAGGTATTGATTTGAACAGCATCCGCGACGCCAAGTTGTTGGATTTGGCTGAGAAACAAATTTTTGCTGATGCAGCTATGGCTTCACGTAATTCAGCTGGTGTCCCCGCTGGTCAACTGGTGGAAATCCACGAACGTGACCGCGCTGGCCGCATCATCACCAAGTTCAAAGGTTCTATGTCTGCATGGCTCGACGACTTCAAGTTGCCAGCTCATCGCGTGACTAGCTTCCACACAGCCAACAACGCACGCTAAGAGGTAAATAGCCATGACAGCACAAATCTCTCTCAACCCGATGGCAACCACCAACGCGGCAAACCTTTTTAATGTCAATTCTCAAGGTTTTACGCAAGGTGATGCACAAGACGATCCCGCAGTCAAATTCGCTTTGGCTGGTGGTGTTTTGTCTACCTCTGCTACTACTCCTTTATGGGGCGGTGTGCCAATCATCGAACAGATCCCCGGCGCCCCCTCACAGCCCGGCACTGACACTTTGGGTGCAACCGTGGTTCAAGCAACCACCAACGCAGTGCCTACAGGTATCTGCGTGTACAACCAAGCTTTCGGTGGCATTACAACTCCTCAGTCCAACGCGCCTTTGTTCTCGCCCGGCATGTCTGTGAACTTCTACCGTTTCGGTAGCGGCGCACGCATTCCTATGGCTTGCGACTCTAGCGTGGTGGCCTTGGACGGCAGCAGCATTGTTGAGACTGTGTACTACAACTACAGCACCAACTTGTTGACCACAACTCAGCCCTCTGGCCAAGCAGCTTTGCCAGTGAAGATTTTGCGCACTAGCACCACTGGCAACAAACTTGTCTCGTACAGCTCGGGAACAGGCAACGCCAACTGGACGTCTACTGGCAACATCGCTCTCGTCTTAATCTAATAAAGGAGCCTCACCATGTCCGGCTTTGCACCGTCATTTGTTACCGTCAATCCGCACTACATGATGCCTGAGCTCATCATGCAGTATTCTTTGGCTTCCGGCGCGTTCACCACGCTGGCCACAGAAAACCCAATGGCTCGTTTGGGCGAAGCTGACCTGTATGTCTACGCGAAGAAAATTCAGTTGACATCACAAGTTAGCGCCAATCAATCGACTGTGAACCAGTTGCCCAGCGCATCTGTGATCCCTTCGATGATCAGCACCGCTACTTACCGCCTGCAAACCCGCGCTCAGTACGACAACTTCGACGAAGCTGCTACTGGCCAATGGGGTTACGCTTTGCCCGAAGCAATGCGTCTGGCTGCTCGTCAAGGTATTGCTCAACAATTGCGTAACGCTCTGTTGTATGGTTTCAACCCATCCAACGGCGAAGGCTTGTTGAACACCGCTGGCGCCACCACCCTGAACCTCGGTTCTGACACCAATGGCAACACTGGTTACAGCACATGGGATTCTGGTCAATTGGCTCAGTTCTTGTTGAACATGATCGGCGCTTTGAAAGTTCGCACTTTGCAAATCGGCCAACCTCTGCGTTTGGTGTTCTTGGCACCTCAGCGTTTCATCAGCCAAATCAGCTACTCTGGCGTTGTGTCTTTGACTCAATTCCAACGTATCGGTGCTGGTGTTGAAACCGCCGCAGGCTTGGTTGAAACCGTTGCTCAATGGGCGGGCGGTGATGACGTTAGTTTCGCTGCTGATGACACCTTGATCGGTCAAGGTTCTGGCGGCACCGACGCTATCCTGTTGATCGCTCCTGAGTTGAAGATCCCTAAAGCAAATACCCGCATCAATACCAACGTGTTTGCAAGTTTGACTCCAAACCAAACTGCTACATCTTTGATGTTGACAGACGTGTCTGCTCCTACAGAGATCCCCACTCCAATCGCTGACGGTGGTATCACCACTCTGTACACAATGCGCTCAACTTCTGGTTGGGGCTTGCGTCCTGAAGCATTGACCATCTTGTCTGCTGCTTACTAAGCACAGATTTGGTTAGCAAGGAACCTCACTACGGTGGGGTTTTTTGTTATGATTGCGATGAACTTGTGTGATGCCAAGTAAAAGGTTTTGGGCGGGTAGGGTTTGGTTTCTGTTGTGAGCCCTCGGAAATCTGACCGCATCATCTACCCGCCCACCCCATAAAGGAAGAAATGATGGAACTTTATGTAGCTAATTGCAGCAAGCAAGATTTTGATTTCACTTACATGCTGCCCGAAAATCCCCGCCCTTTCTTGCACCGCATCCGCGCGGGTTCGCAAGTGAAGATCCAAGGTACATCCACTGAAGTTGATCAGATTGTCAAACAACACACCGTCTACGGCATGATGAATGTCGATGAAGTGAAAAAAGGTTTTGGCAGCTTGGCTTATCGAATTGGCAAACCAATCAGCGTAGACGCGATTGAAAATGGTTTTACTCAATCCGAACAAGAGGCCATTGACCGCGCGCTGGAAGCGCGTAAGATTCAGGCTGCGGCATCGGATCAGATCATCCAACAAAAAGCGCAAGAGATGGGTTTGCGTCAAACTGAAGGTCTGGAAATTGAAGTGATTGAAGAAAAACGCAACGCTGCGGATACTGATCCTAAATTTCAACAGACAATCGAAGTTTCACGTGAAACAGCCGCGCCCAAACGTGGTCGTGGTCGCCCATCAAAAGGCTGACTTTTTTAACTAACTGGGTACAATATAGCCATGAGCGACCCCATCATTTCCCCACCAACGCTGACAGGTTTCATTGCTTGGACACGGGCAGTGATGGGCGTACCCACAATGGCAATCGCTGATAACGATCCCGGCTATGCGTATGCGTTTCAGATAGCGCTTGACGTAGTGCCACAAGATTATTCTGCGGCTTCTCCAGATATTTACACTTTGACGGTGTACAACTGGGGAGGAAGTCAACTGATTCAATTCCAGCAAGATATTTCCGGCCAAACTTATTTTTCAGACCTACGCGCAGCGTTTGGTGTAAATAACTTTGTGGCAGGTGTTGTCAGTTCTGCATCAGATGTCTCCACCAGCGAAAGTTTGGCAATCGGCAAAGGTTTACAAAACCTTGACATGATGAGCTTGCAGCGCATCAAAGACCCCTACGGTCGTCAAGCCGTTTCCTTTATGCAATCCCTTGGAACCCTTTGGGGATTGACATGAAATTAAAGCTCGGGGTCATCGATGTACCCGAGCCAGAAGGCGGCACGAGCTATACCGTCGGTAAAGAGCTCGAAGAAAATTATCAGCTGTTTTCCAAATTTGCCGAGTACGACATGAATAACATTGTAAAAATGTTGTCGGAGTCAGCGGCAGGTGCTCTGGAAACTATGCAGATGACAGGCCAATTGCCTACTGATCCATTTGCAGCGGCAGGCGAAGAGATCACCGATAGCTTTAAAAAGTTCATTCAGAACGAGACTTTAGCGACTATGGGTGTTCCCGGCGTGCCAACAAAAGCCGCTTTGGAAGGCCGCACTTTGCGCACAAAAGGTGGTAAAACCGTCAGCAGAGTTAAAAAAGGTCAACAATTTAAAGAAATTGTTGGGGCACGTCGCCCTTCTTTTATATACTCAGGGGTCTTGCAATCGTCCTTGAAAGTGTGGGTTGACTGATGGCCACCGCTACTGAAGCCGCAACCGCTAAATCACAGCTTGCCTCCGGTTTGGCCGAGGGTACGAACACGCTTTCTGGCAATGAGACAGTCACTTTCACACTTTATGTGAAATTAATTTTGCCTTTGGATGGATATGTGTATTGGGTAAACGCCACGTTGCTAAACGACTCGGCGATTTACAACGCATTGACATACGGATTTGGCGAATACAACAAGCCGGGCGACACTTTGCCTGCACGCCAAGTGACGCATAAAGGGTCGTTCCATTTCAATTCTGAGTTGCATCAACTGGAAGACCGCACTACGGCATATAACCACACTCTGTTTACCTCATTAGATCTGATTCAGGATTTCAATCTGACCAATCCGAATCTTATCTACGTGGCGACGTATGAGGGTATGCGTTTTGCGTTCAGCCGCAGAGAAAATTTTTACAAACAAGCGGATCTGTATCATTACCGAGGCGACGCGCTGTATTCAATTATGGATACGCAGCTGATCGACTCGATGACAGGTTTTGATACTGAGAGCGTTGTTGTATCAAACAGTCTTCCAATTTGGCTTAGTTTAAATCAGTATTTTCCCTTGTATCCATCATATCTGGTGGGGCAAAACTTGGCGCCGCCTTATGCGAGTGTTGATATAGACCCGCGTCAGACCACAGCCTTACAGCAGTTCCCTTTGCTTGACAGCGAATCTAATCCCTACCAACTTGTGCACGACACAGTTCGCATCACTATCTTTGGAACACGCAATAACGAAGCTTTAAACTTCGCCAATTATGTGTTCCAATACAGCATGAATACGGATAACATTGGCATGATGAATATGCCTGTTATTCAAGATGAAAAAGTAACCCAGCCGGAGCTGGGTATCATCGCTATGAAAAAGTCAATCACGTTCGAGGTTTCGTATTACCAAACCACAGTCAACAACGTAGCCAGAAAACTGATTGAAGAAGCGTTCATCACACTCAATCCCATCTAAAGGAGTTCCATTATGGCAGTCGGTCAAAATCAACCTCAAGTCCTCAACGGTGCAACCATCGTTGGTAAAGGTAGCAAAACAGCATTGAACATTTCTGCTGCAACAGCTGTGAAAGCCGTTGCTGGCCGTATTGTTAAAGTTAGCGTTATTGTTGCTGGCAGCGCTGCTGGCACTGTTAACGACGCCGCTACAACTGGTGCAGCCGCAAGCGCGAACGAAGTTGCTGTTATCCCCAATACAGTTGGCGTATATGACATTGATATGCCCACTTCGAACGGTATCGTTATCGTTCCCGGTACAGGTCAAACTGTTGCTGTCAGCTATAACTAATTAAGGGGGCGTCATGCCAAATATTGTCAACGTAGTTGTCAAGCAGCAGGTCGCAGCCGCGCCCTCGCAGCTTCAACAAAGGGGCGCATTTGTTTCTCAAGGCGCCACCACTCTTGCCACTGGCACTTCTGCGCTGCTCACTCAACTGTCAGATTTGACAGCTTTGTTAGCCGCGTCGAGCACCATTGCATCTATCACATGGAATACTGGCACAGTGACTGTAACAACAAGTTCTGCGCACGGCATTCCTTCTGGCGATATTATTCAAGGCGTAATTTCTGGCGTGACTCCTACTGCATATAACGGGACTTTTTCCGTTACTTCGACAGGAACTACGACACTTACTTACGCTTTGGCATCTAACCCCGGTTCAGCCACGGTTACAGCAGCTAGTCAATTCACGCTGGAAGACTCTATTCAGCTGTTGGCGATGGGCACCACATTCTTTGCTCAGAATGCTACAACACCCGTGTATGTGTTGGAGCTTGGTGTGGGCACTACTGCTCAAGGCGTTACTGCTTTGAACAACTACATCACCAACACAAACTTCTCTTTCTACAGCTATCTGTTGCCTAGCAATTGGGATACTGAATCGACAGCTCCTGCAATGATGAGAGCGTATGACGGCACAACCGCCAAAACGTATTTCTACATTACCACCACTACTTCGTCATACACTAGCTGGACAGGCATCAAGTCTGTGTTTGCTACTGTACAAAGCCCTTCAGCTCCTGTCACTGAATTTAGCGCCGCAGCTATTTTCAATGCCACACTGAGCTACGATCCCAACGCAAGCAATCTGGCATCCCCATTGGAATACACATTTGTGTATGACGTGACTGCCTATAGCACTCTGTCGAATGCTACACAGACCACTTTATTGGCTGCTGGCGTTAACTGGATCGGTACTGGTGCTCAAGGCGGTATCAGCAATACGTTGATTGAAGGTGGAACCTTCATGGATCTAAACCCATTCAACTATTGGTATTCAGTGGATTGGCTGGCGATCAATGTTGCATTGTCTTTGGCCAATGCAATCATCAATGGCAGCAACAGCTCTACAAATCCGCTGTATTACAACCAAGCTGGTATCAACACTTTGCAAAAAGTTGCACAAGCTACGACCAATAACGGCATTGCCTTCGGTCTTATCTTGTCTCCCGCAACAGTCAATGCAGTGCCTTTTGTGACTTACACTTCTCAGAACCCCGGCGATTATGCCGCAGGTATCTACAAAGGTTTGAGTTTGACATTTGTGCCGCAACGTGGATTCTCGTCAATCACGATTTACTTGACAGCAAGTAATATTCCGACTTAAGGAGCAAAATAAATGTCAAACCCACAAGTCGTACAAGGTACATTGAATCGGCTGCTTGCAAGCGTCGTGTACGCCAATTTCACCAACCTCAATGTGACATCGCCATACCTGTCAAAAGAAGCAATCAGTATTTCTTTTGACGGTGATACAGCAATGTTGATCAACACTTTGACGGGCGCTGTTACAAGTCCTGAACCGTATCAGTTTGCGACTGTTACGATTCACTTATTGCGCACTCAAGCATTGGCCAATGCGTACAAAACGCAAATCGAGACAAACACCACGATGGGTTCCGTTACGGTATACCCTGACACGGTTACTTTGGCTCCCTATGAATTGAACAACTGCGTTTTGCAGAGCGTTCAAGAAATTGCATTTGATGGTACACAAGCTGGCCTAGTGGTTCGCTTGCGCGGCGTCTACGCAATCAACTCTTCACTGTTTGCTGCTTCTTAAAGGAACTAAATGAAAATCGACCGCGCTCTGAATCTCGTGATGCAAATTCAGACCGCTAAAAATGGTTTAGTGTATGTTCACTCAACCCCTATTAGCAGGTCTATTTTTGAACAGTTCTACCTTGAAATTGGCAAAGTGTTTAGTCAATGCTTTGACAGTGTTAATCAAGCCCATCTTGCACTTTCTGCACCACAACTAGCTTATCCCGCCTTGAAGTCGATTTCGATAAAAGCAGGTAACTGGGAAGGTGCAGGCGGTGTCAAGTTTGGGCTTGTCAACGAGATAGTTCGTTTGACCAACGTGATTCTCAATGGAGATCAAGGCTGGTATTCTTTACCTTTTGATACTGCTGTAAAACGCGGAATTATTGATGAAGATGAAGAAGCAGAGGTTTTGAGCTCTTTGGTTTTTTTTACTGCAATCTCCAAGGTTGCGCCCAAGGATCTGAAGGATTCTTTCTTGGAGATGGCGGGGTCGTTAAGAAATTGGGAGCTTACATCCTTGGACTCTACGGCATACCAGAATGGTTTGCCGATCTTGACCAAGGAAGACAGTACTGGAGAGACAACCCCAGTATCATCGCTGATCTCCTAGATTATCTTAGCGGCGCGGCTTTTGGCACACTTGTAAGAGAATTTGACGGACAATGGATCGACGCTGAACAGTATCGTCAACGACATCTGATCAAAGCGATTGAAAGTAAGTCATTTTTTTAATCTAACAGAGATCAGAAAATGGTAGCAAAGTCAGTCATTGAAATTGATGTTCTCGACGCAAGGTTTAAAACCTTTGTGGCTGAGTTTGAAAAGGTACAAAAAGCCGTCAAAGCCATGACTATTGAGTGGCAAAAAATTGGTGCGGCCAGCACCAAAGCCACGCAAACAAACAACAAAGAACTTGACAAAACTGTCAAAGCTCAAAAACAGATCAGCGCAGAAGTAGAAAAAGCTGATAAGAATCAAAAATCGCTTAACAAATCAATCCGCGACGGCAACCGAGAGTTATCTACTGCCGCCAGAACCGCCGCATCGATAGCGGGTAGTCTGGCAAACGCGGCGCTCTCTGTAGCTAAATGGACAGCCTATGGCGCAATAGGTGGTGGATTTGGATTCGGCAGTCTTGCATCCAGTGCAAGCGACTATCGTAGACAAGCGCAAGGTTATGGAGTTTCAACTGGTCAACTTCGAGCCGCGAACACCAATTTTGGTAAATATATTTCACCTGAATCGGCTCTTGGAAATATCGCCAACATTAAAAATGATTTAAGCAAACAGTGGATTTTGACAGGCATGGGAGTTGGTGCAAATCAAAACCCAGCGGAAGCTTTACCCAGTGCTATACGTAATGCAGTGAACATATTTAAACAAGGTGGTCAGAGTCAACAGTACGCGCAAGCGCGCGGATTAACTGAAGTGTTCAGCCTTGAAGAGCTACGCCGTTTGTCCTCTCTTTCTGAACAAGAGCTTTCGGATACGATCGATGCGTATAAACGCGATCAAGAAAAAATGGAAGTTTCTGATTCAGATAGCAAAGCATGGCAAGATTTTTGGGTTCAATTGAAGCGATCAGGAGAGTTAATAGAAACAGCTTTAATAGGAAAATTAGTTGCATTAACCCCCTTATTAGATAAATTCTCGCAAAACATCACGAATATCTTGCTTAAATTTGTAGATTCTCTTGGCCAATATCTTGCCAGCGATAGATTCCCTCAAGACGTAAGGAAGTTTTCTGACGCGCTTGTTGCGCTATTTGAGATTGTAAAGAAAGTAGCCAGATTTATGGGTGTCTTACCAGACTCAAAAAATTCGGCAAGAGAATTCAATCCACAACAAGCTGAAGAAGCAAGAACACTTAGAGAGTCGTCCAGCACTCCTAAGACACTACAGGGGAAGCAACAGGCTGCATATAAGTTCTATCGTCAGATGGGTTTAAATCACTATGCTGCTCTAGGCATGGTTGCAAATTTAATGCAAGAAAGCTCGATGGATGAAAACGCATTGAATTTTAATCCTGATACTAAGGAAGAACATAGAGGTTTAATGCAATGGGATAAAGGTAGATACGCAAACTATTTGAAGCTCTATGGAGATCCTAGAAAAGATAAGGATGCTTTCTACCATCAATTGCAATTTTCTATGCAAGAATTCAGCACGACTGAGAGCAGAGCCTACGATAAATTAAAAAAGGCAATTGATATTAAAGGTGGTGTAGAAGGTGGATTGGCAGCAGAACGTCCAGCTGCTCCCGGTACATTTGCCTATTCAAGAGAAGTTGAACGCCGAATGCACATTGCCAACACGATAACCATCAACGACAATACGGGCGGTAGTGTGACCACAACCACGAACACATTGCCCGGCGCAGGATCAGCACAATGACCTCAATTGCAAAAACAGCTTTTAGCTATTCTTTTGAGACATCCCCGCTTCTATTAGAAAACGGGATTGCGCAATATTCTGTTGACGCTACTTTGCCTATCATTGGTCTGCTTGAGACTTTCTTTGGCGAATATTTTGCCCAATTCAGAGTGTTGCCCGGCAGTACGCTCGAAGAATGGCAAGTAGCAGAATACCCTTTTGTCAACCTTCAGATGGCGGCTAACGCAACAGTTCAGATGCCGTTAAAGGTGAGCATGTTGATGATCTGCCCAGCACAAAACCCCGGCGGGTATTTGCTCAAACAACCGATCATCACCGCGTTGAAAGCGCTATTTGATTCTCACGTATCACAGGGCGGTACATTTACTGTGCTCACCCCCGCGTATACGTACATAAATTGCATATTGACGAGTATGCGCGACGTCAGCAGCGCTTCAGATAAACAAGTGCAGTATATGTACCAGCTTGATTTTGTTCAGCCATTGGTGACAACGCAAGCTGCTGAGAAAGTACTTGGTGCTTTGATGAACAAGGTTGCGAACGGTCTTCCAACTCTGTTGTCTAATTTCAATTCTGCGCCAGCCGCAGTCCCACCATTACCTGAATAATCATGGCAACAGTCGTACCTTTCCAACCTTCATCAACGTCCAATTTTCAATTTAACTTGACTTTGGATGGCGGGTCATACGTTGCTATTTGCACGTGGTATGCCTATGGTGCTCGGTATTACGTATCCATTTACGACACTTTCAAAAATCTTATCGTGATTCGGCCAATCGTAGGGTCGCCCGACAATTACGACATAAATTTGGTGTTTGGCTATTTCACGACATCTACTCTGGTTTATCGAGTCAGCACTCAAAGTTTTGAGGTGACTTGATGCGGTATTACGAGATAACGATAACTCAAAGCCAAGCCAACCTTTCGGCGGGGAATAAAGCTTTTTCGCCGATCACGTTTTCCACGCTCAACTCTAGCGGATTGAACAATCCATCTGCGTTAAAGGTTGAGATAGATGCTTTTCAGACTTACTATCATCAGCCATCACAACACAGTTTTTTAAGGATTTCTGGCGTGTCGTATGACATATTGAAGCAAGGCAACAACTTCAATAACGCTAATATCAGCATCAAAGTAGGCATGAGCAAAGGTTTACCTTTTGCCACCCCTTCACAGCAGGGCGAAATCATCAACGGGTCTATTTTTCAAGCCTTTGGAAATTGGCAAGGAAATATGGTAACGCTTGATCTGGTGATTTTGTCGTTCAACACAAACATACTTACACCAACAAACTTAAGCTTCACATGGGATAAAGGCGTAAGTTTGGAGACAGCTATACGTACAACTTTGCAAAATGGATTTGGCACTTTCGATGCGAATGGTAAAAGAAGTGCTGCAAACGTGTTTGGAAACTTAGATGCTCGATTGATATACACAGAAACTCAGCCATATACGTATAACAGTTTGCAATCTTTTTCTTACGCAATGTGGAACATAAGTAAACAGATAATTCCCGACCCTACCTATGCTGGTGTAGGTATATCCGCTATCTCAAGCGGATTTTTACTCAATGATGGCACAGCGCCGATTGCGAAAACTGTTCAACTTCAATATCAAGACTTGATCGGCAACGTCACTTGGATAAACACCGCGACGATCCAAACAAAATTGGTGATGCGTGGCGACATATCGATCGGCGACTACATTAAGTTCCCAACCTACACGCCTGTCAATGAAGTGGCGGGGAATAACTCGCAGGCAAGAAACAACCCTTCTTTTAGCGGCGTGTTCAGAGTCAACAAAATTCGCCACGTAGGTAACAGCCGACAAGCCGATGCGAACAGCTGGGTGACAATACTCGACTGCACGGTACAAAACACGCCAATGGAATGGTACGATTAAACCATGCAAGCACAAAAAACCCCCTTTGCAATTGCAATAAACAATTTTACGCAGGCCAAGATCGAGTCTTTTCAAGACGTACTTGGCTATGTGTTGCCATGTTCTGTTGCGGCAGTAGATGGGGCTATGGTGACGGTAAATTTTGAAGTTTTGCCAAATGCGGATATTACTTTTCCTCAGGTCACGTGCCCTATAGCTGAAAGTCAATATGTGCGCCTTCCAGTGCAAGTCGGCGACTTTGGAATTTGTTTGCAGGCAAGCACGCGCTTGGGTGGCATATCGGGGCTTGGTACAGGTAAAGCACCTTTAGGTTTTCCTGCTAATTTGGGTGGATTAGTGTTTCTACCTATAGGCAACACCAATTGGCAAACTGTTGACCCCAATGCAGTCAACATTAACGCGCCGAATGGCGCGGTGATTAGGGATACTAACAGCAACACGGTCATTACGCTGACACCTTCTGGTGTCGTTGTAAATGCAAAAACTTCTGTGACATTAGAAGTTGGTAGCAATTCGGTGGTGGTCAATTCAAGTGGCGTAACCATAACAGGTACGCTGACAATCAATGGTAAAGCTTACTTGTCTCACGAACATAGCGGCGTTGCGACAGGCAGCAGTAACACAGGAACGGTCGTGCCATGAGAAACTACGGCGTAGACGCAAATAAAAATTGGGTTGAGATAGCCGACCCGAACTATGTTTATTTGGCCGCAACAGCACAGGCTTTGCGGTTGAATTTAAATGAGAGTCCAATATACGGAAATTACGGTATCCCTGCACAACAATCTGTTGCAACACAGATTGCACCCAATGCGGCAGTAGTTCGGACACAGAATCAATACGCACCTTACTTTTCTAGTTTGGTCATCACAAATCAACAAAGCACACCTCAGCCAACCTATAATATCTCTGCGATTTTTCAAAACGGAGTGGTTGTGTCTTCAGTGGTCGCAAGTTAAACAGAGGGCTTTATGGCAACTATTACTTCCGCTGGCGCAGTACCAGCCAACCCAACAGATCTGTTAAACGCGGAACTTGCTGCTGCACAAGCGCTTTCACCCGGTTTGACTGCCAATTTGCCCGGTTCTCTGGTGGAGGATATGGCCAGCACTGCGACAGGTGCATTGGTGGTTCAAGATCAAGCATATGTTGATCTGGTCAATTCAATCAGCCCCTACACAGCTAACCCTTTCGTTTTATACCAACTTGGTGCTGTCTATGGCGTGCAACAGGGGGTGGGTTCCAATACTTCCGTTTATGTTACCTTTACAGGTTCTGCCGGATTTGTGATTCCAGTGGGTTTTACTGTATCTGATGGTACTCATCAATACACAGTTCAAGATGGCGGGATCATTAGCGCAAGTGGTCAGAGCACCGCGCTGTACTGTTTGGCGACAGTTGCGGGCTCTTGGTCTGTGCCTGCGGGCACTGTGACTCAGATCATCAGCTCTTTGCCTTCGGGCTATTCTTTAACTTGTACCAATCTGAGCGCGGGGTTGCCCGGCGCCACAGCTCAAGCCGTATCCGACTACCGCGCGCAAGTGATTCAAGCTGGATTGGCAACGGCACAAGGTGTGCCTCAGTTTCTAAAAACACTGTTGTTAGAAGTTAATGGAGCCCAGCCAAATTTGGTATCTGTTCGCAATATTGGAACGGCACAATGGGAAGTAATTTGCGGAGGGGGAGATCCATACCAAATAGCAAACGCTATTTTTGAAGGGACTCCTGACATATCCATGTTGGTAGGGTCTACATTGTCAGTAACCGGGATTACACAAGCTAACCCCGGCGTAGTGACCACCAATTTGAATCACGGATATACGACAGGCCAAGTCGTCACGATTGCAGGCGTCACACCTAGCTCATACAACGCAAGCTACACAATCACCGTGCTTTCAAATAAAACTTTTAGCATAGGTGTAAACACCACAGGGTATTCGCCTTACTCATCTGGTGGAGTTGTCACACCCAATTTGCGCAACATAACAGTTTCTGTAAATGACTATCCAGACACTTACAACATCACGTTTGTAAACCCCCCTGTTCAAACGGTTCAAGTTGCGCTGACTTGGAACACAACCTATGCAAACTATGTGTCGCCATCAGTTATTGCATCGTTGGGAGCCCCTGCAATTGTTAGCTATATCAACGGCATCGCTGTTGGCCAGCCTATCAATGGATTTGAACTTCAGGCTGTTTTCCAAAATGCGATTGCTGCGGTGATTCCGCCTGCATATTTGTCGAGAATGCTATTCACCATCACAATTGCGGGCGTAGTGACGTCTCCTGCATCTGGAACTGCGTTGTACTATGGCGATCCTGAAAGTTATTTTTCTACCTCAGCAGCCTTGGTAGCAATTACACAAGGGTAAGACATGATTACCCAAACATTACCTGCATATCTGTATCAGCAGTGGCAAGATCCAAACAGGATTTCTCAAGCGTCTATCGATAGCTTGAATGCCTTGTTCACCGCGTACAACCAACTATCGCAGACCAATCTAAATGCTATCAACGCATTGAATTTGCCGATCTATACGAATTCGGCAATCTCTGGCGTGTTGTTGGATTGGGTGGGTACAAACTTGTATGGCCTACCTAGACCATCGGTATCATCGCCGATAGTGTTTTCAAACCAAGGTGTATACAACACCGAAGCGTACAACACCGATGCGTTCAATGAAAATGGCGTGGCGTCACCTAGTTCGTCATATGTTGTCACTGACGATTACTATAAGAGAATATTGACGTGGGATTTCTATAAAGGTGATGGATTTCAGTACAACACAAATTGGCTGAAGAGGCGTGTCGTAAGGTTTTTGAATGGCGTAAACGGGGTTGCGCCTACCATCGACAATACCTATGGCATCAGCGTCACTTATACCTCACTCAGCCAGATCACGATCACAATTTCCGCAGCGTCAGCGGCCAAAACTTTTTTGGCTGCGGCTATACAGGATGGTATTTTGAATGTACCATTCCAATACACCTACACAGTTGCTTAAGGTATTGACATGATTACACTTTTTGCCAACAACGCAAAAACTACGCTGGCGTCATCCATCACCAGTACTGCTACGTCAATTACCGTGGCTTCTGGAACAGGCTCTCTTTTTCCGAGTCCCTCAACTGGGCAAGGTTTTAGGGTGACATTGAACAGCGTATCTACACCTTCTCTATACGAGATATGTATTTGTACAGCTCGTTCAGGGGATACCTTGACAGTGGTTCGAGGCCAAGAAGGGACGACAGCATCTCCTTTTTCTTTGAACGACATCATCGGCAACTACGATACCGCTGCAACAATGGCGGATCTGGTTCAATCTGAACAACTGCAAGCACAAACATATTTGTACGCCGTTGCGACAGGTTCTGCCAATGCGTTGTCTGCCACCATACCTTCAAATCTAACATCAATCCCTGATGGCATGTCTATCGTTGTCAAATCAACAGCTGCGAATACGGGGGCGGCTACTTTGAATTTGACTCTGGGCTCTACCGTGACAGGTGCAATACCAATTGTTTTGAGTAATGATGCGGCTTTGGTAGGCGGCGAAATCCCCGGTGCTGGATACCCTATTACGCTGTCATATAGCTCTACATACAACGCATGGGTAATTACAGACGGAAGCGTAAACTTTTCTTTGTACGCACCCATAAACAGCCCTACTTTTACGGGTACGCCAGCGGCTCCGACACCAAGTAATTCAGATAGCACGACTAAGTTGGCGACTACGGCGTATGTGCAGAATAATTTGGCGAACTATGCGCCAATTTATAGTCCATCGCTTACAGGTACACCAACTGCACCAACCCCATCTACGGGTACAAGTAACACTCAATTAGCCACCACTGCCTTTGTTAATCAAGCTTCATCGCTTTCAACAAATGGGTATCAGAAATTCCCAAGTGGATTGATCATTCAGTGGGGAACTTTTACGACTTCTAGCGGCGGTTACACAAATTTGACTTTCCCTATCGCATTTCCAAATGCTTTGTTGTCAATCACCGCCAACGATGTTTTGTCGTCAACGCAAATCTATCCAGTGAACATCAACATGAGTGGTAAGACGACGACTTATGTGCCTGTCGCAGCAGTATCAACGATGGGTTCTTACAATTCAAATGACATTGTTTGGATTGCAATCGGATATTAACCTTCAAAAAGGAAGAAACATGAATTACGGAAGCCCAATCACAGGAACATTGACAGGAACAACAGCCGTTGTTTCGTTACCGAACCCCGGTGTTCAATATCCAGCAACCCTTATTTTGAATTCATCAAATGGAAGTCGAGCAATTCAGCTTTCATTTGATGGCGGCGCAACCTACTATTCTGCTGTGACACCTACATTAAGTGAAACAGGTCAATTGGTTTATGCCTTGACTTACCCTGCAACCACTGTCAAATTTACTGGTGCGGCTAACGACACTTACACAGTTTTGTAAAAACAAGTTTCGCTTGAGGATTGTATGACTACACTATTATTTGCAAACCAAGCGCAGACTGCTTTTGCTCTTCCGGTTGCAAGCACCGACACAACTATCACCGTTGCGGCGGGAACTGGGTCATACTTTCCAGCACCTTCAACTAATCAAGCAATAAAATTAACAATCGTCAGCACACAAAGTCAGCTCATAAACGAGATCATTCTTTGTACGAACATCACTAATGATGTTCTTACTGTTCAACGAGGACAAGAAGGTACGGTTCCTAGAGCATGGGCTGTGGGCAGTTACGTTATTAACTTGATGACTGCGGGAACTGGCAACGCCTTTGCGCAGATCTATGGTCTTGAAAATGGTCTCTACTCTGCATCGTTTTCAAACATGCTCACTCAGACAGGGCAAGTCGTTTCAGCGCCAACTCAAGCAACTGATTTGGTGAATAAAGCTTATGCAGATTCAATTTCTCAAGGCACTTCTAAAGCTGAATGTCAATGTGCTACTACTGCTGCCATCACCTTATCAGGGTTGCAAGTCATTGATGGATATACCACTTTGGCGGGCGATAGGGTTCTCGTAAAAAATCAAACGAATCAAGCCGATAACGGTATTTATGTAGCAAGCACTACGGCTTGGGCTAGATCAAACGATATGTCGGCGTGGTCGCAAGTACCCGGCGCGTCAACATTTGTACAAAACGGAACTCTCTATACCAATACTGGTTGGAACGTGATCGCGCCTGAATCGGGAACGATTGGTGTTACTCCAATTGTTTGGACTCAGTTTTCAGGCATGGGTACTTATACCGCTGGTGTAGGTTTGACATTAACTGGAACACAATTCAGCATCACCAACACAGGTGTTACCGCTGGCTCTTATGGTGTTGCGGCATCAGTGCCAACATTGGTTTTGAATGCACAAGGTCAAGTGACTAGCGCATCCAATACGCCGATCAGCATATCACCAAGCCAAATCAACGCGCCTATTCCAAATTCAAGTTTGCAAAATTCATCAGTGACTATTGGTTCGACCAATTTGGCGCTTGGTGGAACTTTGACAACTTTTGCTGGTGTCAGCATCAATGGCTCAACAAATACCCTGACAAACATTCCAAATAGTGCGTTGAACAACAGTTCAGTGACTTACAACGGCGTGACTGTTGCATTGGGTGGAAGCGGAACAATTACAGCCGCCACAATTCATCCTTTGACTTTTGGAACTGGATTAAACAGCGGAAGTTTTGACGGTTCAACTTCGCAAACGGTTTCTATTGCAAACACTGCTGTGACTGCTGGGTCTTATGGTTCGGCTGGCTCGGTTGGCACTTTTACGGTAAATGCCCAAGGTCAATTGACCGCCGCTTCAACTGTCTCTATTGCAATCAGCAATACCCAAGTTTCAGGCTTGGGAACAATGTCCACCCAAAATGCAAATTCTGTTGCAATTACAGGCGGAACAATTTCGGGAGTTTCTTTAACTCTTGACAGTTTGGACAATACGCCAATTGGAGCAACAACTCCTAGCACTGGTAAATTCACAACATTGAGCGCATCGGGTGCGGTCACGCTTGGCAATTACACAGGTTATGTATATGCCAATGGCGGCAGTCAAATCAGTGTTCAAACTACCATTCCAAATTCAGGATTGACTTATTCGTCAATCACAATCAATGGGAATTCGGTTTCTTTGGGCGGTTCAACAACCGTGACCGCTGACACACCCAATGCTTTGACATTCAACAACAGCGGGTCAGGTGCGGCATCAGGTTCAACTTTTAATGGCAGTTCACCTGTCACCATTTCCTATAACTCTGTTGGTGCATCGCCCTTGGCTGGTTCTACCAGCTTGGTCACGCTCGGCACTGTTACAACAGGAACTTGGAATGCAACAACAATTACACCTTCTCATGGTGGAACAGGTGCAACAACATTAACTGGTTATGTGTACGGCAATGGTACAGGCACGATGACAGCATCGACCACCATTCCTACAACAGCCCTTTCAGGAACTATTACAAACGCTCAATTAGCCAACAGCACCATTTCAGGTGTTTCGCTTGGGTCTAATTTGTACAGCCTGACATTTGGAACTCATTTGACAGGCAGTTCCTACAATGGTTCATCGGCTGTGACAATCGCCACTGATGCAACAAATGCAAACACAGCATCAACCATTGTGGCTCGAGATGCTTCAGGCAACTTTAGTGCTGGAACAATCACAGCCAATTTGACAGGAACTGCGACCCAAGTTTCCAATTCCTTGACCATTGGAACAGGATTGACAGGAACATCCTACAACGGCGGTTCAGCGGTCACTATTGCACTTGGTAATGTGGGAACAGCGGGTACTTACGGTTCATCGTATCAAGTTCCTGTTATCACCACTAATGCACAAGGTCAAATTACTGCGGTAACAAATACAACCATCAATGCGGTCACTTTGACCACTGGTTCTATTTCTTCAGCCCCTGTAAATACGACCGACATTGCAAACAAGTTGTATGTTGACACAGTAGCTCAAGGTCTTGCTCCTAAATCCCCAGTTTTGGTTGCAACAACTGCAAACATTACATTGTCAGGCGAACAAACTATTGATGGTGTGACAACATCTTCAAGCCGAGTTTTGGTTAAAAACCAATCGCTGTCTCAAAACAATGGTATTTATGTTTCTTCCTCGGGCGCATGGACTCGCTCATCGGATGCAAATACATGGAGTCAGTTGGTTTCTGCGTTTGTGTTTGTTGAAGAAGGTACAACACAAGCTGACACTGGGTGGACTTGTACGGTTGACCCGGGCGGCACTCTGGGCACTACCCCTATCACTTGGGTTCAATTCAGTGGTGCTGGTACTTATTTGGCTGGCACAGGACTGACGCTGACAGGTAACACATTCAGCATCACCAACACTACTGTGAATGCTGGTTCTTATGGCTCTGCCACTCAGGTCGGCACTTTCACTGTCAATGCTCAAGGTCAGCTGACAGCGGCTAGTAATACAACAGTGACACCAGCTGTTACTTCAATCACAGGATTGGGAACAGGCGTTGCAACTGCTCTTGCAGTCAATACTGGCAGTGCTGGCGCTTTTGTGGTCAATGGTGGCGCATTGGGTACACCTTCTTCGGGTACTTTGACCAATGTTACTGGTTTGCCTTTGACCACTGGTGTGACAGGCGTTTTGCCTGTTGCCAATGGTGGAACTGGAGTCACAGCATCCAGCGGAATAAATTCTGTTGTTTTGCGTGATGCCAATGCAAACATCAATGCAAATTGTGTTTTTGAAGGTTTTACTGCACAAGCCGCAAGTGGGACAACAATTGTTTTAACTGCCGCATCAGTTCAAAATTGGTTGATTACAGGCTCGGGTGGTCAAACAATCCAATTGCCTGATGCAACAACATTGCCAAATGGCGCATTGTTTACTTTTAACAATAATCAATCTTCAGGCACTATTGTTATTAAAAATAATTCAGGAACAACAATTTGCACAACCCAATCGGGCGCATTTATTCAAGTTGTTTTAATAGCAAATTCAATTGCGGCTGGTTCTTGGGATTACCATAATGTTGCGCCATCAAATGCAAGTTGGTCTACCAACACCCTTTCTTGGGCTGGTTCATACACTAACGGCACATGGAATGGCAATGCTGTTGGTGTTCTTTATGGTGGAACTGGTTTAAATTCAGCACCTACAAATGGTCAATTGTTGATTGGCAATGGAACTGGATATACGCTTTCAACATTGACAGCTGGTTCGGGAATTTCAATTACCAATAGTTCAGGCGCTATCACAATCGCTGTGAATTCAACAGGTGCTGTCACAAGCTTCCAAACTTCTTTGAGTGGATTGACTCCATCAACAGCAACTGGTGGCGCTGTCACCTTGGCTGGAACATTGGGTGCGGCTTCAGGCGGTACAGGTGCAACCACCTTGACAGGTTATGTGTATGGGAATGGTACAGGTGCAATGACTGCATCAACAACCATTCCTACAACCGCATTGTCAGGAACTATTAGTAATGGTCAATTAGCTAACAGTACCATTTCAGGTGTGGCGCTTGGTTCAAACTTGAATGCTTTGACAATTGGCACTGGTTTGACAGGAACAAGTTACAACGGTTCTTCGGCTGTCACGATTGCTCTTGGCACTACAGCTGTCACAGCTGGCTCATATACAACAGCAAACATCACTGTTGATGCTTATGGTCGCATTACTGCCGCATCAAATGGCGCTGGTGGTGTGACATCTTTCAACACAAGAACAGGCGCTGTGACGCTTACTTCTAGTGATGTCACCACTGCATTAAGTTACACACCTGTTCAATCAGTCAGCGGAACTACAGGTCAAATTTCAAGCACAGGTGGAAGCACCCCAGTATTGGCTTTGTCAACTACCGCTGTGACCGCAGGTTCTTATACAGCGGCGAACATTACTGTTGATGCTTATGGCCGTATTACAGCCGCTTCCAATGGCTCTGGTAGTGGCGTAACTTCAGTCACTGGTACTTCTCCAGTTGTATCTAGTGGCGGGTCTACCCCCGCAATCAGTCTTGCATCTGGATATGGCGACACGCAAAACCCCTACGGTTCTAAAACTGCTAACTATGTTTTGGCTGCACCTAACGGCTCATCTGGTGCGCCTACTTTTAGGGCATTGGTTGCGGCTGATATTCCTACGTTAAACCAGAATACAACTGGTACGGCGGGTGGATTAAGTGGGACTCCAAGCATCTCTGTATCTTCAATTACAGATAGTGGTAATTTATCTTTTAATTCTGGATATGGTTCTGCTGCCGTTGCTTATGGTTGTCGAGTTTGGGTAAACTTTAACGGAACTGGTAGTTCTGGAGCAAACCAAACGATTAGAGGCAGTGGTGGCGTATCTAGCGTCTATAAGAGTGGCACAGGAAGCTATCAAGTTAATTTTTCTTTTACTATGCCAGATGCAAACTATGCTACAACATATTTGCTGGCTCAGGGCTATAGTTCTGGTAACTATTCTTATATTGGTACGATAAATAACCAGACAACTTACGTTCAGATTTATGGGATGAGTGGCGGTGGTGGAACAACGGACACCACCAATTCAATGGTCGCTATTTTTAGGTAAAAAACATGGATTCAATTATTATTTTTCCAAATGATGATGGCCACTTGACTTTTGTTTACCCTTGTGAATGCGGGTTAACAATTGAAGAAATTGCTCGCAAAGATGTGCCAGCTGGTAAGCCGTATCTGATTGTTCCAGATGCGCAAGTACCAGAAGATCACACGTTTTTTGAGGCTTTTGAAGCAGATTTTTCTACGCCTGACGGTCACGGAATTGGCGCCGATGCGTGGTTTGCCGAACAAGCCGCTAAGGAGCAAGCATGATTATTGTCAATATTACCAAAGCCAAAATAATTGGCCACACCATGAGACGCGCCGCGCGTGAAGTTGAATTTCAACCTTACGATGCAATCATTGCGAAACAAATTCCCGGGTCAAATGCGCAAGCGGCAGAAGCAGCTAGAGCTCAGATTCGAGCAAAATATGCGGTCATGCAAACTCAAATCGATGCTGCTACAACGCCCGAAGAAATAAAGACAGCGTTACAGATTGGCGCATAAAAGTGACGTATAGTGACAGCGATCTAAATCGAAATCGCCGTATAATTTTCTTGAGCAATTTTGCTCTTAAAGGAGATCGTGATGCAACCTGAACAAATTTTTACTACACAACCTGTCACAGTGCCAGCTGGTCTGGTCAAAGCAATTTTTGACTACATCGGTAGCCGCCCATCGGTCGAAACAGCGCTGTTGACTCTTCAATTTCAGCAAGTCGTTGGCGCCCAAATGCAAGCCATCGAGAACGCAGCCAAATCTGCCGCGCCAGCTGATACACCAGCTGACGCGCCAGCTGCTGATATAGCCCCTTCGTCAACCGAACCTGCTGCGGCCTAAACCATGTCAAGCATAGACGCCACCGATGCCCGATTGAGCACTCACGAAGAAGTTTGTGCGTTGCGCTATGAAGTCATCAACGCGCGTCTAAAGCGCATCGAACAAATTATGATCACCTCTGCGGGGCTTATGATTTGTTCGATGGCAGGTATAGTCTTTACATTCTTGTCGCATGTAAAGTGATGTGGATCCGATAACCGCCTTTGCAGCATGTAAGGCCGCGTATTCGGGTATCCAAGGTGCCATCGGCATCTACCAAGATTTAAAGAAAACAGGCCATGATCTGTCTGGCATCACCCACGAAGTTGGGGGGATGCTTTCTTCGTTTTTCCAAGGCCAACAGCACCTAGAAGACGAGCACGAAAAACAAAAAGAGCAGGCCAAAAAAGACATGGCCGCTGGCAAGCCACGTAATGTCACGATGGAAGCCATCGATAACGTGATGCGCTTGCGAGAGATACGGCGCTATTACGCCGAACTAGAGCACATGGTGCGTTATGAGCTGGGTATGCCAGACCTGTGGCGCGAAATTGTGGATGAACGCCAGCGCCTAATTGATGAGCGCGAAGCGGCAAAACGAGCCAAAGAATTGGCCGAGCAGCAGGCTGAGGCCAAAAGACAGTACCGTCTGGCACGAATTCGTCAAAATATTTCCTTAGTATTGGCTATCATCTTAGGAGTTGTAACCATCGTAGGCACCGTATGCGCGATAGAACTGCTGATTCAGGAAGATATGACGCGACGATACGAAATCTACGGATAACGGCTATCGCGCTGACGGTCGCGCTTGTGATGCTGATTGCGTCAGGCGCATATTGGTGGACAATGGAAGAACGTAAATTGGGCTTGCGCAAAATCAAAGAATTGAAACAGGAGCTGGAAATATGCAAAAAAGCATCGCAATAACTTTGCTGATATTGTTATCAGGTTGCGAAGATCATTTTAGGTATCCATGCCAAGACCCAACCAACTGGGACAAAAAAGAATGCAAGCCGCCGATCTGTTCAGTCACTGCAACTTGCCCTGAGCAGCTAGTGAAAATTAATAAGGACAAACCATGAAAAATTGGACGCCTGAACAATGGGGCGATTTTTTTGAATCGCTCTCGCTGATGCTGTTGGAAGCGTCGTTGTCTATCGCTTTCGTAGGGGGCATCTTCGCTATACTTTATGGGCTGATTCATGTGTCGCAGCCAATGGAAGGCCAAAGTCTTAACGACAAAGCGATGTTTGCCATTCTGACGCCCTTGATGATCTTTTTGCCAACGATTATTGACAAGATAATTGCCAAGAAAACAGAATCTCGTGTAAAAGAAAAGGGCGACAATGTTTAACCCCTATATGATTCTTGGCGCGCTGGCGCTGTGCGTGGCTGCTTTCTTTGAAGGCATCCACTATCAGCGCTTGGAAGATGCAGCGCAAATTGTGCAATTGAATGAGCAAGCCCGACAGATCGAACAACAGCGCGTGCAAGAGGCCAATGATCACGCAACCAAATTGAGAGATGCAAATGCAAAAGCTGACCAACAAATTATTAAA
>Ga0207957_1000082_pt1 | contig 22876 bp, 21 predicted proteins | sample CryBogCBH27Jun07_FD_184603 | JGI IMG/M metagenome (GOLD analysis project Ga0207957, IMG submission 184603) | Freshwater microbial communities from Crystal Bog, Wisconsin, USA - CBH27Jun07 (SPAdes) | ecosystem: Environmental > Aquatic > Freshwater > Lake | place: Crystal Bog, Wisconsin, USA...
CATCCATTGTGTCTCAGCTCTCCAACTCTGACCCCGTGGGCTCACGCGAACGAATTGTTCCAAAGCTGCGCACTCTGTATGCGCAGGCTAAACAGCATGGTGTCTTCATCAACTTGGACATGGAAGAGTTCCGCGACCTTCGCCTTACCTTGGATGTCTTCTTCACCGTTCTCTCCGAACCCGAGTTCCACCAAATTCCGGCGGGAATTGTCCTCCAGGCCTATCTTCCAGAGACGCACAGCGCCTTCGAAGAACTGCTCGCCTTTGCGCGAAAGCGGGTCGAGAGTGGCGGAGCCACAGTCAAGGTTCGCATTGTTAAGGGTGCCAACCTCGCCATGGAAACCACCGAGGCGCGCATGCATGGATGGACCCCTGCTCCTTTCGCCACCAAAGCAGAGACCGACGCCAGTTACTTGCGATTGGTTGACCTGGCATTGCGACCCGAGAATTCGGCCTTCCTCCGAGTTGGTGTCGCCAGTCACAACCTCTTTCACTTGAACTTCGCAATTGCCCTATGCAAGCAACGTGGCGTTGTCGACGCTATGGACTTAGAGATGCTCGAAGGTATGGCTAATGCCGAAGCTCTGCTCCTGGCTCAAAGTGGCCAACGGGTGTTGCTCTATGCACCGGTAACGAGGCCTTCAGACTTCGGGGCGGCCGTGGCCTACCTCGTGCGTCGTCTGGATGAAAATACCGCGCCCGAGAATTACTTGCGAGCTGCCTTCACCATTGACCGCGATCCGCAAGTATTCGAAGAGCAGCGCACTCGATTCTTAAAAGCGCTCGCTGATCGCCACACGCTTTCCACTCAGAGTCGCCGACACCTACCCCACCCCCGAGTCACCGAAGAGTTCGATAACGCCAGCAGTTTGGATTCAACTAAAAAGGGCGTCTTAGAGCAATACCGCGCAGCGCTCGACGAGACCAAGGCCAACTTTGATCAAGTGATTCCAATTGTGATTAACGGCGAAGTCGTTGAAGGTTCCGACCTCGTCACCGGACTCGACCCCAGCAATGAAGACGCTGAGTGGTATCGCTATCACGTCGCCAACATCAATCAAATCGATCAAGCAGTGAAAGCTGCTGCCGAAGGAGCTACACAATGGGGCAAGACTCCCGCCAGTGAGCGAGCCAACATCCTTCGTAACGCCGCCCAGCGCTTAATGGACGAGGCACCCAGCGCGCTAGCGGTGATGGCCTTTGACGCGGGAAAGACTTTTGTTGAGGCCGAGGCCGAAGTATGTGAGGCCAGTGATTTCTGCGCCTATTACGCCAGTCTTGCTACCGATGATCCGCTCTCAACCAACCTCGGTGTAGTTGCGGTCATTCCACCCTGGAACTTCCCCTACGCCATTACTTGTGGAGGCGTGAGCGCTGCGCTGGCTGCGGGAAATGCAGTGATTTTAAAACCCGCGCCCGAAACGGTCGCAACCGCATGGTTGCTCGTCAATCAACTCTGGAAGAGCGGCGTTCCAAAGTCAGCGCTTCACTTCGTTCCAACTCGTGACGACGAAGCCGGCCAACACTTAGTCACTCACGATGGCGTGAATTCAGTCATTCTTACTGGCGCCTTCGCCACCGCTGAATTGTTCACCTCCTGGAAAAACAACATCCGCCTGACGGCCGAAACCTCTGGCAAGAACGCAGTCTTGGTGAGCGCTTGTGCTGACATTGATCTCGCGGTCAAAGATTTAGTTTCGTCGGCGTTTTCACACGCTGGACAGAAGTGTTCGGCAGCGTCGCTCGCCATTGTTGAACAAGGCGCCATTGACGACCCACTGTTCTTAAGGCAGTTAATTGACGCCACCGAATCATTAAACGTTGGGCGTGGCTGGGATGCTTCCACCGTCGTTGGTCCACTGATTCACGCCCCCGAGGGAAACTTACGTCGAGCTTTTGATGTGCTTGATGAAGGCGAACGTTGGTTACTGGAGCCCAAGCAACTCGACCAGGTGGGCAATATTTGGCGACCTGGTATCAAAATCGGCGTGAAGCCCGGTTCGTGGAGTCACCAGAACGAATGGTTTGGCCCCGTCCTCGCAATCATGGTTGCCCCTGATATCGAGACTGGACTTCGTTGGCAAAACTCCACCCCCTTCGGACTTACCGCAGGATTCCACTCCATGGACGAACAGGAGTGTTCGTGGTGGATTGACAACATTGAAGCAGGAAATGCTTACGTCAATAGAGGTATTACTGGCGCGGTCGTGCGCCGACAGCCCTTTGGCGGCTGGAAGCGATCAAGTGTTGGGCCAACCGCGAAAGCCGGGGGACCCAATTACGTCAACTCCTTGCGTTCATGGCATTCCTTGAGCGACATTGACGCTGCGCTCGAGGGGGCCAAGAGGTGGTGGCACGAAAGCGGAAAGAACACCGTCGATCCGAGCAACCTAGGCGTGGAGCGAAATCTCTTCCGGTATCGACGCACCGTGACACCCATTGTGGTGCGCTGTGACGAGAGAACTGACCAAGCGACCATTCGTTTTTTAGAGGGCTTGCGCGATGGTTGTGGGCTGCACATTGAAATCAGCGCCCAAAGCCACATTGAGAGTTCACTACCCCACCGTCACGAGAACATTGCCGAACTCGTATCGCGCTCCAACGAGTTCGCCAAGGTGAGGTGGTTAAGCAACGAACCACTCGCTCAGCGCCAGCTGCTTGAACAAGGGATTTCAGTCGACCCACGGTCCATCGCACAGCGTGGTGAAGTCGAGGCTCCTCGCTGGTTCCTCGAACAAGCTGTCGCTATAACTAATCACCGATACGGCAATGCGAACGCTGGCCCGCGCCCACTCTGCGAAGGCCTCAGCTAACTACCAACCGTTAGAAACTGGCAAACCCTCGTTGTAACCTGCGGCTGACTGCACACCAACGACCGCTTGTTCGTAGAGTTCTTCCAAGTTCGTCGCACCGGTGTAGGTGCAAGCCGATCTCAGACCCGCCACAATTTGGTCGATGATGTCTTCCACGCCAGGCGTGGCGTCTTTTAGGTAGAAACGCGAAGTGCTAATCCCCTCTTCGAACAGTTCCTTCATAGCAATGTCCAGAGTCGATTCTTTGGCGTTGCGATTGCGAACCGCTCGGCGCGAAGCCATGCCAAAACTCTCTTTGTACAGTCGACCCTTTTCGTCGTGCATCATGTCGGCGGCACTCTCGTAGGTTCCCGCTAACCACGAGGCGAACATAACGTTGCTCGCACCCGCGGCAATGGCGAGCGCCACGTCTCGGGGATAGCGAATTCCTCCGTCGGCCCATACGTGCTTGCCGTGCTTGCGAGCCTCGGTCGCGCACTCCAAAACAGCGGAAAATTGTGGCCGACCCACACCAGTCATAACTCGGGTGGTGCACATCGCCCCTGGCCCAATGCCAACCTTGACAATGTCGGCACCGGCCTTAATGAGGTCTCGGGTGGCCTCGGCGGTTGCCACGTTTCCCGCTACAACCGTGACAAGACGAGAGCCAATAACCGCACGCGTTTTTTCAAGTGCCTCCAACATTTTGGACTGGTGGCCGTGGGCAGTATCAACGACCAAAACTTCGATACCTAGATCGAGGAGTTGCTGAACTTTGCCCGCAACGTCGCCGTTAATTCCCACCGCTGCCGCTACACGCAACTTGCCGTTTGCCCCGAGATTTGGCTTGTAGAGCTCGCTGCGCAAACAGGTCTTTGGTGTCATCACGCCAACGAGTACACCATTGGAATTAACCACCGGCGCCACGCTGAGTCGGTTGATTTCAAGGAATTCGTACATTTCAGTAATCGACTGACCATCATTCAAACTCACGACTTGACGTGCCATCACCTGATCGAGTTTTGAGAAGCGGTCTTGCCCGTGCGCGTCAATTTCAGTGAAGATTCCAACGGGTCGACTGGACTCGTCGACAACAATGATGGCTCCGTGTGCGCGCTTATGGATGAGCTCGAGTGCTTCGTTGATCGTGTTGTTTGGCCCCAGAGTAAGTGGTGTGTCGTAGAGGAGATTGGCCGAGCCGACGCTGTCGACGATGTTCTTGACAACTTCGATCGGGATGTCTTGTGGAATGACGACAATGCCGCCACGACGCGCAACGGTCTCGGCCATTCGCTTTCCGGCTACCGCGGTCATGTTCGCCACGACTACTGGCAGGTGCCCAACTCCGTCAACGGTCTCAGTTGAGACCTCCATGCGCGAAGCAGATTCGGTGAGGTTTGGCACGATGCAGACGTCGCTGTAAGTCAGATCGTATTCAGGAACAATTCCGTTAAGGAATTTCATGGTCAGCCTCCCCGCTACCATCACATCGCCAATCTCGGCATAGCGAGACTAGTTTCGCCGAGGCCAAAAAACCGTGAGGGTACAGGGTTTTATGAGCCGCTTTCGGCGTCTCGGACTAACCCTTTGAGAAGGCCGGGAAAGACAAAAAAGTGAAATGGCATCACGCCATACCAGTAGGCGCGACCAAAAAGTCCGCGAGGCTTGAAACGTGCACGCTGAACAATATGAGAACCCGTTCCCTTTGGCGTGATCTCCCACTCCAGCCATGCATCGCCCGGAAGACGCATCTCTGCGTGCAGGCAGATTTTGTTGGGCTCGCTTGCCTCAGTGACTCGCCAAAAATCGACAAAGTCTCCGACTCGCAAATTGTCCGGGTCTCGGCGCCCACGGCGCATGCCAGGTCCGCCCCAGATGCGGTCGAGTGCACCTCGTAAGTACCAGAGCCAGCCTCCGGAGTACCAGCCCTTAGCCCCACCAATTCTCGATACCGTTTGATACAAATCCTCCACACTGACTGCCGCATCCCGCTCACGCAGATCTTGTAGTTCGGTTCCGCCCGCCCACCGTGGGTCAGTGGCGTAGGGACGAAAAACCTGCTGATCGGCGTCACTAAAGGTGGTGGGTACGTTGTTGCTCTGCGAACGTCCCAGAGCCAAATGAATGGCCTCTTGGAGCGAGCGCTTTGGCGCGCCGAAGGTTTTGATGGTCTTTTCATCGTGAACAATGACTTCATTCACTAGTGATTCAACGAGTGGTCGAGCGAGTTGGGCGGGCACCGGAGTAACGATTCCAACCCAGTGACTCGAAAGTCTCGGAGTAAGAACCGGAACAGGAATGAGCCGACGCTTATTCAACCCAGCTTCCTTGGCATAGAGCGCCATGAGTTCTGCGTAGCTCACGACGTCGGGGCCACCAATTTCGTAGACGCCAGCTGGTGCGTCACTCATGGTGATTGCTTCAACCATGTAATGAAGTACGTCAGAGATGGCAATGGGCTGAGACTTTGTCTTCACCCACTTCGGGGTGACCATGACGGGCAGTACTTCAACCAGGTACCGCAACATCTCAAAACTTGCTGACCCTGAACCAATGATTACTGCTGCTCGGAGCTCGATCACGGGGATCGGGCCATTGGCGAGAACTTCACCAACTGCGTGGCGACTTCTGAGGTGAACCGAAAGCGCCGACTTATCGTCGCCCATGCCACCGAGGTAGACAATGCGCTTTACGCCCGCCGCCTCACAGTCCAAGCGAAAATGTTCTGCATCCCTACTCTCTTGAGCTGCCCAGTCGGGTCCATCACCGATACCGTGAACCAGATACACCGCGACATCAATGTCCTGGAGCGCCCTATCGAGCGGTCCACTCAAATCGCCTGGAATGATTTCAACTTGGTCGCGCCAAGGAGCGACCTCTAGCTTTGCCGGCGTGCGCACTAGGCATCGAACTTCGATATCTCGTGAGAGCAATTCTGGAACTAAACGTCCACCCACGTACCCACTCGCACCGGTCATTAGTACTCGAAGTTTTTTACTCATGTTCAACCCTTAGATGTACTTGGCACACGAGTTTGAGACCCATGAAACCAGGAGTTCCCGATTTGCATTGGTGTCACTGGCGTGGCTGGCCTTGGTCTTGTAGAACGAACGTGATTGGCGATCAAACCAAAACTTCCCTGGTTCGATTTCGTCACTCGGGGCGGTGGCGAGCCACAAAGCGGTGTCAATTCCTTGCTTTAGGTTTCGCAACCAAGGCCTCATTATGAGCCCGAAAACTGGCAGGCTTTTTCTAAGGCCGGGCGTGTCGACCCAACCAGGGTGCAGAACGCTACAAGTGATTCCTTCTTGGGCCCACGCCGGTGCGATTTCTGCGACCAGGCTGAGTTGCGCCCGTTTGATCTTGGCGTAAGCGCTGACACCGCGATAACCCTCGCGAGGGTCATTTAGCCAACCCAAATCAAGGGGCTCACTGTACAGTCCACCCGACGCCATCCAGAGAACTCGACCGTGACCACTCTTGAGTTTGTCCCTAAGCAGCGTTGTCAATAGGTATGGACCCACAAGTTGAGTCGCAGCCGTGACTTCAATGCCGTCAGCGTTCGTTGTGAATTCAGTCGTGATGGCTCCAGCGTTATGTACGAGAAGGCGTATTGACCTGAGGGGCGCGATCTCTTTTACGAAGTGCTGGATTGATGAAAAGTCGCTGGTGTCTACTTCGTGGATTGTCCACGTGCCGTTGGGGTACTTACTCGCCCAACCCGAAGTGACGCTCTCGGCCTTGGCACAATTTCGCACTAGTAGACGAACATCGGCGCCAGCGCTAACTAATTGTTCGCACAGGAACAAACCAATTCCTGAACTTGCGCCGGTGACAATTGCCACTTCGCCTCGCAGGGAACTCAAGTCCAGCGGCTTCCACTTCATAAGTGGCTTTCGCAGCACGTAGCCAACTTTGGAAAAGCTCCCGACCACACTCTTTTCGAGTGTCTCGTCGATCAGCGAAGCAAGACCCATTATTTAACGTCAGCCTCGAGATACTTCTTCAGTGAATCACGGGCGCGGTCGCCAATCTTTTTGAAACTCAGCGCCAGTAGTGGCGTGGCCAGCACGGCGATGCCCTTGAAACGAAGTGTCGCGTCATAGGTCATCTCACAGCCCGTTGCCGTTGAGGCAAAGCTCAGGCGGTCCAGGGATTCGAGTCGCGAGGTCTGAGCCAAGAGGGTGACAAGTTTGTTTGGTTCGTACTCGGTAATGACGTAAGTGAGGTCCATGGTCTTGCGAGCCGCTGGCACCGTCAATACAAAAGAAGATCCTTCTCTGACTTCACCCGCGCTAGCACTTACCGCCTTGATGACGCCGGGGTCCCAGTCTTGGGCATTCTGGAAATTGGCCATCTTTTTAAACACTTGATCTAGAGACTGACGTGAGGTGAGGGTAACAACGTAACGAGGCATAGCACTCCTTAAGGGCAATTTCGTAGTACCGCTAGCCTAGGGCGATGTCCTCTTGGCCAACACGAGAACGAATTGCCATTGTTGGCTCGGGAGTTTCTGGACTCGTCACAGCCCATTTGCTGAATCAGGAGCACAACGTCACCGTCTTCGAAGCGAATTCCTATGTCGGCGGGCATGTTGATACCCATGAAGTCTCTCTCGCGGACCAGACCGTTTTCGTTGACACCGGATTCATTGTTTATAACGAGCGCAACTACCCCTACTTCAGTCGGTTGCTTCGCGAACTCGATGTCGCCACTCAAGACAGCGAGATGACCTTCAGCGTGGTGGATCGCAAGTCAGGCAACGAATACGCCGGGACCAACCTGAACTCCCTTTTCGCAACTCGCAAGAATCTTCTCAGCCCATCGTTCTGGCGAATGCTGATCGACATTCTTCGCTTTAACCGCGGTGCAAAGAAATTATTGGCCAAGGAAGATCTCTCCTTATCGGTCGCGGATTTCATTCGCCAAATGAAGTTTGGTCAAGCCTTCATTCACAACTACCTGATTCCGATGGGCTCATCAATCTGGTCCGCTAACCCTCAAACCTTCGCCGCCTTTCCCGCTGGACCCCTCGCCCAGTTCTTTCAGAACCACGGCCTTCTTTCATTGGGTAACCGACCGCAATGGAGAACCGTTTCGGGCGGATCGTGGAACTATGTACGCGCCATAACCGCTGGACTCAAGAACAAAATCGAATGCGACACTCCCATTTCGTCCATCACGCGAACCGCAGCTGGTATTGAAATCAATTCACCAAAGTTCAATTCACCAAAGTTGTTTGATCGTGTCATTCTCGCTACTCACGCCGATACCTCATTGTCACTCTTAAAGGATGCAAGCGATTTGGAAAAAGAAGTGCTGGGAAGCTTCCCCTTCCAAGACAATTTGGTTCAATTGCACACCGATTCTTCAATGCTCCCCAGCCGAGAGATCGCTCGAGCCAGTTGGAACTATCTCTCCTTCGGTGACAATTCCGAGGCGGCAACACTCACCTATTACGCCAACAAACTCCAACGTCTCGAAACCAAAGTTGATCTCTGCGTGACTCTTAACGCCAAGGAACACGTTGATCCAAACTCAGTCATTGCTGAAATGCATTACACCCACCCGGTTTATGACGAAGGGGCATTTCGAGCCCAGAAGCGTCACGACGAAATCGATGGCGTGCGAAACACTCACTTTGTAGGGGCTTATTGGGGATACGGGTTTCACGAGGATGGCGCAGCGAGCGCCTACCGCGTCGCTTCCAAATTGGTGACGAAGGATTTGTCACTTGATTAAGTCCGCACTGTACGTGGGCCAGGTGAGCCACGAGCGCGCCGAAGGACCGGAGCGCAAATTCACCAATCGCATCATGATGCCCCTGGTCTTTCTCGACGAGGTTGATTCTCTTCGCCTCGCCCCCTTATGGGGTCGACGATTCCCATTCATCATCCACTGGCGACGTGACGACTTTTTTGGCGAGAACCAGTCGCTCGAGGAGTCGGTGAAGTCCTTCGTTGATTCTCAACTTGGGTTTCGCCCAGCTGGACCGGTCGCTCAACTCGCACATCACCGCACGTGGGGCTGGTTGTTCAATCCCATTGCTCTCTACTACTGCTTTGACCAAACCGGTCAAAACTTGGAAGCGGTAGTGGCCTCGGTCAGTAATACGCCTTGGGGCGAAACTCACAATTACCCGATTGACACTCGAAATGGTGTGGGCGACCTGCCACTTCAGGCCAAGGCGATGCACGTGTCGCCTTTCTTACCCATGGACCTCGACTACCGATTCCGACTGAGTGCGCCAAATGAGCGCCTCGCATTTTCGGTCTCGGTGCTTCGGGGCACCACCCAAGTTTTTCGTGCCGGTATGACGATGCGCCGAGTACCCCTCACTCGTCGCCGCCTTGCCTGGTCTCTCCTCGCCTACCCCTTACAAACCTTTCGAGTGTCCGAAGGTATTTACCGAGAGGCACTGGTCTTGGCGATTCGTCGAGCGAAGTTCTACACTCATCCGAAGAAGAAATCATGACTGCAACTGTTCGTACCGTAAATCTCCCCTCGCCTCGTCCTGGTTCATCACCGGCCCGTGCAATTCTGCTCCGCCTCGCTCGAAATCTCCGTGGCGGGCACCTCACGATTCACGAAAAGGGACATACCTATTCGTTTGGCGATCCGGCCAGCAGCCTGCAAGCGGTTGTTGAAATTCACTCAGATAACCTCTGGTCACGCCTCTTGTGGCGTGGCGGAGTAGGGCTGGCCGAGTCCTACATTGCCGCTGAGTGGACCAGCCCAGATACCGTGGCGGTTCTTCGAGTCTTAGCGATAAACCTCGACAAACTTAATTCGTTCGCCAATCGAACTCTATGGTTAAAGAAGGCCTGGCGCGTCGGAAGAAACAACGACGCCTCCGATACGCGCCGTCGTGATCGAAAAAACATTTCTGCTCACTACGACCTAGGCAATGACTTTTTTCAGTTATTCCTGGACCCTACCCTCGCCTATTCAAGTGGTTACTTCCAGAGCGACAAGTTCTCTCTCGAAGAGGCCTCAACTGAAAAATTTGATCGCCTCTGTCGAAAGTTGGGCCTGACCAAGGACTCGAGATTGCTGGAAATCGGCACCGGCTGGGGCGGTTTCGCTCTGCACGCCGCCACTAAATATGGTTGCCAGGTCACGACCACGACCATCTCCACCGAGCAGCACGCCTACGCCACCGAGCGCATCAAAGCTGCTGGCGTTGATCACCTCGTCACTGTATTGCTCGAGGACTATCGAGACCTATCTGGACAATTCACGCACCTCGCCTCTATCGAAATGATTGAAGCGGTTGACTGGCGTCAGTACACCACATTCTTTAGAAAGCTAGAAGAACTGGTCACGCCTGATGGCCTTATTGCTCTTCAGTGCATCGTTATTAAAGACAGCGAATTTGAACGATACAAAACTCACCAAGACTTCATTCGTCGCTATATCTTTCCTGGTGGTTGTCTGCCATCCACTCAAGCAATCTTGAACACCATCAGTTCTAAGACTTCGCTCCGGCTCACCCATCTAGAGGAGTTTGGGCACTCCTACGCACGAACGCTTCGTGAGTGGCGCGTGAATCTCGCGGCTCGCCGTCAAGACGCCCTCGCGCTTGGATATGACGAACGCTTCTTGCGAATGTGGGATTTCTACTTCGAATACTGCGAAGCCGGATTTCTCCAACGCCACATCACCGTTGAACAGGTGGTCCTGGCCCGAGAAGAGGCTTCGGGCATTCTTTCGTACTAGTGGTGCCCCCGGCAGGAGTCGAACCCGCAACCTGACGGGTAGAAACCGTCTGCTCTATCCAGTTGAGCTACAAGGGCTAGAAGGCGAACCTACTCTTCGTAGGTTATGCCGTAATTCGTTCTGTTGAGCTGATCGTCAATGATTTGAATCTGCTCTCGAGCCAAAGTCGTGGGCTTTTGCAGGTGCTCGACCGAATTTGCCATGCTCTGGCGCATTGCTTCAAAACCCTCGGTGAAGGCCTTTTGAATCGATGCGGCTGACTTGAGTGCCGTCTGCAAGTAGCGCTTTTGCTCTTGAATCTGGAGCAACAACGCGGTCTTCTTTTCGGTGGCTTCGGTAATTAACTTCTCTGAGCGTTCCTTGGCTTCGGCCATAATTTGTGACGCCTGAGCCTTGGTTTGATCCATCAGCTCCTTGGCCTTTTCGGTGACCTCGTCGCGCTTGGCCTGAACCTCGCCTACGACTGCCTGGCGCATGGAATTAGCGTCAACCTGCGCGGCACGAACCAACTCTTCGGCTTCGAGTCGAGAGGTCTGAAGCAACTCTTCAGATTCACTCTTCGCCTTAGCCATTGTCTCTTCGTACATCACGGTGGCGGCCGAGGTCTGAGCCGAAGTGGTGGCCTGAGCAGCCGCGAGAATCGCTTCGGCATCGGCGCGCGCGGCGGCGACCGCCTCTTCGTATTGACGCTTACCGTCAGCGATCATGGCTTTGGCTTCTTTTTCTGCCTTGGCCACAATTTTCTCTGACTCACCACGTGCCGAGTCCAAGAAGGTCTGAGCATCTCGAGTCTTGTTTCGAACATCTTCACGAGCAACCAACAGGATGCGGGTTGCTGATTCTGAGGCCAAGACTGTTAGTTCAGCGTCGTCAAATCGACTCAGGTCCATCGGGCTCTCGCGAAGAAACTTCACTTCACTCTCGAGGTCACGAATTCGCTGACGCAGAATGTGTTCTAAGTCTCGCGAGCCTGAGATCGGTGACGAGTCCGGCTCGGCCCTGCGAAAGAAACTCCAACTGCCAGAACTCTCCTTGGCCATGGTGTCGCTCATAAAGGCCGGAGGACTTGGCAATGAAGCCACCTTCTTGCCTTGTGGCTTTGCCGTAGTGCGAGTAGTAGTCGAAGCCGCCTGACGTGGAGTTGATGTTGCCTGGGATGGCTTGTCCGACTTCTTGACAGTTGCGCTCTTGGCGTTAGGGGCAGTCGCTTTGACAGGAGACTTAGTAACGGGAGCCTTGGCGGCAGGAGCGGACTTTCGCGGTGCGGGACGCTTGGCGGTAGTTGCCGTGGGCGTTGCGGTTTTCGCTACTGCCTTCTTCGCAGCTGGTGCCTTAGTCACGGCTTTCTTTGCCGTTGATGTTTTCGCGGTAGCCACGGGTTTCCTCTCCTGTTAGTGGGAATGCTTCAAACCGTGTCAATTCTACCCCACCCCCTAGCGAGCCCTTCAAGGGGTAGCGGGGGCTGTCAACCTGTGGCATACTTGGTACTCCTTGGTGGGCGTAGCTCAGTTGGTTAGAGCGCCAGGTTGTGGTCCTGGAGGTCGCGGGTTCGACCCCCGTCGCTCACCCCATTAAGTCTTGGTCGCCAATGGCGACGCCCCGAAACCGGCTAGACTCGTCCATGCGCCGATAGCTCAATTGGCAGAGCATTTGACTCTTAATCAACAGGTTCCGGGTTCAAGTCCCGGTCGGCGCACCAATTAGAGACTCGTAGTTTGAGTCTTGCAGTGCACTCGAGAAGTCCAGCCATTCACCAGTGAATCGGTCTTCAAAGAAAGGTGGGATGTGACCGGATTCCTCGCAGTTGCCGCCCCCGTTCTGACGGTGCTCCAGTGCATCTTCCAGGCCAAGCGCATTCGACTCGCCGGCGCTAATGGCGTCGCTCTCGGTACGTGGATTCTTTCAATCTTCTGTGGCGAGATTTGGATCTCCTACGGCATCTTGTATTCCGTTCCCGCTGAGTGGGAATCAAACGGCGCCTTTTTAATCCTCGCTCTGTGGGTGACCTACCTCGCGGCCAAGGCCCACAAGCACATCTCGCACTTCTGGTGGGGGCTCGGTGCCGTCACGCTCGTGACCGCCGTCGCCACTCTCTTTGGCGTGCACCACTCCACCAAGTGGGTAGTTGGCATGATGGGTGACGCGGCTCCGATCACGATGTACATCCCCCAGCTACGCAAGGTCTTCGGTGACGGAGAGCTCACTGGTGTTTCCATTGGCAGTTACTGGCTCGCTGCGGTTACGGCCGTCTGCTGGCTTTCCTACGGAATCTTGTTGCACCAGCCCGCGGTGTACCTACCTGCGGTAATTCTCTTGCCCGCCACAGTTCTCATCATCAAGCGGGTAAGCGCAAGCCGCGAGCTTTCGAATATTTCAAATCAATAACAAACGGGCAAGCCATCAGCTCGTTTGATATCGAGAGCGGTTCGCTCAACAGTGCTCGGGAAACTTGAGCCTAACTAACCATTGGGTATTCACCATCAACTGATGAGTTTGTCCCAAAAACGACGTGGAGACCGGAATCGACTGAAACTCAAATGATTGCCCCTCCAGTGACTTCACGCATTTCATCCTCAACCGAATGTAGGCACTTCCACCAAAATTCCTCGTCAACAAAAAATTCCTGCGAGGTGGGTTCGTTGCGAAATCCAAACCCCAACCCATGTGAACCGCTTCAGCCTGAAAGATCTTCCGAGTTGTTGCAGGCATTCCGAAGTTCACAATTGTTACTGGCCAAACATTCTCATTGGCTAGGTTTAGGTTCAAATCGAGAAAAGAAACACCGGACGGTACTAGCCATGAGGCGACCCCTTTAATACTTTTCGTGTCTACCGGAATCTTCTTTCCATCAGCCAATGTGAGTGTTGGTTCATATCCACCAGCAGAAAGCCCAACTGGCTGGTAATGCGCTCGCCAATTTAAGAAAGCAAGCGTCCCTACCGAAGCCAAAGTTGCCACCAGAACAGAGAAAGTCAATAAGGTTTTCGAGAGCACTTTGAAGAACCTTGATCTGATGAGTCGAGAGCTATTCATTTGCACGTACCTCTTCATTTGGTCGCACTAATTGCTACGTAGCAATATTCAACTGTTCCAACCTAGCCGCTCTATGGACTTGACCAGACTCTCAGTGTCGAAACTTCTTGTCCAACTTTGATTCGTTCAGCTGGCTCATTGACCTACTAATGAAGTCTGCATCACAAACAGTCGGCCAATCCGAAGAGCAAGCTCTGGATGGTAACGATGTACTGACGAGTCTCTGGGTCAGTGTTGTGCAGGCTCACCTCATCAGCGATATTTCTAATACTGATAGTTGCACGAAGCGCCAGATTTAACGAGGTCATCCAGGCGTAGGCCTCGCCCGCGCTTAACGTCTCTTCGTTAACGGTCATCTGCGCGAGCTCTGAATTTGAGGCCATCTCTTTTTGTCGAGCGAAGGTCGCGAGGGGGTCATCGGAGTTTGCCGAAGGATTAATCGGTGGATTCAGCGAGAGGTGCCATTCATGATTCGGGTCATTCTCAGCGGCCACTACCTGATTAAAGATTTCGCCTACGAAGGCTCGTGCGTTGTCATTTAGGTGAACCGCGATTGAACCGTCGCGCTTCTTTTTAAAGAGCGCCACTTACTTATCCTCTTCCACTGAGGCCATGAGCCCAGCGGCTTGGAGTTGGGTGCAGTAGTGAATGGCTCGGTCTTGTGCTCCATCCCAGACGACGGCCTTACCCTCGTGGTGCACGGTGAGCATCAATTGGGTGCATTTGGGCTCGGGGTAGCCAAAAATCTTCTTGAAGATCACTTCAACCACTCGCATGGGAGTCACGGGGTCGTCCCAGACGATGACCTTCCATGGTTTCTTGGTGACTACGCGCGTAATGGTGTCGGTATCTGCTTCGGTGGAGAGTTGGATTCTCTGCAAGGTCGTCACCTCCCCAGTTTCCCACGTCCCGCTCGTAAATGAAAGGGTCATCTCTAGGCTGATTGCGTGGATGCTTCTCCCCCTGAGGTAACCGGACTAAAGAAACGCGTCAATGTCGCCATTCGTGACGCCATTGGACTGACTCAAAATCCTCCCCCAATTTGCTTTGACCCCGCAGAGGCCTACACCCCGATTGACTCGGTGGCTCGGCTTGTTCACGGTGACCTCTCGTCAATGGTCGTTGGTGGACTCGCCTCACTGTTCCTCCAGATGCTCCACCCTCGTGCCATGGCTGGGGTGGCTCAACACTCGAGGTACCAAGACGATCCATTCGGCCGGATGTTGCAAACCGCCAATTTCATCGGTGCGACTACCTACGGCTCAACGAGCTTTGCTGGCAAGTCGATTAAACGGGTCCTCCAGGTACACGAGCAGGTCGTTGGTCTAACTGATCAAGGCGAGCCGTATTCGGCGAACGACCCCGATCTGCTTTCTTGGGTGCACTGTGCGGAGATTGCGATGTTTTATCGCGCATACGAAGTTTTTGGGAAACTCCCGCTCTTTCCTGGTGAAAATGACCAGTACGTCGAAGAGATGTCTCAACTTGCCCGCGATTTGGGATGCTCCCCTATTCCTCACAACGCACGGGAACTTCAATCTCAATTGGCTGATTTCCGGCCAGGACTCGAATTGCGTGGTGACGGAATTCGGGCGCGCAATTTTCTGCAACACGAGGTAGTTCAGGGGCGTACTAGGCGCTTCGTGTTTTGGTTCTTGCTTCGCAGCTCGTATTCAATACTGCCCAAATGGGCTCAAGAGATGCTCGAAGTGAAATCGAACAAACTGCTCAACCGACTATTCATTCACCCGGTTACGAAAATCATTTGCGTTGGCATGCGCATCGCGGTTCCGCCCACGCCACGCGTCGTTCTTTAGAGGCGACGCATCCGCCAACTGCCCGCCCAGTGTTGACCGGGCTCGAGCACGAGAATGTCTTTCCCCGTATGGAAGGCGTCGGCGGCGCAGGTCATTGGCTCGATGGCAATTGAGGTGCGGCGGCGGCCCGGCTCTCTCGTGTCGCCGGTGTAGACACAGGCGTAGGGAAAGTTTCGGTCCATCGCAATTTCAACGCTGCGACCTTCAGCGTCGGTGACGGTAAAGGTGGCCATGCCGTTGTCGTCACGAAGGAAATCCGTGTAGGTCACATCCAGGACAACGCCCGAGACGCTCTTGGGAGTGAGGAAGTCACGATCGGTACCAATGACTGGAGAGATTGTTCCCGTAGGCAAAAGTCGGTCATTGACGTTCACGTAAGACTTCGCCGGAACGTGAAGGGTGGCACCCTCGATACTCGGAGTCGTCACCGCCAAGTACGGGTGTGAACCAGCTCCGAAGGGAATTGGCACGGTGTCGATGTTGGTGACCGTAATTGTGCAGGTGAGCCCCAGGGTGCCCAGGTGATAATCAACCTTGATTTCCGAAGCGAAAGGGTAAGTCGGAGACGGGTGGAGGACGAGGCTGAGCGAACAACGGTTTTGGTTTACCGCGTCAATTGAAAAAGGTGTGTAACGAACGAGGCCGTGATTGAGAGTTCGCTCCGCAACGTTGTCGACTAGTGGCGTTCCAACACGATTGGAGAAGGTCCAGTCCTCGCTCGAGAGCCGATTGGGCCAGGGGTACATAACTTGGCCGCGAGCTCCGTCGGCGAGATCTTCAGCGGCGTAGCCCTCAATAACATTGATTCCACCGGCCACGAAGTTGCGCAAACTCGCCCCAACTTCGGTAATTACTGCGCGCTGATTACCGTGGGCAATCGCAATTTGTTCACCGGTGGGCAGCATGGCTTGTTTCCTCAATCTCACGTATATGTAACTTAGGACAATTAGGGTACTCCTAGTTGTTTACTTGTTAGGGCGTTATGAAAATTCTGATTACCAATGACGATGGCGTAAAGGCCCCCGGCATCGCTACCCTGGCCCGTTGTGTCGCCGAGTGGGTTGCCAAAGACCCGAGCAACCACCAAGCCATGGTGGTTGCTCCCGACCATAACTACTCTGGCATGAGCGCCGCGGTGGGTGACGTTTTTGAAATGCCGGGCGTTAAATATGAGCGCTACACCATAGAGGGCGCCGAGTCTCTCCCGACCTACGGCTTAGATGCCGCTCCAGCGTTGTGCACGATCCTGGGTGCGGTTGGCACCTTTGATTTCGTCCCTGATTTTGTCCTCTCGGGGATCAATGCCGGAGCCAATGTTGGACGTTCAATTCTGCACTCGGGCACTGTCGGAGCGGTTCTTACCGGTGCTCAATTTGGGCTATCTGGACTAGCTGTCTCAGTTCAGTGGGGTGACGATGTTCATTACGACACCGCTGGCGCAGTGGCCGTTGAGGTACTGGCCGAACTTGAAAAGGCCCCGAGCGGCACCTTGCTCAATTTGAATGTTCCAAACCTTCCTGGATCAGCTTTAAGGGGTGTGCGCCGTGGACGAGTTTCACACGCGGCACTCATTCACGATGCACTCGAAGCAAACGGGCAGGCACTCGGCGACTCAGGCATGCTCAAGCTAAATCTCGGAGAGGCGAGCCCAAGTTTGGGTGATACTTCGGACGAAGCTGACGATGATGACGGTGCACTCGTGCACGCTGGGTTCGCATCACTTACTCCCCTGCGCGGACCCCACGAAGACTCGAACCCGGGACTCGACGACATCATGGAAGCAGCCCTCAACAAAATTGCCACTCACCTACAAGAGCGCTACTAGTCCTCGATATTTCTTCGAAGGCGCTTGACCTCTCCTCGAGTTCGTTTGGATTCGACTCTCTTGGTTTTGGATGAGATTGATGGTTTGGTCGCTTTGCGTACTTTGGGTCTTACGAGTCCAGCCACCAAACGCTCCGCCAACTGCTCGAGGGCATTTTGCTTGTTTTGTCGTTGAGATCGAAACCGGCTCGCGCTGGCGCTGACTACTGGCCCGAGTTTCGTAATTAGCCAGTCTTTGTCACTCACTTTTAGCGATGAGGCTGCGATATCAAAGGTGACCACGATCTTCGACATAGTTCTATTTACGTGTTGGCCACCAGGGCCCTGGGAGGTTGTAGCGCGAATGAATATTTCACTGGCGGGAATTCGGACTCGGCCGTTGAGCACGATGTCTCCATCGTCGTTGACGAATGGAAATTTCGTACTCATCTAAAACCGAGCAATAGCGAGTTGTGATGCAGTAGCGACCAGACCTTCGTCATCAAAAATGTCGCAGCGCTCATCAATCACGTTGTCGGCAATGACCTGCGACCACTGACGAACCTTCAGCCACTCGGATTGGGGCTTGCGACGTACGTAGCTGGTCAGTTGCAAAGTCGGCACCCAACCTGAAGATCCAATTGGAAAGACCGATGGGGGCAAAACGTCACTAGCAAAGTGAAGGCTCCACGCATTCCAATTCATGTCACCATCAGCGAGGCGAATCCAACCTCGGACTTCGGCCCAGTCAGTTGTTTCACCGTGCCACCACTTGGAATATGCCGGATCAAGTTCTACGTCTACGACACGGAGCAAATTCGGAGCATCGGGCATTGGTGCGCGCACGCATTCACTTCGCGGTGCGACATCAAATGGTTGGGAACCCTCGTATCGGATCTTCGGCGAATCCTCGAGAAAACCCAGGGTCGCGAGTGCCTCGCAATTGAGGACTCCGTCTTGGTGCATTTCAGCGTGGACGAAGGATGCGCTTCGACCGATTTTTCGAACTTGGGTTCGGATTTCAACTGGGCCTGGCTTGGGCGCCGCCATATAGTTCGTAGTAATTGCCGTGACATCGAGTTGGCTCGCGCCCGCGGCCACTCCAGCCGCGAGAGCCCCGCTGGCCAGGACCGCGTGCAGATACCCGCCATTGGGGTGCTCGACCACGTTGAACATGGCTGAGAGCTCTGCGGAGTAGAGGTTTGGTCCGACTGGGTCGACGCCGCCGGCGAGGCGAAGTTGAGGGGTTAAGTAATCGGTCACGGCTCAACGTTAATGTCGCCGCGGGTGTCAGACGGTAGATTTGGGTAACGGAAAGAGTAATCATGCAAGCAATTCCCCATTTTGTTAATGGCCAAGAAGTCACGCAAGCTGGAGTAACTCCAGTATTCAATCCCGCCACTGGCGAACAAACTGCCAGTGTTCCAGTGCCGACTCGAGAGTACGTGCAGAGCGTCATCGACATCGCACACGAGGCTTCCACGTCGTGGAGTCAGTCTTCACTGTCGAAGCGAACGAACATCTTGTTTACTCTTCGTGCCCTCTTGGTCGAACACACCGACGAACTGGCCCAAATCATTACTAACGAGCACGGCAAGACTTTGGCTGATGCCAAGGGTGAGATTGCTCGCGGTCTAGAAAACGTTGAGTACGCCTGCGGCCTCACCGAACATCTCAAGGGTGGTTTTTCCGATCAGGTTGCCGACGGTGTCGATGTTCACTCGGTTCGCGAACCCGTGGGTGTCGTAGCGGCCATTACCCCGTTCAACTTCCCCATCATGGTTCCACTCTGGATGAGCGCTAACGCACTGGCTTCAGGCAACTGCGTCATTCTCAAGCCCTCCGAGCGTGATCCCAGTGCATCTGTCTTCTTAGCCAAACTCTTGAAAGAAGCCGGATTGCCCGATGGCGTCTTCAACGTTCTTCACGGTGGTGTTGACGTTGTGAATCAGTTGCTCGAAGCTCCAGGCGTCGATGCGGTCAGCTTCGTTGGATCGACTCCAGTTGCCAAAATTGTTCACGAGAACGGAACCAAGCATGGCAAGCGAGTTCAGGCACTCGGTGGAGCAAAGAACCACATGGTCGTGCTTCCCGATGCTGACCTAAACATTGCCGCTGATGCTGCAATTAACGCTGGATACGGCGCCGCCGGTGAGCGTTGCATGGCCATCAGTGTCGTCGTGGCCGTTGGAGACATTGCCGATGATTTGATTAATCGAATTACCGAACGGCTCGACAAGCTCAAGGTGGGTGCGGGAAGTGACCCGAGTAGCGACTTTGGCCCCGTTATTACTCAAGAACACCGTGACCGCGTGGCCTCCTATGTTCACAACGCTCCCAGCGAAGGAATCACCGTTGTTCGCGACGGCACCGGCATGACCAGCCAGCCTGGTTTCTTCGTGGGCCCTTGCCTGCTCGACAACGTCAAGCCCGGCACGAAGGCGTACGAGGACGAAATCTTCGGACCAGTACTCTCCGTCGTCCGTGCCGAGAACTTCGATGAAGCAGTGGCCATCATCAACGCCAACAAGTACGGCAACGGCACGGCCATCTTTACTCGTGACGGTAATGCGGCTCGCCTCTTCGCCCGTCAAGTGACTGTTGGCATGATCGGAATCAACGTTCCGATTCCTGTTCCGGTCTCGTCCTACTCATTTGGTGGTTGGAAGAACTCACTCTTTGGCCACTCGCACATCTACGGACCAGAGGGATTCCAGTTCTACACCCGCGCCAAGGTCATCACTACCCGCTGGCCACAGCCCAGTGATTCACAAATCGACCTAGGTTTTCCCCGCACTCGATGAGGAAGCGACGCGAATACAGTTCTGCTCGCGCCTATGGCGTGCTGATTCACAACGATGAGGTGCTGTTAGTTCAGTCTTCAAACCCTCGCTACAACCCTCCCTTGTGGTGGCTCCCCGGAGGCGGAATTGATTTCGGCGAGACTCCAACCGAAGCCCTCGTACGTGAGTTTGATGAAGAGACCGGCATTGCGGTACACAAACCTGTACTGGTCCACGCCGACGCTGACGTTCGCACACGACCCAACGGCGAGCGAGTTCATACCGTGCGGATTATTTACACCTGTGAATACTTTGGTGGAGACCTGCGCCACGAAGCCGAGGGCACAACCGCGCGAGCTCAGTGGTTTTCAAAAGATAACGCGATGAAGTTGAATCTGGCCGAATACGCCCGAGACGTACTCGCGATGGTGATGAACTAAGCGCTAGCGGCGGCGGCTTGCGCGGCGGCCTTTTGAGCGGTCCGCTCAACGGCGGCCTTGAGTTTGTCGATCATCTCAAAGAGCGCAACACGAGCCTTTTCGGCTTCAGCACTAAGTCCCTCGAGGTGCTCTACGTCCCAGAGTTCGAGTACTGGAGTAACGACATCTTGCAAGAACTGCTGAACACCGTAGATGCCTTCTTTGGCAATGCGAACAGCGTGCTTGGTGAAGTTTGGAATTCCCACGCCTGGCATGGCAAAGTGCTCGACTTGGCGGTTAACGGCTTCCATCATCGTTGAAGGGTCCAGATCGAAGGCGGCCTTCGTTAAGTCTCGGTAGAACATGTAGTGCTTGGTTTCGTCTCCGGCAATGAGTGCCAAGACGTTGCGACCCTGCTTGTCCTCTTTTGGCAACTTCGCTCCGGTATTACGGTGCGCGATTTGGGTGGCCCGCTCTTGCATCGCAACGTAGGCAATCAAGTCGCCCAGATTTTCGAAGCGTGGCACCATACCCGTACTCATCTGAACAACACGGCCTTCTTCGAGGCTGGTTGGATTGATGCAGCGAGAAATGTGCACCCAGTCACGCATGACCATTGAGTGTCTGTTCTCCTCCATCGTCCATTGGCGAGTCCAGGCGTTCAGCGGATGGTCTTTAGGAGCGTGAGCCATGATTGACTCGGTGTAGTAAGGCAAGTTGTCTTCGGTTAGGAGGTTGGTATAGATGGCCGAGCGCACACCGTCGGAAAGGACATAGTCAGTGGGTTCCCAGGGCTTTTCTTTAAAGTCTTCGCCAGAACCCCAGTCGATTTGTTCGTGAGGGAACCAGAGGCGAGGTGCCTCGAGGTGGCGGTTGTAGAGACGCTCAGCTTCACCGCTGAGTTCTTGAAGCAGGTCAACACTTCTGGCTGGTGCGATAGTCATCTGACGGCCTTTCGTGCAATACAACAGACACTCAACCCTAACGCTAGAAAGCCAAAATAGACCCAAAACTTGTGAATTATGCGCACAAGCCCGAGTACGATTACTCTCCGTGTCTAAGCGCCTCGAACTGATTCCAGCTGAGTTTCGCCAGGCGATGACTCCTCAAATTAAGCGTTTTTACGCCATGGTCTTTACCGGCTGCATTGGGATGGGTCTCACCCTGTCGATGACCATCGTTTACGTACATAATGTCCGACACCACTCGGTGGCATTCGCCACTGGTCTCATGGCCGCCGGAGCGGTAATTGGCATTCTGATTAATCCAATTTCGGGCACCTTCACCGATCGATTTGGGCCCGGGGTAATGATCCTCACCTCAGGAATCATGGGCTCTATTGGACTCACCTTCTTGGCATTTTCGAAGAGCGTTACCCAACTCACCTTCTCTGCGCTCTTTCTGGCCCTCTTCGCCGGCGGTGGCTGGGGCCCGGGAGCCACGTTGTTATCTCGACTCGTACCCGAAGAGCACCGTCAACGAGCATTCGGAATTAACTTCATGTTCGTAAATCTCGGTATCGGAGTGGGTTCACTCATCGCAGCCCTGATTGTTGACATCCACCATCCTTTTAGCTTCACCGTTCTCTACCTCACTAACGCGTGCGTGGGCTTGGTCTCCAGCTCGATTTTCCTAACCATCCGTCAATACGGTAAGCCCGTTGCCGAGATTCACAATCCCGAAACCGCAGGTGAAGGTTGGCGAGAGGTATGGCAGGACAAGACCTTTCGGTGGTTTCTTCTCTGTGGCGTGCTCTTGATGATTGGTGGATACGGTTCACAAGAGTCGGGTTACAGCCTGTACGTGGTCAACAACTTGCACATGAGTCTTCACTACATCGGGCTCATCTTGTTTTTCAACACCATGACCATTGTCGGTGCACAGCTAGTGGTCATCAACAAGATTGAGGGTCGTTCTCGAATGATGGTCCTAGCGAGCGTCGCCGTGCTGTGGGCCTTCTTCTGGGTCGTCTTGGGTTCAGTTCGAGGACTCCCCCTTGGAGTAGCCCTCGTGATGCTCGTGATCTCGATGATGGTATTCGCGGTTGGAGAAACATTGTTCCAACCAATTGGTGGTGCGCTAGTAAATGAATTGGCTCCCGAACACCTAAGGGGCCGATACAACTCCGCGCAAGGGTTCGTTTGGGGAATCGCTGGCACGCTCGCACCAGTCATTACCTCCGCATACTTTGAGACTGGTAACTCAAATATTTGGCCCTTCGCAACTGCGCTAACGGCTCTTGTGGGTGGAGCTCTCCTGTTGCGCCTACGGCGTAATCTCACGCCAAGCCAGGACGGCATCGCCTCTTCTGTAGGATGATTCCACCAGTCTCTGCTTTAGAGACGAATTGCAGGGGCTTGATGTGAAACTCCAAATCAAACGACTTCGCGAGGGACTTTCAGGCTGGAAGTCAATTTTCTTGGGATTTTTTGCTGGAGTCGGAATCGTTCTCAGCAGCTCTCAACTTGGTGCAATTCCTAGACCTCATTCCTATCGTTGGTTCTTCTACC
>Ga0207957_1000083_pt1 | contig 22718 bp, 19 predicted proteins | sample CryBogCBH27Jun07_FD_184603 | JGI IMG/M metagenome (GOLD analysis project Ga0207957, IMG submission 184603) | Freshwater microbial communities from Crystal Bog, Wisconsin, USA - CBH27Jun07 (SPAdes) | ecosystem: Environmental > Aquatic > Freshwater > Lake | place: Crystal Bog, Wisconsin, USA...
CGCTTTACGTGGTCAATTCCAAGAAGACTACCGCGAAACACGCGACACCAAGATAGACCTCAAAGCCGAAGTAGTTGTAGACTTTGCAGGCGAAGTAGCAAAACTCATTTCTGCATTAAAAGAATAACACATAACATTTCCTTTATGGTATACTGAAGTTTGGTAAACCGAATAAAGAGAATGTTATGACTGCACACGCATTACTATCAGCTTCCGGCTCAAAACGCTGGCTGACTTGCACCCCCAGTGCAAGACTAGAAGCAACACTCCCGGAACAGAAAAAAGCGTCAGGTTCTTTCGACTTTAGTCAAGAAGGTACAATAGCCCATTCATTGGGTGAAATAAAATTACGCTACCATTTTGGACAAATCGGAATTGAGGAATACAATCGTGAACTTGAAATCATTAAAGCAACACCCTACTACGACGACGATTTTGAGGCTTACGTCGATAATTACGTTTTATACACCCGCAGTCAAATTGGTGAAGGAGACATTCCTCTCTTTGAGCAACGTGTTGACTTCTCTGATTGGGTGCCCGACGGCTTTGGAACCGCAGACGTTGTCATCCTATCTAAATACAAAATTCGAGTCATCGATCTTAAGTTTGGCAAAGGTGTTCCCGTCGCGGCAATGGACAATACTCAGCTTAGACTTTATGCTCTTGGAGCATATAGCAAGTTTAAAGAAGAGTATCCAGAAATCCGTGAAGTTGAATACACAATCCATCAGCCTCGCTTGGACAGCATCTCATCTGACGGAACATCAATTACCAAACTACTCGATTGGGCAAACTACTTTGTCAAGCCCAAGGCCAAAAAAGCGTGGAGTGGCTCAGGAGAATTCCTCCCTGGTGATCATTGTCAATTCTGCAGAGCTAAAGCGCAATGTAGAGCTCGTAGCGACTTCAACACGGAGCTTGCCAAGCAAGAGTTTAAAGCCCCGCCGCTCCTCAGTGAAGACGAGATTAGCGAAGTTTTAATTAAAGCTCAAGACTTAAGAACTTGGGTAAATGATGTAGAGACGTATGCGTTAGATCGTGCAGTGGAAAAAGAAATTATTCCACAGGGTTTTAAATTAACTACATCTACAACACACCGCAAAATTGCAGACCAAGAATTAGCTGCAACAGTGTTAGTAGAAAAAGGTTTACCAGCAGAGCAGATTTGGGAACCACGAAAGCTCAAGTCATTAGCAACGTTGGAAAAAATTAATAAACAAGTAGCAGCCTATCTTGGCGATTTAGTATTACGCCCAGAAGGTTCGCCAAAGTTAGTCCGTGTAAAAGAAACTGCTAAAGAGGATTTCGTATGAGCACATGGCTAATTGCGGCAATGGGTTTGGTCTATCTTGTAGTAGCAATAGATCAATTCATTAAGGGCGGCATTGGAACTGGTATAATGTTCTTAGGATATGCCATGGGCAACGTAGGTCTTGTAATGGTAGCCAAATGAATGTAGAATGCTATGGTGAACAAATAGAAGTGCCAGATTTGTTAATCGAAAAATACATTAAAGATTTCGATGGACTTTCTGGAAAAAGTATGAGAGAATCTGTTATGGGTTTAAGAAGCACAGTTTGGGATGTTATAGACTATGTTTCAGAAGACCCACAGTCGTTAGAAGATACGACAGTCATGTCTGATTTTATTAACGCACTGGCCATGAAACAAGCATTAACAAAACATGGTTTGTATTTAGATTCATAGTGGTATATAATTGCTGTACGGGTTGCCGAACTGGCCCCGAATGAAGTCCAGTTCTTTCGTTTATAAAGGTAATATCATGTCACAAAGCGTAAAAGCAAAAGTAGTAACAGGTAAAGTTCGTTTCTCATTTTGCCATGTGTTTCAACCATACTCAGGTATCGAAGGTGGTACTCCTAAGTATTCAGTATCAATCATCATTCCTAAGTCTGACAAAGAAACTATTGCAAAGTTGCAAAAGGCTTTTGACGACACCAAAGCAGGTTCAGCTGCAGTGTTCGGTGGTACAGTTCCAAAGATGGTTAAAGGTGGTTTACGTGATGGCGATATGGAACGTGAAAACGACCCAGCATACGCAAACAGCTATTTCATCAATGCTAACTCAGCACAAAAACCTGGTGTAGTAGATGCAGATTTAAATCCAATCATCAATCCTGATGAGTTTTACAGCGGCTGCTATGGTCGTGCTTCAATTACATTCTACCCATACAATGCCCAAGGTTCTAAAGGTATTGCATGCGGCTTAAATAACATCCAAAAGTTAGAGGATGGCGAGAAGTTAGGTGGCGGTACAACCGCAGCAGTAGATTTTGCAGTATAAGTAGTTGTAGTACCCAGTAGATGGGCCGAGCCGGGGTGGAAACCACCTCGGCTTTTTTACCCTTTAATCAACCAATAACACAGAGAATAATAAATGGATCAGTATCAAGAATACATTGCCGCCAGTCGCTATGCTAGATTTGTAGATGAAAAACACCGCAGAGAAACTTGGGCAGAAACAGTTAACCGCTACGTTGAATATATTTTTAGTCGTACCCCAGCAATACAAAGTAACACAGAATTAAAGAATGAAATTTTTGATGCTATCCATAACCTAGATTTGATGCCGTCCATGCGCGCCATGATGACGGCAGGAAAGAGTGCCGACCGTGACAATACTTGCGTATATAATTGCAGCTATCTCCCGATTGATGACCCCAAGTCATTTGACGAAGCGATGTTCATTTTGCTTTGCGGAACTGGTGTTGGATTCTCAGTTGAATCCAAGTACATTAACCGTTTGCCAGAAGTGCCAGAAAACTTGTTTGATTCAGAGCACACCATCGTCGTACACGATAGCAAGGAAGGATGGGCAAAGTCTCTCCGCCTCCTACTCGCTCACCTCTGGGCCGGAGAAATCCCTAAGTGGAATGTTGAGTCCGTCCGCCCTGCCGGAGCACGACTCAAAACATTTGGTGGAAGAGCTTCCGGGCCAGAACCATTAGTCGATTTGTTTAACTTCTCTGTTAATATTTTTAAACATGCACAAGGTCGTAAACTAAATAGTTTAGAGTGCCATGATCTGATGTGTAAAATTGGTGAAGTAGTTGTGGTAGGTGGTGTTCGCCGCTCAGCTATGATATCATTGTCAGACTTAGATGATGAAAGGATCAGACATGCTAAAGCCGGACAGTGGTGGCAAACCGCTCCCCACCGCGCTCTTGCGAACAACAGTGCGGTGTATAATGAAACACCTACTGTCGGAAAGTTCATGGAGGAGTGGCTGTCACTTTACAACTCCCATTCCGGTGAAAGAGGCATTTTTAATCGGGAGGCTGCTAAAAAGACGGTTGAAAAATACGGGCATAGAGATCCAAATTTTGAGTTCGGAACTAATCCGTGCTCAGAGATCATTCTCAGACCATACCAATTTTGTAATCTTACTGAGGCTGTAGTACGCCATGACGACACAAAAGAAACGCTTATGCGCAAAGTGCGGATTGCTTCCATCCTTGGTACAATCCAGGCCACCTTCACAAAGTTCCCTTATCTGCGGAAAGTGTGGCAACGCAATACCGAGGAAGAACGACTCCTTGGTGTTTCCCTCACCGGAATTTACGACAACCCACTACTCACCACGCAAGGAGAAGAGTTAAATGGATTACTTACCGAGCTTAGAGAGGAAGCTAGAAGAGCCAATGAAGAGTTTGCGGAACTGCTTGGAATACCTAAGAGTAGCGCAATTACTTGCGTTAAACCCTCCGGAACAGTCAGTCAACTTGTTGATAGCGCTTCTGGAATCCACCCGCGCCACTCTAAATTCTACATCCGAAGAGTTAGAGGAGATAAAAAAGACCCTCTCACCCAATTTTTAATTTCACAAGGAATACCAAATGAAGCCTGTGTTTACAAACCTGATCAAACGGTTGTGTTCAGTTTTCCAATCAAAGCCCCAGACGGTATCACTAGATCCGACGTCACTCCAATTAGCCACTTATCTCTCTGGCTTACTTACCAACGCTACTGGTGCGAACATAAACCCTCTGTCACAATCTCTGTCGAAGAAAAAGACTGGCCAGCGGTCGGCGCCTGGACGTGGGAAAACTTCAGTGAAATCTCCGGAGTTTCCTATCTCCCGTACGACGGAGGCACGTACCGCCAAGCCCCGTACGAAGAGTGCAGCCAAGAAGACTACGAAAGCCTCAAAGCCAGCCTCCCCAAAATCAACTGGGAAGACTTCAAAGAAAACACGGACAACGTCGAAGGGGCGCAACAGCTAGCATGTAGTGCAGGCGCTTGTGAAATCTGATCCATGGGCTTGCCCTCCACTAAATCTGTGGAACTGGCCGGAGACGTGGAAGTTAAATCTCCATGTAACGGAATCTGTACCCTCGACGCTCAAGATGTATGTCGAGGATGCAAACGAACCAGGGAGGAGATTTCTAAATGGTATGTTATGTCCAACGATGAAAAGTTAGAAGTATTAAATAGATTCACATGGTGGTGAAGTTTGGGGCGGCTTGTACAGCGCCCCTTTTTTTATGTTACAATACTTATTCCGCAGATACGTCTGCTTGCCCTAGGAGCATTAAATGATTTACTCAATCGACTTTGAAACCCGTTCAGCTATTGACCTTCCTGACCGTGGTCTAGATATTTACGCCAACGACCCCACAACAGAAGTGTTGTGTATTGCGTTCGGCAACCCAACAATAGATTCTGTTATTGTTACAAAACCCCGAGTTGATCCGTCAAACGAAGACCTAATGTTTTTGTTGGCTCACGTCAAGAACGGCGGCAAAATTGCAGCTTGGAACGCCATGTTCGAATACGCCATCTGGAACTGCGTCTGTGTGCCTAAGTACGGCTGGCCGGAGCTAAAGTTATCCCAAGTAATAGATACGATGGCGGTAGCTGCAGCAAACAACGTGCCCCAAGGCTTGGAAGATGCTGCCTTGTTTATGAACTCAGAACACCTTAAAGACACCACCGGTCGCAAGTTAATCCAAAAGCTATGCAAGCCACAGAAAGACGGAACCTTTAACGAAGACCCAGAACTCATGGCAGAACTGTTTGCATACTGCGCACAGGACGTCCGTACGGAAATGGCTTTAGGACGCGATTTAAGGCCCATTACAGCCGTCGAACAAGATGTTTGGGAGCTCACCCAGCGGATCAATTTAAGAGGCGTTCCTGTGGACCCTATAGAGCTCCAGAATGCCGTCAAGGCTGTGGATGATGCTCAGGCAGCTATTGACGCTGAATGCGTCTCCTTGACCGGTTTTAAGCCATCTGAGAGGGCTAAATTGCTAGGTTGGTTAAATGCACAAGGTGCAGACTTAGCCGACCTGACCGAAAAGACCGTTTCAGCTATGTTAGTAAACACTAACTTAGACCCACAGATTAAACGCGTATTAGAACTGCGCCAAGAAGGAAGCCAAACTAGTGTGGCTAAGTACGCTAAGATGTTGGAGATACAAAGAGATGGTAGGATTAGAAATACACTCGTTTATCACGGGGCTTCAACAGGTCGTTGGGCCAGTCGTGGTGGTCTTAATTTGCAAAATATTGCTAGACCTACACTGGATGATGAAGCGATTGAGAGAGCAATACCGAAGGGATTTGTTGAAGGAGTGGCTTCTATGCAAGAACTCTCCTCCCTCGTCCGAAGTGCTATCAAAGCTCCAGACGGAAAAACCTTCGTTGACGTGGATTTTAGTTCAATTGAAAACCGAGTGGGAGTCTACTTGGCTGGGCAAAAAGATAAAGTAGAACTGTTTAGAAAGGGATTAGATGAGTATAAAGTATTTGCTTCGGAATCTTTATATCACGTACCTTATGATGAAGTTACAAAAGATCAACGGCAGATATCCAAATCGGCAGTTCTTGGAGCGATGTTCGGACAAGGGGCTAAAGGACTTGTCAAATACGCTGAGGGGATGGGAGTGCAAATCTCGGAAGGACAAGCGAAGAATGCGGTAGATAACTATCGTGCCGCCTACTCACGTGTTAAGGCTTTGTGGGGGATGTGCGAGACTTCCGCAATCCAAGCTGTAGAGAACCCAGGGGTTCCTTATATGGCTGGTGGGAAGATTGTGATTAAGTGTGCTAAAGATACATTGTGGATGCAGTTACCCAGTAAGCGTCTCATCTGCTGGCAAAGGCCAGAGCTCGAGTTGCTCACCACACCATGGGGTAGTCAAAAGGTTGGAGTTACTGTCCACTCCCAAAACACTTACACACGGCAGTGGAGTAGAAATCCCCTGATTGGAAGTAGTATTTTCCAAAGTGCTGTTCAGGGTACGGCTCGCGATTTCTTGGCGTTTGCTATGATAGCTCTCGAGGGAGCTGGTTATAACATTATCAACTCTATCCATGACGAGGTGTTACTCCTAGTTGATGAGGGTAATGCGGATAAAGCGCTGGCAGATGTAACCAGTATTATGGTTACTCCACCAGCCTGGGCGCCAGACTTTCCGCTAGCTGCGGAAGGTTGGATTTCTAAACGCTATAGAAAGTAATTACTCTTCTTCGCCTTCGTCCGGTGCGTAACCTTCGCCGGTTCTTGCTTTTAAGTAACCACCAAGCCCACCGATCTGTGGTAGGTTTTGTCTAATTTGCTGAGCAGCAGCTTTCATCTCTTCGGAGCGTGGGGCTGTTGCTAGCTTTTTAAGCGCTTGCTGTTGTGATGTATAGCCTAAACGTGTCAGTGGGCCAACTGCGGCAGCACCAATAGCAGGCCAGTTCAAAGCAGAAGCAGCTAAGCCAGCACCCGGAACACCCATAAAACTACCAGCACCACTAACAATACGAGCCGCTGGAGCAGCCGCCAATACGTATCCTAATTTGTTTAGAATACCACTTGGTAAACCTTCTTTATGAATACCACCAACTAACTCGTTTAACTGCTCTTGAGTCTTAGCAGATTGCTGTGCTACGTTGCGGGTAGCTTTTGTTTTAGCTTCTTGCATACGAGAAACAAAATCATCGTGCGCCTGTTTATTAGTGCCCTTAACAGATTCTAAATCAAGTGCCCGTTGCTCTTGTGCCGATTTTAATGCAGCCTTACGTTTGGCAATTTCTTGATACTTTTTAATAGCGTCTTGAACATACTCATCTTGTGCTTTAGCAAAACGCTTTTGTGGCATCTCAGATTTAAATGCAGCAACCAAAGTTTCTGGTTTAAAGTCTCCGCCTTCAAGCATAGTCTTAAGGTGTGTAGAAGCACGGATAGGCGCTTGCAACAATGAATGGGCTTCGTTGAGCTTACGGATGTTGGTGTTGCCAGAAGCATCTTCCATCATCTTCATCCACTTATCTTTTAACTCTAACAGAGCTTTAGCGTACTCACCTTTTTCAAACTTGTTGTCTGCTTCATTACGGATTGAATAGGCTTTATCGCCCAACTTCTGCAACTTGGCTTGCCATACGGTAGCTGGTAATGTACGGGCACTACCTGCCGCAGATGTAAGATCTGCTACGTCTGCAGCAAGTCTTTCTTTAAATGCAAGTGTCAAATCAAATTGTTTTAAGTTTTTGGGATCTAAGAATGATGAAATATCATCTTTGTGCACTTTTGCAAATGGAATTTTACCAATATCTTTAAGAGTATCTTGGTAGCCCTGAGATACTTTATTAGTAGCCCAATCAACTGCTTCTGTACCTTTAACACCAGCTGGCAATTCATGGCCAATCGGAGCCAATGCGCGGTTAATAACGGGATGGCTATAACCACTAACTTCATCTGCTAAGGCTTGGTTTTCCTGCTGTACCAGGTTTCTATGACCTTGGTCTAAAGCTGTGTTCTTAAAGTTTAACGCTGCTTTTTGTTTAGCAATATCTTGGTCAATAGTTCTAGTAATATCATCAGTAGCTTCTTGAGCCGTCTGTTTGGTGATATCGTTTCTAGCAGTAGTTAGATTCTTAAGATTGATATCACCCTTTTCAGTAGCCTTTTTAAGACCGCTGAATGGGAATACCTTTAAGAAGTTCTCAACTGCTTGTGTACCACCACCTAGAATCTGACCTAGTGTAGAGTCACCCTTGATGAGCGCCTCGGTATCAATACCTTGAGCTTTAAGTTCAGCAATACGTTTAAGAGCTGGATCTAATACATTGCTAAAACCTTTAGCTGCACCAGCTAATACAGGACCAGCAATAGCACCAGTGATAGCTTGCTTAGCACGTTCTTCACCAAAGCCCTCTTCAGTTATATCTTTACCAGCTGGGTTTAATAGTGTTGCGCCAGCACCAGCTGCGGATGCTTGAGCATACGGATTTTGAACAATCCTATTAAGAGCTGGGACAGCTTCTAATGCTTGTGGAATTTTAGCAGTTAATTCTGCTACTTTAGGAATTGTCTTTGCAGCTTGTACGCCAGTAGAAATAGCTTTAGCTGGCATCATATAACCAAGAACATCACCAGCCAAACTGGACAACGAACCACCAAGTCCAGTTTCTTCTCTAAGCTGTTCATCACGGGCCAAGAGTTGTTTAGCAGGAGCACCCCAACCAAGATACTCTGCAATAGCTGCAGGTGGCTTAGCTACAGCAATAGCCATACGTTCTGCAGATTTAGCAGCATCTTTCCAAGTACCTAGCTTTGGTAGGCTACTTGGTTTTTCTTCTTCTGGAGCAGCCTCTACTGTTACTTTGCCTTTTTGAGCAATGTACTCATCAGGATTAAAGCCACCGCTTTTTTGGGCGATGTACTCATCTGGATTAAAATCAGCCATTATTTACCTTCTAAAGATTTTCTTACTGCTGCTGCTTTAGGATGATTTGGATTTTGAGCTAACCAAGCACGTGCTGCATCATCGCTGTGAGCTGTTGTAGTTGCTTTCTTTTCAGCGGGTGCTGCTGCGGCTTTTTTCTCGTACTTAAACAATGTTGGTGCATTTTCACGAAGAATCTGCATACCGCGCCCACTGTCTTGGTATTGTTGATATGCTTCAGCAATACGGCTAGAGTTTTCTGGACGGCTAAGGAAATTAGCCAAGTCGTTATTAGCTAGGATAGAAGCCTTCTTAAGTTGCAATGTGGCTTTAATAAAGTCTTTAGGATCATTAATACCAGCGCCAGTGCTATCAATATAAGCACGGTCAGAATCGGAGAATGAACCTGGTAAAGAACCTTTAGCATCTGCCAAAATAAGTTTCTTAGCGGTAGATTCCAGTGTTCTAGAGTCTGTAAGTTCTTTTAGTTCTTTCTTGCTTAAGTTGGTAAACATGCCTTCTGTTTCCAAAGCAAATTTACGCAGACCAGTGCCTGGTCCAAACTTACCTTTTTCAACTGTAGCCAAAGTGCTATCAATCTGTGATGGCAACGCTAAGTTCTTTTGCTGTGTTTCACGCAGAGGTTTAACAATAGCATCACGGTCCATATCATTTTGTTTACCAAACTGCTCAGTCTGGTATTTAGCACCTTCAACAGAACCTGCAGGAGGTCCACCAGGAGCCGAAGAAGCGCGAGCAGGAGCTTGTGCTGTATTTTGAGCGATTGTAGCTGGGCGCATTTCCCAATGATTAGCATCACGGCTAGGATTTGGTTGGTATGCGTTAGCTTGTAACCAAGCCTTTTCTTGTGGACCAAGCGGCTTAGATGGATCTACGTCAATTGCTGTACCAGTAAAGTGTTTGCTATCTTCTGCAACTGGTCGGCCTTCTTTAGTTAACCACTCTCCGGTGTTTGGGTCACGATGATGGCGTAGCTCAGCTTGTTCTAATGGTGTACGAACACCGCTAATGACTGGAATACCAGCCGCTCTAGCGTTATTAACAAACGAAACAGCAGGTGGCATAGCACCCGTTCCACGTGCAGCGCCAGCACCACTTGTTTTGCTTTCAAAGCCACCTTGAAAAGTAGAAACAGGTTGGTATGCTTTGCTAAAGAACTCTTGCATAGCAATATCTTTTTCTGGGCCTTCTGGCATAGCAAAGATTTCAGCACGGTTCTTAGACTCGCTAGTACGACCTTTAGTTTCGTATTCACGACCCATTTTAAAGATCTCATCGTAACCAGCACGGGTGCCCATCTTTTTATAGATTTGGGCTTGTTCTTGTAATGCTGGTGGTAAACTAGCAATAATGCTATCAATAGGGGAGAGCTGTGTGCCTTGCATTTGCATTGCACCACCTGGGCCAGCTGCTCCTGCACCAGTTGCGCCGCCACCAGTTGGGGCGTTAGCTGCTTGCAAGAATGCTTTATTTTGTGACAAGCTAGATGCCAAACTTCCCATAGTAGCTAGTGTATTTTGTATATCTTTATCTTGTAAATCGTATTGTGCTTGAGCACGTTGAAAGGATTCTGGTCCGTATGTAGTAGCATAGCCAAGATTTAAACCCTTCATCAATGGGTTTAAGAAACCTTTGTTGCTATCTTTTTGGTCTACGTATTCTTGTAAACGGTTTAAAACAGCCATGGTTTGTGCTTCATCCATTGAAGTAGCACCTGGTACAGAAATGTTGCTTCCTTTACCAGGTGTAACTTTAACTGTAGCACCTGCACCGGGAAGTGCGCCAGCAGCAGAAGGAGTTGCAGCTTCCGTATCTGCTTGATCTAGTTCTTCTGTAGGTAAGTTACCTTTTGAGTCTGCCATTCTTAAACTCCGTATTGTTGCTGCGTATCGGTTACAGTTGTATCAGTTGGTTGCAAATCAATATTGCTACCATCTGGTGTTGGCCCATAAATACCGGTGTCTAATCCGCCAGCGTTTGTTCCATAGGATGGATCATTATACACGTTACCGTCTTGACCCAGGATTTGACCAGCACCTGCACCACCGTTAGCGCCTGTTCCTGCTACTGGAGCACCCCAACTTGGATCAACCGGCAGAGCTACAGTAGTTTGACCTTGACCTGCCGTATCAACTCCACCTGTAGAAGTACCACCACCTGTAGAAGTACCACCACCAGTTGTAGTAGTTTTATTGCTACCAGGAACAAGACCAGTTAATCCTAAAGTTTTTAATAGGCTTGCACCAGCTGAAGTATTGCCAAGTGCTGTTAAACCGCCTTGTAATGTATTTCCAAGGGTTGTCATCTGACCCAATGGTGAAAGTTGTTTTTGGCTTGTAACTGTTGTAGGAGCTTGCAAAGTGCCTAGTAAACTGGCCAAGTTTCCAACAGTTTGGAATGGGGCATTTTGTTGGGCTGTACCAACGTTCATTTCTGATGTAATACCTTGTGAACCAACGTTACCTAAGTTAGCAGCAGCTGCCTGACCTGTTTGCTGGTTTTGCAGTGCAGCAGCCATTTGTTGGGCTGTAAGGTTAGAGAACGCGTCAGCTTTAGCTTTATCTACTGCAGTTTGACCACGCAAGCTACCAAAGTTGCCAGAACCAATACCGCTAGCTTCTGCGCCGGCAGTATAGTTAGGTAACAGTTGATTTAACTGCTGATTTTCAGCTTGGAACAAACCACCCATAGCTGTTTGGGTATTTGGTGTTACAGTACCGGTTATAGGATTGGTAATCCAAGGATTGGCTGCACCACTGGAGATTTGTTGTAATGTGCCCTGAGCTTGGCTAAAAGGATTAGTAGGCCCTTGCAGCGTGTTAATAGCTTGCTGAGCTGTTGTATTGGCCATTGTAGGCGCTGCAGCAGCTGCTTGAGTCCCTTGATTAACAATTGCCTGTTGTGCTTGGTCATACCAAGCTGGCATCGTTGTTTGGGTTTGTTGGGAATCGGATAATAAATTATTTAATCCAGCCATGATTAGCCTACCTTACGTTTTGCGTCTAATAAATATGCGAGGGCGCCCTTACTGTCGGGCGGTAAATTTTTTGCGTCTGCTGCACGTTTGTGCTCACGAATTGTTTTTAAGAACTCATCAAGAACTTCTGCACCAGCATCGTTGCTACCGTTTCCTAAATCTGATACTACATCAGCAGGGATTACAAACTCACCCTTTGCCAGCATAGCTGCTACGCTATCGCTAGTTCCGTCACCGTCACCAGTAACAAATTTGTTTTCTAATGAGTTTAAACCACCTTCACTAAAGAACTGTGGATCATGCCCTTCTGGAATATCTGGACTACCACCTGCAGCAAAACGCTGTGGCTGGTATCCTGGGAACTGAGCACCACCAAAATGGCTAAATGGTTGTAAACCACGACCACGTGTTAATGTTGGACGCAAATAGGGTGATGGGGCATCTGGTATTTGAACGCTTTGACCCTCAGCATATCCAGGAACTTGACCGCCTGTTGCAGCAGCTAAAATGTTTTGCGACGATGGTAAAGCACCAGTCATTACAGGGGTAAATGTACCCGGTGTAAATGTTGGTGAAGATGCAAATTTAAACTTATTACCAGCTTGTGTCAACGTCGGAGTCAAATCCGTAATAGTTGACGATGAAGTTGTATTAGCGTTGTTAGTTGATCCGCCTGTAGCTGCACTCATAATTTCAGTCGCATAGTCTGGGTTAATAGCCTGTTGTGGCATTTGGGTTAATTGCGGTGTAAACGTTGGTTCATTAGCAAATTTAAACTCAGATCCTTTAGTTAAACCTGGGGTTAAATCTTTAATGTCTGTACTAGCAACTGGTGCTGGTGTTGTTGCTGGTGCTGTAGTTGCTGGTGCTGTTGCAGTAGTAGAAGCTACCGGTGCCGCTGCAGCCGCAGCAGTTGCGGCAGAACCAGCTGGAATCCATTTACCTAAAGATGGGCTCCATACTAGGGGAGCTTTTACAGGAGCTGTACCTGTACTGCTAGGTGTACCACCAACTGGCAAACCTGTTGTGTTTGTCAATGCCGAAGCAATAGATGGTCCACCTGTTCCAGAAGAACTATCAGATGCTGTTGTGGGAGGTTGTGTTTCTGTTCCTGTAACACCTGGTTGGGCTTCTGTTGGACTTGGACTTGTTGTTGCAACAGGATCACCATTAGCATCTAATACTTTAGTTGTACCATCGCTAAGTTTTTGTGTTACGTTACCAGTTGTTGGGTCCGTTGTTTCAGATACCAATGTTGGGGTAGATGAAACAGGAACCGCAGTATTATCTGCACCAAGGCTATATTGACCAGCGGAAGCGCCTTCAACTAGTGGAGCACCTGCTCCTTGAGCTAAAGGAACTAATGTAACTTGTTTACCATCTGGCCCTGCCCCAACAACACTCCACATACCTGTGCTTGGGTCTTGGTGATACTTACCCTCAATTGTACTAGCTGGTGCCGGTGTTTCCGCTGCGTTTGCAGTCGAGCTACCAGTTAAAGCACCTACTACATCACTGCCAGTTATAGATGGTGTATCCGGTGCTGTTACTTGTGTTAACAATGCCAATTCTGAAGCATCTTGCGCACTATTACCAGCTTTTAATGCTTGAGCATACGCGTCTTGACCGGCGGCATTAAAATTAGCGGCGTTACTTGCTACAGTCAAAGACTGGTCGTAATTCAAATTGTTTTTAACTGCTTGAGTGTAAGCAGATAACTGATTAGAATCTAAAGAATTAACAGTACTAGCTTGGTTTAATGAATCTGTTAAACTACCATTTTCAGCAAACTGTCTATTAAATGTTGTTTGTGCAACATCATTCATGCTATTAACTTTAGTAGTTGTATCTAATGCTGTTGCAACATCAGCGCCAGTGCTTGTTGCATTTGTAAACGCTGTTTGTGCTTCTGTAGACATACCAGCAACTTTTTGAGCCGCGGCTTGCAACTCTGCGGATTGTTGCGTTAGTGCTGCGTTTTGTTCAGAGTATGTATTCTTTAAATCTGACAGCTTACTAGTTGTGTCTGTAAACTGGCTATTTAAATTATTAAATTTATCTAAGGCTGTTTGGTAAGTTCCAGCGTCTTTGTTATACTGGTCTGTAGCTGCGTTTAATTGTGGTATTAACGCATTAGCTTGATCAGCATAAGTATTTGCAGATGCAGTATCACCAGAATTTTTAGCATCATTATATTTGCTTACTAAATCATTAAATTGACTATTTAAATTATTGTAATTATCATAAGATGTTTTAGCAGCAGTTTGTGCTGCAGTTGCGTCTTGTTGTGCTGGTGTTAACTCGTTTGATAAAAATTGTTTTGCAGAATCTAACTGAGTATTATATTCTGTAACCGTATTATTTACATCATTCCATGCAGACTTTAATGTGCTACTAGCTTGACCCATTACAGTTTTCATAATGGAACCAGAAATTGCACCAGCTAACGCATCACTGCCGGTTTTTCCTGCAAGAATACCAGCTGCTGTAGAACCAGCAATACCACCAGTTACGTTGGCAGTTCCTGTACTAACACCCTCACCTTGAAGGGCGCCGCTAGCTTCTGAACCAAGATAACCACCAGCTCCGCTAATAGCACCAGATGTAATTGCTTTAGTAATATCACCTGTTTGAACTAGTGTTTTAGCAGCATTTGCTGCAGCACCACCAAGAGCATTTGCTGTGCCCTGACTTAATCCAGTTGGATCTGTGTATGAAGTTTCACCGGCAGCAGTTTGAGTCATTGTGCTACCATCACTATAGGTATACACTGTGCTACCGTCTGCTGTTGTTTGAACGCCTTGCAATGTTGAATCTGCGCTAGTTGCTAAAGCATCACTAACACCCGCAGCAATATTACCACCAATATATGATACCCCGCCAGCAATAGCGGCTTGTTCTAAGTTACCACCATGAGCAACTACGTCTGCAGCAGAAATAAGTGGCAAAGCCCAATACTGTTGTGTTACAACGGCACCAACTTTGGCAAGTGTGCCTATAGGATCATTAACAACCGTTCTACCAACAGACTCTAAAGCATGTCCTACAGTATTAGCAGCTTGCTCAACAACGTGGACGGTATCTTCTGCAATAGTACCAACGGCATTTACAACGTCGCCAATTGCACCACCAACATCACTTACTACGTTAGAAACTGCATCTGCCACTCCACCCATTATAGCGCCCCTTGTTCTTGAGGTTGTGCTTGGTCTGGGAGACCACCTTTTTTAGCGTCGCCTAAATTGACAGTAACTTTATATTGGTGATCTTTAGTTTTTTGAACCATATATCCCATGTTAGGAAACGGGCGATTACGTTTAACGTATTTAAAAATATTTAATAAAGAAGGCTCTTCAAATTGAGTAACCAGATGTTTAAACCCAGCCAAACCCATGGCTTTAGTAAATACTAAACTGTTCTTTAAGTAGTTAGGCATTGTATCGGCGTTTAAAGCACGAAAAACACCAATGGTTTTATCCACGGGTGTTGGATGTACTATAAAAATAGTATTGCCCTGCTGCATACAAAGAGCATGCAATTGTGATACCTCTAAAGCTACACTTGCCTTAATTTGTTCAGGCGTGTATTTACCGCCAGTCTCTTTGGCAGCAATTGCAAAGATTTCCTCTTGGCTTAGCTTTTGATGTTTAGAATCAACAAATGAGGACATGTTCTCTTTTATTAAATATTTCTACCTATACTAATGCAAAAATAGGGCGTTTTTCGCCCTAAATCAACGACTTGGACCGTTAATTATTTCAGTAAAATCTTTGGCCCAATCCTGCCAATTATCATAGGTGCTGGGAGACGGCACAGGATATGTGCCAAAAGTCTCGGATAAAACAATATTCATGGCGCCGTATTTCCAATCTTCTTCCGGGGAAAATTCAATATTCTTTTGGCCGTAATAAATAGCCAAATTGCCATTCCAGTCTTCCCATGTCATATAGTCCGGCAAACATGGAAAAAACTGCTGAAAGTTTTTAAGGGCGCTCATCGCCAAACTCTGCTGTAATTAAATTGCGACCCATTTCAAAATTACCGTCAATTACATTAGATTCAAATTTTAAACGAACTAAACGGTATTCTACACGTAAATCAATTTTACCAGTGTCTTGGTTAAAGTAATATGGTCCCGCAATTTCTTGCATTGGACTGCCAGCAAACTTACGACCTAAAATGCTCATAGACATTGTGCCGGATTGTAAAAAGTTTGGCTCAACACGACGCAAGTGCATACGTCGGTTAACCCCAACTAAACCATCTTGGCTTGGCGTACCTGTTAACCAGCCAATGTCGCTGGTAGTAATGCTAGAGTAAATAGCAAATTCACCATTTAGTGCAATTTCATTTTGACCATATTCATGTTGCCAAATATTAAACCCACCTGCAACGCTGTATACTGATTCCCCAACGGTTGGACTAGGGGAAAAGTTTTCAGCAACAGTTATCCGAGTAACACCCGGTGGAACTACAGTTGTATTATAAATATTGGTACTATTTGTAATAACATAAGTTTTATTAAAACTGTTTGTGTTGCTAAATGATACTGAGTCACCCGGGCTAAATCCAATTGTTTGATCGCCAGCTAAATAAAATTGATTAGCGTTTGGAGCGGGTAAACTAGCTGGGTGTGCAATAACATTAAATGTTCTACTAAAAATTGGATTATAATTCCAATCAGCCCAAATAGGTGTTGGAAAAATTTCTGTAGTATATCCACAAGAACGTTGAGCACCTGTTGCTTGACCAGCATCATACCAGAGCTTGTCTTTTACGTTATAAATAATAGCATCTGTACATTCTGTTGCGGTACCACGAGGGTAAAAGAACCAAATCTCATTATAGCGTGGAATCTTAGTAGCCCACACTTTTTGGCGTTGTTCGTAGTTAATGTTGTTAAACAACCAGTTTACGTTTTTATCGTTTGGTAATACTTGTACAGAACCGTTATATAGATAGAAACGATCAACGCCCATCCAGAAATAAATTCCGTCCATCTCCACAACAGCGTTGGAAGACATGATAGAAATTTGGCTAGAAATAATATCGTACGTCCAATAAATTCCAGTTGCTTGGGAGTTAAAAGAAGCACGAATAAGGGAGTCAGTGGCCCAAAATAAACCCGATGGTGAGTTAGTACCACCACGCATTGGCATACCCTTAACAATCTTTGATGAGGCTACGTTTACCTGATTGGCAAATGTACCATTCCAATCATAGGGGCTTTGAGATGCGTATGTAGTGCTTACATTATTATTGGCAATAAAGCCACTAGAACCGTAAACAAATATAAATGGATACAGAACACAAACGCCGCCGTCAACACTAATTGGTTTATATGTTGGGTTTTGACCTGCGCTATCAGATAAGCCAGTAAAGTTCCAAGTATCTGTTGAGTCTGGCGTAATGTTTCCAATAAGAACTTGACTTACAACACCGTTATCAATATTTTCTAAGTTGTATCCTGGATGTGCTAATACTTGAAGATTGCCGCCGGATGGGCTAAAGATTGAATCAAACTGCCAAGTAACACGATAGTTACCAATTGATGGGTCTGTTTGAAGATCTACATCACTAGTAAACACGGGAGTATTGTCAATCCATACTTTGGTTGGTGTACCGGAAATAGATCCGCCAGTAACGTTTACTGTAGTATTTGGTGTAGAGAATGTAGATGTACTAACTGTATACACTGTTGGTGTACCAGTTTGGGTAAAAATAACTTTAGTACCAGTAGGAAATAAAGTTGTTTGGTTGCCGGCTACAACAAAAGAAGACGTTGTATTAGATACCAAAGTTACATACGTTGTTCCTGGAAGTATGTTAACTTTAAATGGGCCACTACCAGTTGCGTATGTAGTACCAGTTGTAAATACGTCTAGCTCTTGGTAGTTACCAGCAAAAATGTAGTTAACACCATTAAATGGTTGAGCTATCATTCCGCGATAAATACCAACAAGACTTTGAAACAGTGTGCGGTAGCCTCCTATCTTTTTAGGATCACCACGCTGAAAACGACACCACACACCATCGGTGTATTGGTCGTTTTGAAACTGAGTACCATCGCGCTTGATACCCGCTGGAATAGCCAGTGAGTAAATCGAAGTATATTGCGAGGTATCCTGTTGCTGATTATCAGCCGCCATTTAGAACGTCCCACCAGGAATTAATTGGGCATTAAGAGTTGCGTTTACTGTTACAAGAGGTACAGATAAGTTTGAGTTATCCATTTGAATAATTTCATGGCCGTTAGCTGTTAAACCAAGAATAGAAGAACCGACAAGGTACATGCCTGTAGTTGTATCATTGTTAAAGGAATACGAAGGAAGGGCAGCAGTACCGTTTGCTGCATAGAACAAACCGGTGGATGCGGTTGTTAATGGGAATAAATTTAAACCATCGCTAAGAACAGTTAATACGTTACCTGCAGATAACACCAATGGTGGCTGTGAGCTGCCTTGGTTTTGGAATGTAATGTTATAGCCAGTTTGATTAGTATTATTAACTAAAATATAAATCTGGGTAATCGCTGGTAATGTTACTGCTAGTGTTGCTGTACGAGTGGTAGTCTGAGCAATATAGGTTTGAATGATTGGAGCAAACGAAGTTAAGCTAAATGTATTACCAGGAATAGTATCAACATCGTATGTAGCTGCTGTAAATGTAACGTTATTAGCTGGAGCTAAACCAACGGTAATAAAACCACCATTGTTTGAATCCAGCATAATAAACCCTGAATCACCAGGATTTGCTGTAATGGTTGTAAAGCCATTTATTGTATTTGGTGATGTTGGGTTAATTGTTAATGAGCCTGTTCCGTTATTACGGAAACCAATATACCAACCTGTTGATAAACTAGAAATTGCTGGAAGTGTAAACGTACCAACGCCGGAGTTCCAAACAAAGGTAGCTGCACGGCTGTTATCGTTAATAACAGGGCTAGTTGTTAAATCAATAGGATTTTGTGTTGTTGCTAATTTACCAGATACAGTTGTTAAACCAGAACCTGCTAATGACGCTGCATCAGCATAAGATGTACCAGCTGCAAATGTTACGTTGTTCCAAACACCTGCTACAGTTGTATTATCAACAAGATATACATATTTAGAAATACCAACCGGAACAGTAAAAGAACCGCCGCCATTATAATCTGTAATAGTAAATGGTTGCGCACCTAAGTTACGGAATAGAATATCCGCACCCAATGTACCTTGATTGCCTTGAGGTAATTTAATAACAAGGCCAGAAGTAGAAGCAACGCAATCAATAATACGGGCCGCTGGTGTTTGGCTATTGTTAACTGTAGAAGGCCAGAAAAGCTGCGTATTTGAACTAAATGCAAGAGCATAGTAAGATACATCAGTAGCAGTTACTACTGTACCTGTAAAGGGGGATACGTAAACTGGAGTAGTCATATATTAGGGTTCCTGTACCGAAGTGTTACGATCCACACGGCGAGAATTGTCTTCTTTCTTAAGTGCTGCAATAGCATCTGTATAATAGCCTTTCCAAACAGGCAGTTTATCTAATGCTTTTAAATATCCTTGAGCTTGTAACAGCGCACCATATAACATAGCTTGTGGTGCAATAGCTGTCCACAAATTCTGTTGGTTTACTGCATCCAATGGTTGCACTTCAGCATAATAAATAATTTCCACTGGATAACTTGTGTCTGGAGATGGCGCAAAATTCCAGTTATTATAATCGTACTCTGAATAGTACTGTGGCTGGGCGTTGCTAGATTCTGAAAGATACTGAGCTACATAATCTTGACTACGAAGCAACACTGGTTTGCCATTGACTTTCATAGAAACAGTTTTACGCCAACGAGCTGGCTTATTAAGCACAGTCTGGTTAGTTGCCAGATTGGTTTCTACTACGATAAGCTGGAGGTATGTCTTGAGTTCTGCAGCAATAGATGATTCTGCCAACGCAATAAGGTTAGGAATCTGAGCAACGAAATCAGCATCATCGCGCTCCATGTATTGCTGGATGTTCAACACCAGCGAATCGTAAGTCATTATTACGCTCATCTTGTGTAGTAGCTTATGTTAGGTTGGAAGTAAATAGGTGACTTATCACGCTCTTCATTGTTAGCTTGCATGAAGTATTTCTCTGCCAAGCCTTCTAAATACTGAATACGGTTTGCATCCACACCAGGAATCTGTAGGGATAAACGGTGCGACAATGTGGCCTGCACTGAGTTAATCCAGCGATCTGGTACGTAGATTTGATTTGTTAATGAACCAACATCTTCCATTTGTTTTTCAATAACAAGCTGAAACATTTGGAAATCATTGTTTGGTACAGGCCAAAGATACATCTGTGGTTCGATCTGACGATCGTACCAATATTGCAAAGAACGAACAGACGGGAATTGCTTATTAGGCAGATTCCAGTAATCATCACGGTTTAAACGAGCCAAAGGAATGACTTGTTGTGACTGTGAAAATACTATCTGACGTAAGGAGAACGTGGATGTTGTGCTTGCGTTACGCAGGCGATAGAATCCATAATTCTGTGTAATATTGATATTAAAGTAAGCCCATTGATAATCACTTAATGTGGTAGATGGGAGAACTTGCTGGTTGGTCCAAGTAACACCATCATAGCTGGTCTCATAAATAAGATTGTATGTGGTGGTTGTACCTGGGGAGTATGCGTTAAAACCAACGTAAAATACTCGTTGTTCTGGATTGTATGCAGCGCCAAACCAGTTTTCAGCTAGCGTAGAAGTGGCGTGGCCGCTTTGTAAGGACTGAGTAAATAAGTTAGGAGCGCCGGCATTATCCGCTGGAAGAGCTGCGTTTGGGGCAATGTTTTGAACATAAACCCAGTTAGCTTCACGGATGTCAATGGTTGTTTTTGGAAGCGTTAAAATCTGTTGGTCGGTTTGAGCGCCCAACAGAATGTTATCCAATAACCAAAGGTTTACACCAAGATTAGAAAGGTTTTGTAAATTGTAGAATAGCGCCTGCTTGCCAGCGTTAACTAGCTCAGGTGTCATTTCCTCAGCAGCTTTGCCGGAGTCACGAAACGCGTATGAAATTAACTGGTCAACATTGATTGTTGTTTGACCAGTTGTGTTGCTGTACGCCATTTAGCGCCCCCTACCAGAAACTCGCTTTGGTAATGATTTAAGTTTTACGCCTGTGTCGGCCTTGTTAAACTCTTTGGCAACTTTAGTAGGAACACCAACCTTTTTAGCAAACTTAGGGTTGTGTGCCGCAGCAGCCATCAAGCGCTCTTGTGCTTGTGATTTACTTGGCATATTAGCATTTACCTTTAATTTTGCCGCCTTTTTTAGCACCTACTAAAGCAGACTGGTTAAAGTTGTTTAGGAAGTTTTTAACGCTTGGCTTAGCTAAAAGGTTATCAATCATGCCAGGTTTTTTCATTGCTGTAACACGACGTACTCTTGGAGTAGGACGCATTGCAGTAGCAACAGGACCTGCGCCAGGAATATCTTTGTTGAAAGCTGCAGCAGCTGGGCTTACATTGCCACGATCGCTTTCGTCTTCAATCATAGCTGGATTAGGTGCTGTAGGAGCTGGGGCAGCAGCTGGAGTTGGTGTTGTTGGATTACCAGCGGCGTCTGTCATACCCATACGATACTTAACAATAGGGTCGTCACCAGTATAGCCGCCGTCAGCAAACTTTTTTACTTTTGCTTTGCCACCCTTCTTATACGCATTACCAAGCGCGTCCATACGACCTTCTGACATACCCTTACGAGCTGCATCACCACGTGAACCAAAGGCTTCGTAATCAGCTTTTGCTGCTTTTTTGTCGCCTTCAGCCATGTTTTTATCGTAGTATTTTTGTTGTGCTGCTGAAGCACCTACTTGTTTACCACCAGCCATTTTCTTTACTTTGCCGCCGCACTTATATTTGTTTGGTCCACCTTTAGCACCAGATGGGGCTGCAGCTGTTTTACCAGATTCTTTGCTCTTAATGTACGGGTCTTTGTGACCAGATGCACCAGTGGTTTTTGCACCAACATCTTTGCTTTTTACAGCTGCTTTAGATGGGGCATCTGCTTTACCGGGTTTGATTAACTTGGTTTTGCGGATGTTATCTAAGTCACCAGAAGATTTCTTAGCTTCGTAAACGTTGGTTACAGAGCCACCGGTCTTGTATTTACGTACAGTTCCGCATTCTTTTTTAGAACGACCACCACGCTTGAGTTTGGAAAGATCAGTCTTTTCACCGCCATGCTCTTGTTTATCGTGCATAGCAAAGGCTTTTTTAACAATTGCTTTATCTTGCTTGATGTCAGCAGCATCTACTTCGCCGCCTTTTTTCATCTTGCCGCCGTAGCACTTAGCTACAGCCTTAGACACGCCGCCGCCTGTCTTCATTTTAACTATCTTTTTAAAGCCTTCCATGGCAATTCCTCGAGTAATTGATTAAAAAAGGATGATCAGTCCTACTTATACTAATGCAAAAAATGGGGGGTTTACGCCCCTAAAAATAATGCTCTTTCGCGTTTTCTGCGGTTAACAAGCACATCTGGCTTATTCCACATGAGGATAGCGTCTGCTGCCCCCCGCATATCATTTGCGTTAATTTTCTTAACAACGGTAGACTTACGGAAGTTAGTCTCTCCAATATTGAAGCAAAGGCTGTATAGAGCGTCAAATTGGTTCTGTTGAAGGGGTACCTTCACCGAGCTCTCTACGGCCTCGCTACACCACTTTAAATCGCTTTTAAGCAGGTCTTCTACCTGCTCGTTTGTCAGGGTCGCATTAAGAAGGTACTGCTCGTCCGCTTTGATGAGGTGGCCAACACCAATAGTCCAAAGGCCTTTAGAATCCTTATAGGCCTTGTTACGGGCGCCTTCTTCTTTGGTAATGAAGTCTAGGGTTGATTTAGCAATTGCCATAATGTTTTCTTCAATCTGGGTATAACGGTCTGTGAAGTGAATTGCGGCAAATATACCTAAAACCCACAACAGTACTACAACTATCTTTTTATTCATTTTTGCTCCTTACTCTACGCTAGTATAGCGTAAATTGGGGTACTACTCTTGGTTTTCG
>Ga0207957_1000085_pt1 | contig 22322 bp, 39 predicted proteins | sample CryBogCBH27Jun07_FD_184603 | JGI IMG/M metagenome (GOLD analysis project Ga0207957, IMG submission 184603) | Freshwater microbial communities from Crystal Bog, Wisconsin, USA - CBH27Jun07 (SPAdes) | ecosystem: Environmental > Aquatic > Freshwater > Lake | place: Crystal Bog, Wisconsin, USA...
CCACAGTTCAATCTCCTCGTCCGGTGTCAAGATGAGATCAGTGTCGTATGCGTAATCCCATGCTATGCAATCCAGCATCGCACTCGCCTTGTCTCTCTTTATCTGCGAGTTTTCCTCATATGCTCTCAAAAAATCTGTCCACGCCTCGGCCCACCCATCGGGTGCCTGATCCTCTGGCGTGGTCATGAGCTGGTATTTGGCGGCACTGGTGAGCGCCTCGCGGTGCATGTCCAGGAAGAGAATGTCCATTTTTTCGTTTTCACTGGTCAACCGCTTGAGCACTGTTCACAAAACAACAAAAAGTTCGTCGAACGCGAGGAGGTTGTGACAGTGCGCTAAACTCGTCAATCGTGTACCTGTCACCCATACTTCGATTACACGAAGCACAAATAGGCCTAAGATTATCGATATCTAGAGTGCCCCCTTTACTTTCAGGTATGTTGTGCCCAACCTCAAAATTAAAAGGGGTGACAATGTTTGAACACCATTGAACGTAACATGACGCATTATAATTCGTAGAGTTGTATACACGCCAAACTTGTTCGCGTAAAGCCTTGGGAATTGTCGCCTTTCTCATTTATTTTACTGTGCATGCTTATTTTAAGGCATTGCTAAATCAACCGTGAGAACACATACATCATCATCCATAAACGAAAATCGCAGATTGCTCACATCAAAAATACACGAATCGAATATTGAACCCTCTGGCCATCTATTAATTGTATTCACGAGTTTCACCTGTTGATACGTAACAAATAGATCATCTGCAGTGTAACTATCAAAGGTGAAAATATCGCTGATTGCCATTTATATTTTTGTGTACATACTGTTTAAATTACCCCCAATTTAACCGTGATAAGCACATCGTCGCCATCCATGAACGCCATCGTGAGGTTCTCAACGTGAAACACGCACGCATCGAACTTTGTACCCGCGGGCCACTTCCCGATCGGCTTCACCAGCTCAACCTTCTCGTAAATGCGCTCGAGGTCCTCGACCTCGCCCCAGCCGCTGCACTTGAAGATATCGAGGATGCCCATTTTTTGGTGAGTATGGCCTCAGAGTTTGAGACCCCGTTCACAAGACTTAAAAATGTAAGGTTCTTTTTGAAAAATGGACGATCTCACCAAGTTGATACAAGAACACAACATCAAGCTATTCGATAAGGACACTGATGATGTGTTTGACATAATTGCAAGTTTTCTGGAAGGTAGTGTTTCCGAGGAGGCATTTTTCATAGTTGATATCGGTAAGGTTATACGTCAATATGAAAAATGGGTCGAGTGTATGCCACTCGTAAAGCCATACTATGCAGTAAAGTGCAACCCAAATCCGGTGATACTCAAAGTCCTTGGGGACCTAGGCTGTAACTTTGATTGCGCATCCAAGAATGAAATTGCGAGCGTTCTCTCGGCAATAGACGACCCTGAACGAATCGTGTTTGCAAATCCCTGTAAGATGTCCGGACAGATTAAGTATGCGCGGGCGGTTGATGTTGATACGATGACGTTCGATAGCGATCACGAACTCTACAAGATTAAGTTGTATCACCCGAACGCGAGCCTCATTCTACGGATAAAAGTTGACGATACCGGGTCAAAGTGTAGGTTCGGGTGTAAGTTTGGCTGTCCCATGGAAGATGTTGACAACCTTCTCAATATCGCAAAAACCCTTTCGCTTAAGATAATCGGTGTATCGTTTCACGTCGGATCTGGGTGTACAGACCCTTCAAAATATTCCGAGGCGATTGAAAACGCAAAGGTGGTCATTGACAAGTGTACCGATATGGGATTTTCTGCCAACATTATCGATATCGGGGGTGGGTTTGAGGATTCAACATTCGAATCAATTTCTGCTATCGTAAATCAGTACACGTCAGAGTACTCGGGAATAAAATGGATGGCGGAACCTGGTAGGTTCATGGTGAATAATTCGCACACGCTAGTTGTAAACGTCATCGGGAAGAAGAAAACGAGCGAGAACGATTTCGTATACTACCTAAATGATGGTGTATATGGTTCGTTCAATTGTATCTATTTTGATCATGCGGTACCTGAAGTGTGCCCATTTAATGAGCGGAACGGGCCGAGGTACAAGTCTATTATATTTGGACCAACGTGTGATTCGATAGATAAGATTTCGGATAACGTCATGTTGCCCGAATTGGCCATTGGCGAATGGTGCTACATCGAAACTTTTGGAGCGTATACGACTGCAGCAGCCTCTACATTTAACGGATTCCAGCAGACACAGGTTGTCTATGTGATTAGTAATTAATTAGTAAATTATTATTTGGCATATACTTTGAATTGTGTTGTCTGATTATTTCTGTATATAGTGTTTTTAAAATATTTAGTTTGTGTGTCTTTTCTTTTTGTGTCATATATTTACTGTTTTTAACGTCATTGTACATTTTTGTAAGATGGTTTAAGTATTTCTTTTCGGCTAATCTATATTTGTTCGTTTTCAAAATTGGCATTTTATACTGTAACGAGAGAATATATTTTGCCTTCATCAAGTACCAACTCCTTTCTCGCTTTTGGTGTTCCGCTCGGAGTTCCCATCATACGGTTTAAAATTTCGCTTGGAAGTGAGGTTGGCTTTTCGCCACCGAGACCATTGCAAACATCTGGTTTATTTTCCGCGTCAGGAAATAGTCTATTAAAGGAATCCACAATTTTTTGCGGCACGGATGGCGATTGTGAAAGGAGGCGGTCCATTTCTTGGCGCACGGTTTGAATGAGGTTATCTTGCCTGTGATCATCAGTGAGGCTGAGCTCAGTTTCAATCATTCTGTAGAGCATGGCGTATTGCATAGCTGCGCTTGCATGTAATTCTGTCTTTTCGGCAGCTTTTCCGAAACGCATGAAACTGTTAATGAGTCCTATTATGACATTCGTGCCACCGATTACGTATCCCATATAAAATTGAACGCGGCCCATAATTGTATTGTCGTGTGTTGACGTTCCGCCCGCGGTTGAAAATCCTCCAGCCCCTGCGAGTGTACTCAAAAATATACTTGAATATGTGTATCGTGCATTTACCTTTTTATAATGATGCATGGAGTGGTAATGAAGCCATCTCCATCCACCTGCTTTTTCTTTCCACGATTTAAGAAGCCCCATTTCCGTTTCCGAATATCCCCCCATCGCTTATAATGATGACATCTTTTATATTTTTGGGTAGGATACCTTTTACAGTATCATATATAGTCTTTATGACTGGAGAAACGTGATGAAACTCAATTCGTTTTAAAGGTGTATCCGGAAATGTTTCAGATAATTTCTTGACTAATTTCGCAGTGAGAATAAAATTAATCTTCTCAAAGTAGATGGCCTTTTCAAAATTAATTATGACAATCTGTGCGAGTGAGTTTTTTATACAATATTCTTTGAGTTCCTGTATAACCGGTATAAGTTCGGTGGCTTTTTGATCCAATTCAGATTCAGTCCGAGGTTGATATTTTATATATGAATCGCACACAATTTCTATAAAAAGGTTTTTGCCTCTTGGATAAAGGACCAAAAAATCCATCACTCTTTTCTTTAAAAACAAATATTTTTTAATTATAAATGTTTGAACCGTCAACAGTGTACAGAGGAATATTTGGAATAGCAACTCTCTTTTTAGTTGTAGAAGCAATTTCCAACATAATTAATACCAAGGGTAAGGGTACAAAGACGTATCAGTCTACTCAGTGGATAAAGTCTCTCTTTATGATTGTTATAGGTATGGCTCTACTCTTCCTGGCTCTTGGTACAGTTCCAAAAACCTCGTCGTCTTCGTCCCCCTTCAGTAGGTACACTAATAACAACAACTGAATCTAAATCGATGTAGTCCATAACCATATGTAAAAATGCTCTAGGGTCATGAGGTTCTACAGAATCCAAATCCCGCTTCATCTGAACCATAACACGCTTTGCACATTCATACGCTTCATTATGTAAAATTTCATTTGATGCAATATCAAGTTTCTGAGAAAGACTCATCTCCATTTTTTATATTGATACACATAAAAATGAAGGAGAATATTCTACGCGGTGTTTCAGGGCTCACATGCTTGTTTCTTCTCGCATATACAATTATGTGTTTTATAAATTCTGCATCAAAACAGAATGACCCGAACCGGACTTCACTCCTCTCCGGTGTCATCTACCTCTTTGCAGTTGTTACTCTCGCGTACGTCACGTTCATACAGTAATATGCTTTCAATCTCTCGCATCACGAGTTTTTTACATATCTTGTACTCTGGATTTGTTGCACACCGTTTCCAGTACCGTTTGATAGTCTGAGCCGCGTTCCACAAGTGAATTTCGGCATCAAATGACACATGAGCTAGATTCCATTTTACCCATTTGCATTTACGAATGTTGAAAAGATCAACCGTATCGTTCTTTGAAATCTCTTCATGATCCCAAGGCAGATCTTGTGTTTCGTGTATGATATAAAATGGTACACACCGAGAGAGAATCTTCCAGTCCCATACATCTCTATAATGTATCAAAATAGGAATATCCTCTCGTGTAAAATCGCTAGGAGACACGTCGCTAAAAACCCACGGAAGATCCATATTTTTCCGTATAACCTCCCATGAAGCATGATTGGTATGATCCTTCCACGCTATAGCATCATATGAATCTTTGTAATGTCGCAGGAATGGAATTTCAAAATCAGTCAATCTCGTGAAAAATAGACAATTAACCTCCCATGGAAATTCTGGGTATCGTAAAATATCCTCAACGGGTATATCCTCGCTCAAAGTCAATGTGACCCAATTCCATGGTTTGTCCTTGTACGCATTCACAGTGCTCACATGTTTCACCTTTTTTGAAAGAAGATTCCAATCCCATTCCTTTTCAGGAAATTCATCAACCCATTTCCAAATTAAATTCGGATTCTTGGAAAGAATTGACCAATTCCACGCTTCATTAGGAAATTCACGTACCCAGTGCCAACTAAAATTTGGATTTTGAGAAATGGCGTCCCAATTCCAGACTCTCGTGTGTAGATTCGCTTTGATAAAACTGAGCGAAAGCGATTTGTGACTCGATACATCACCTTTGACATCATACCTCTTTAGACGCATGAACATGTTTACATGAAAAGGTCGTCACCCTTTTAATTTGTGAATCAAGGTGAGTTTTCCACAAGGCTCGCGAAACAGCCATTGTAACCGTTCTCGCTGGAATGTCCGTATGAATAACGTCACCAACCTGTACATCCCATATGCGGTCATTCGTCTCCGACGCAGCCCAATTGTTTCCGGGTTTGTTCATTTTTCGAACCGCATCCTCAAATGAATCTGCAAGAACCACCGTTCCATTTGAAAATTTCCATTCGTTTTTTGTTCTCACTGTTTTGCAGCACCATCCAAACATTTCTTTCTTATTATACCTAATGACGCCTCTAGTTTATTTGAAGCACCGTCTCTTTTTAATGGTTTCTCTCTTTTTAGTTGAAGCATTCCAGTCGTCTGCGTTTCGCGCGTTGTTTCAACTAATGGTTCTTGATATACTTCACCCGGTATAAACATTCTAACGGGTATTCCACTTCTAAATTCTTCAATTGACAATGGTCCACCGAACAGTTTAAGAGAATATCTACTTGGCGCAGTCTTTGTCGGTGTAATTTTTCCTTCAATTCTCTTTCTCATGAGCGTTATAAGATCAAAGAATCTCGGATCATTTCTTTGAATTCCGTACGCTTTCATACACCCCCATGAACAAAAATGACCCGTCGTGCGAAATACATTAGACCTGAATTCAAATGGAAAATGAAGAGATTCCCAGTCAAACGAGTGACAACACCACCAACACACTGATTTCTCAACCATCTAAAGATGTTCTTTTTAAGTATACTAATATGCTTTTAAGTATTGATGTTGGGATTCGTAACCTAGGAATGTGTCTCATGGATGGCAAGACTATTCTACATTGGGATGCGAGCGGAATACCTCCTCTCCAGGATGGTGGTATTTTCCAAAGTTTACTGAAACATCTTCGCGACCGCGAATGGGTACTGCAATCTCAACACGTTCTCATAGAAAAGCAACCAGACAAGAACAAGACTATGAAGTCCGTTGAGCATTTTTTGCACACGTATTTCCTGGTTCACGGAAAGACCGTCATCGTTTATGATGCGCGTCATAAGATTCCTGATGTTGTTGGGCCCGGGAGGGCCATGTACCTCAAGAGAAAAAAGGCGTCTGTTGACAGATGCACCGAATTTTTGAAGGAGCATAATCCTGATAGGCTTGAATGGTTCCTTGCGCAAAAGAAAAAGGATGATCTTGCCGATACGGTGATGCAAGCACTTAGTTACACACCACCACAAACGGAAACCGCGAAAAAGAAAAAGGTGACTCCGAGGAAACCAACTCCTCGTCAAGCGGATTCAAGATATTCGAAATCAAATCTCGCGTGGATTCATCTTCACGGCGAAAAGGATCGCCGATTTTATAAGGATCTTTCTTTGTACTATACGGGACTAGACCAACTTATTTTAGATTTGTGAACAGGGTCCATCAGCAGAAAGAAATAAGCTATTAAAAATGCAGGCGAGGCAGATTGCGACGACCAAGTTCCTCTCCATTCTGGGCGAGGAGGTGCTCGCAAAAAATGTGGAAAAGGCGGTGTACAACAGGACGGTTCGCCTTTACGCGACTCGCCCCAGTGACGAGAAGGGGTTTCGGTGGATGTACGCGCACAAGTTTATGGAGATGAAGCGCGCGCTGGTGGAGGGTTCGCTCAAGGCGCGACTCGTCTCAAAAGAGGTGAAGTGCAAGGATCTCGTTGGGATGTCTGCTGATCTCTTATGGCCAGAGGGGCCTTATGCAAAGGCGCTTAAGGAGCACAAGGAGAGGGAGTTGCAGCTGGAGCAGATCAAGTCGAAGGATGACGAGTACGAGGGGGTGTTTATGTGCAAGAAGTGCAAGAGCAAGAAGACGGAGTACCACCAGATGCAGACGCGTAGCGCAGATGAGCCGATGACGACATTCGTCACGTGCAAGGGGTGTGGGAATAGGTGGAAATTCTCTTAAAGAATTTAGAATAACAAAAACAAATGAGTCTTATCAAAGTACTTACAGAGGTTGAAAACCAGGGTACAAAGTCGCTACCGGCCAAGATTGTTTCGAAGAATGGTGAAGAGTTTACCATAAAGTATCTTTCGCCTACGGCAAAACGAGATCAGCGAAACAGGCGTATTTATTCATACGAAGATGAAACATACGTCATTACAGATGAGTCTGTAACCGAGTACACGGAGACTGATAGTGAGCTGTACTTTGGTTTTAAGGAGATTGCAATTGGCGAGTTTATCAAGTATGATTCGGATGATGAAGACGAAGATTTTGAGCTTGAAGAGGAGGAGGAGGAGGACGATGAAGATGAAGATTTGGAGGAGGAAGAGGATGAAGAGGAGGATGAAGATTTTGATGAGGAATAAAATATCACATAGTACTAAATATGAAGCAGCAGATTTGGATTGTCGTTGCCATTTTGGCTCTTATTGTCCTTTTGCGTACTCAGAACAAGCAGAAGAATGAAGGATATTGTTCAGTGTGTATGGGTCCTTAAAGAATTGATCGTTACATTTACCAAATGCTTCAAGAGTTTGATCCGTCTAACGAGAAGCATGTCACATGGCTCAAGAAGCTCATATGCGCAAATGTGAATGACAAGGTGAAGATTTTTCGAGATAATCCACTCAAGGCGAAAACACCCGATTTTGAAATGATTCAGATTATTTTTGCATTGTCTATGAAGTATACAAAGGCGGTTTTTGAAAAGACTGCGTGTATTCTAGATTAGTGCAAGTCTCTCTAGGTACTCAATTTGGTATTCGAGTGGAATATCCCACCGAATGAGATTACCCCTCAAGCGAAACCCATCCTCTATCGAATCAATCTCCAACATATCAAAAATGTACATGTTACAGTACATTTTTAAATGTTCAATGTTCCATTCTGGCACGTGTAAATGTTTCAGGGTGTGTATATCATTCTTATAGTGCCAAATCTCATGATAATTTATCATGGGCCATTGTTTTGTCAGATTGTAATGTCCCTCGATAAGTCTACTGAACGTTTCGGCATCTGTCTGCTTTTTAAATGAAAGTATTCTTGTATCCATTGTGAATATTTGATCTTGTTTGTGAATTGTGTACCGCTTGGATTGCGGTGTTCCTCGCCTCCGGGGCACTACGAGGGGCGGTGCCGCTATTTGCATTACTTTTAGTATTACCGCGTATTTTCTTTAACGTTCCCCTAACCACAACACCTGGTAAATAATATATGACTGATTGAATAGCTCCATTTGTCATTCCTTTTCTAAATGGTGTGTTCTTGCTGTGGTTTGATTTATTTATATACTTCATGAGAGCATCTGCAACTTTTAGACCAACTCGTTTACCATTTTTATAATTTCCTGTTTTATTCACATATGCATGTACGGCATTTCGTATATCAACCGTTACTTCATTTTTTGAATTTGCTGTGGTGTAATTCACTATTGTTTTTATAAGTTTTTTCTTATTTGAATTCATATACGCGCGTAAAAGACCTTCTTTAAGTATACGAGTTCTAGGGTCGTTTCTATTTGTTGGTTGAAGGGCGTACGCAATTGCCCTGTTTCTGGTGTGTCGTGCGTAATTAGCTACTCTCTTCATTTAAAATAAAATAATATATTAAATGAACAACGTACTTTCTATACTCAGGCAGAAACTCAAACCAAAAACAAAGAGAAGGAATGCATTTTTTTCTTCACCTCCTCGTACAGTATTACAAAAGAATATAAGTAAGAAATTAGGAATCCCTCTGTCCATGTTTCCAAGCCCAATGGACCCAAAATACCGTAAAAAGATGATGGTCCTCTTACATCCTAATAGAAACCCCCTGAAACGAATGAACGCAGAGATGTATTTTAAGGCGCTCTAAATCCTTTTGACATAATCCCATTGAAACAAATCCGCATCAAAAATATTCATAATCACATCAGTTGCTTTATTCGTATCAAACGAATCGGAGCAACAGTAAAGATCCAACTGGATACTGTCATGTTCTGGGTATGTGTGCACAGAAAAGTGACTCTCTGAAAGAAGAATCACGCCTGTTGCGCCATATGGCTCAAATTGATAAAAACACCTGCCTACTTCCGTGAGGCCGAGTATAGACACAATCTTCTCCATCTTAGGAACGAGTTCATCTGTAGTGAGGATCTTCACACCTGACAGCATACCCAATACGTGGTGACCGCTCATTACTTGTATACAATGCATCTTTTTAAACGTGAGGAGCTAGATAAAAGCACATAGTTCCTAGATTTGCGACACTGTACTTGAACACTATAGGTTCGTCCTTTGTCTCGTCTTGGATTATCTGAACAAGCGGACATAATATTGTCGCCTTTGTGAAGAGTGAAATATATTTGAGACTAAAAACACCCGATGAAGTCCCTTTTATATCATCATTTTGCTCGAGCTGAGTTTCCTTTGTTGCAAAATCACCTGACGATGCAAATGTGAGCATATTCTTCGTTCGCTCAATTTTCATGTCAGATCCTATATTCACCATATCCCTCACAATTTTTTGGAATTCAACCGAACTAATTGATGTATACACTTTTGTAGATCCGTGCTCCTTTTCATCCGGTATCTCCAAAAGATCATCGTTGAGATCCAAAAGCTTCACCTTGAACGTACTGGAACTCTTCTTTGTTGAATTTGTCACGTGGATAATCAGATCTTCGTCGGTATTTGTAATTGATATAATATCATTGTTCGATATTGATTTGAGAAGCTTGAATATATTTGACATGTTCATACCAACAGTAACATCTTCTGGACATGAATATTCTTCAAAGTTTTCTGCGTGTAGTATGACATGAATAAGTGTCACTCTAGCAACGTCAAGAGCAACTATCTTCATGCCAGTCTTGTCAAAATACACATTCACATCATTGATTATATCCTTGAGAATCTCAACGAGAGATTTTATGGCAACAGCCTGAATGGTCTTTAGTTGAACGACCATATCTATTTTTACACACCAACCTTCTTTTTAATATCCGCATACGCATCATTAAGTGGACGTTCTATGCGATCCTGAAGCTCTCGGGTCATTTGAGGCGCGAGACTTATGCCGTATGCATCAAGGGGGAACCCATCACCAACCCCGTCATACGGCTCATCGAATGATGAAGCGAGTTTACAGTTTCCGCATCCTTCGAACGTCGTAGGGATCATATTTTCGAGCCATCTTAACACCTCTACATCAACATGTTTTTCACCACTTGATGTTATGATGGTTGGCACTCTGTCAATGCCCCTAGGTACGCCTTGAGTCATAATATCATGAGTCTTGAGTAACGGAATAATGACTGGGTTGCTTTTAATGAAATCAATAACTTCAGCACAAAATTTGCATTTCTGACTGCTGTAAATTAGGACAGCTGACATTTATTTTGATTTTCTATTTTAAATGAGAGAATTGATCGCATGTGTAGTCGCTCTAGGAGTTCTTTTGTACTTGACCAAGGACAAGCGCCTCACAAGTGACCCCCCCAAAAAGGAAATGTTCCAAGTTGAAGCTCTTCAAAATGCACTCAATATGCTCCATGAACGTGATGCAGGTATATATCCTATAGATACAGTGTACTTTAACGATAATGGAAATGGAAGTTTTTCAGGTCGGTTTATGTTTCTGAATACAAAGGACTTCTCAGGGGTTCAATATGATGTTGAAACAGATGGCAAATCTCTCACATCAGTAACGCAAAGTGTACCTTCAAATTATCAAAACCCTTTTTCAGGCTATACAAAGCAAATGGATTTTTCAGGCATTACAGTTGATAAGCCAACAGTGGACATGAGTAAGATTTGGGAAAATTATAGAGTATCGATACAGTAAGGATGATACACGCTCACACATTCAAAGAGAAGGAGAGTATAAAAAAGGAGATGAAGAGAGATATGTACAAGAAAATCCTGACGCAGTTTTGTAAAAAGATTGAAACGTACAATTCATTCGGAAAGAAAGATGTTATTCTTCAAGTTCCTGAATTTTACTTTGGTGTACCATCATACGATGTCTACCAAGTTTCCGTGTACATACAACGTCAGTTGACTCTGCTCGGTTATAGGACAAGTGTACTTAACTCACGCGGAACTATTCACGCCGCGTGGGGCGGTGTGGAAAAACCAGAGCCGTCACAGACCCAACAGCCAGAAGACGATTTACCAAGCCTCGCAAATTTAAAAAAGGCTGCGGATACTCTACGTAAAAAATTTGAAAAGAACAAGTAAATGGAAACCATCGAGTTACTTACAGAGGAAGTATCTGAGCACATGATCCCTGTAATTAAAGATTTTTTACTCGATGTGTATGAAAACCCTGACAAGTTTCTTGATGCTTCCCAAAGTGCAACAAACAGTAAACTTATAAAGTTTCAGATGGTGCTTAAAAAAGTTCCAAATTGGACACATGCTCAAATTAAAGAAAAAATGGCAGAAATTGTGAGCAGGTGTTCGTGGTTCAAGGATCTTATGATTGGGTTATTTGTCGCGTACATTAACAAACTCGCCGCAAACTTACGAACCAATTCATCGGGTGGAAAACTAAATATTAAACTTCCATCAGATGAAACATTCATACAGACATGCTTTGTTCGATGTGCTCATGATCTCTATGAAAATCCATACGTCATGACAACGAGCGAACCAGAACGCTCAAAAAATCTAGATGAACGGATTTATAAAAATCTTATAAAATCAATCAAGAAACTCATACCGATAAAGGCCATACTTGATAGCCGAATCCCGGCAGTCGGAGATTCAATGGCATTCGAACCAGAAACGCCAGCTCCATTACCCGTATCTGCACCCGAGCCGGCACCCGAACCTGGGCCCGAGCCGGGGCCCGAACCAGCCGTCGCCGAGCCGGGACCCGCGACTGTTCCAGATCAGGAGGAGGAGGAGGATGAAACAAGAGACATTCCACAAAAACCAGATCTCTTTCCGGATGCACCCGAAGAAAAAAATACCATGATAGAACAAGATGCTTGATACATACATGAAGAATCCTCTCAGTGCAGCAACATTTGCTGCCATCATTACAATGTTCGTCGTGTACTTTACAAAAGGCACTAAAGAAGTTTCCAACTCAGCATACACCAAACCCGCCCTTTTTGTCGCTGTTCTAGTCTATTTCATAGTCTATTCCGGTAACGGAAAATACGAAACCATCTCTAAAGAACCATTCTAACCACCTCGCCATTGTCGTCGCGCTCAAACTTCTGATCAGTACGTGACACAAAGCCATCCATCCAGCCGTCACAGCACATGAGATCATTCACAACACTGTTCGTACCCCAGTACGGGTGCTCGATGACAGGACCCTTCATCTTGTGCGCGAGGGTACAGCACGTGTATCCATCAATATCCACAGTGTGACCACAGTTCAGAACCAGATTGTACACTGGCTCTGAACTCGTATACTTGAACCCACCCAGATCGGTCGGGTAAACCCAGTCCTTGTCCACCTTGATGGGGTGCCACGGGGTGATGCACAAATTCCCAAGCTTGACAAGGTCGTGCGTATCCTTAGTCACCTTGTACTCGACAACGCACATCACCTCAAACCCACCAAAGACAATGTCACCCATGCGGACATCCTTGATGAGCTTCTTGGTTCCGTCACTCATAGAAACCATGCAGTGGCCGTCAAAGCATCCGCACACACCGCAGATACACTGGCGGTATCCGCGAACGCCACACATACCCCGCTCGGGGCGAGAGAACTGCGGCGGCGGAGGAGGGTTAGAGGGCTTGGAAGGAGTCTGCGACATTTTTATACCTATTCACACTATTTTTTAAAATCACTGTTTACATAACTTATTTTTTCTTAATGTATATCTTTCGATTACCTTCCATGACGAACCGACCACCTTTGGCACCGGTGTGGATTTTTCTACCCTTTGAGTTGACTATTACCAGTGGACTCGCGTGGCTCGCGTTTTTTCGCGGAACAGTCTTTATATATATCTTTCGATTACCTTCCAGGACGAATCGACCTCCTTTGGCACCCGTGTGGATTTTTCTACCCTTTGAGTTGACTATTACCAGTGGACTCGCGTGGCTCGCGTTTTTTTGCGGAACAGTCTTTATATATATCTTTCGATTACCTTCCAGGACGAATCGACCTCCTTTGGCACCCGTGTGAATTTCGCGACCTTTTTTATTCGTTTCTTTCTCGCGAGTAAATTCATATTTGTTAAAGTGGGGTAATTTTGAAGGGTTCACGTACATTATTGTAGAATAGTGAATCTCATTATAAAAATGTGGTCTATAATGCGAAAGTATTCTTTCTAATCCTTCTTCTGTAGTCCAATCCTCCTCGAATGATTTACCGCCGTTAGAATCTACAACTATGTACTTGTCATCGGGCGTTACAATTCCAGCAAGTGCGTGTGAAAGCATGCGTGTACCGTTATGACCAGCAATTATCATGACGCAATTATCAAGTTTATAATCACCCATTTCTTTACTGGCATATCGTTGATTCATATATCCCCGTGGATTAAGAGCGTTTCTTTTAGATATTATATACGAGTTAGTGACTTTACTTCCGAGAAACGATTGAAACGGTATGTCAAGACCGTACAGAATGTTTTCACGTTGTTCTGCTGGGTATGCACCTGTTTTAAAGAATTCGGGATGTTCTTTGAAATTTGCTATATTTTCATGAAGATTTGGGCTGAGACCTTTTGCGTGCTGTACCTGGTAAAACCAGAAATCATATGCAAACTTGTAAAAATAAAATTTACGTACAGCTGGATCGCGTACACATTTAAAACCACCACCTCCTATAAATTCAGCTTTCTTTTGATCAGAAAGTGTATTATAAAATTCAATCATATACTTGAAAATAACACGCCTCCCATATTTACTAAGAAGTAACGCATTTAAATTAGAATAAAACCAGCACGTACCCTTTGTCTGTATAAGTAATTTTGTCATTTCCTATAGACAGGAAAAATATTGAAATTTATGACTTATATTCATTCCTTCTATTTCATTTGACGTGTCCATGGAAGATGGCACCATGGATGGAACTGGGGGAGACGGAGTCTGCACCATGGATGGAACTGGGGGAGAAGGGGGGTGCATTATTGCCGGTGCATATGATCTACGGTTCATCATGACTGGAGAAGTCTGAACATGTGCCTGCGAAGGAGGCATCATGACTGGAGAAGGCTGAACATGTGCCTGCGAAGGAGGCATCATGACTGGAGAAGGCTGAACAGGTGCCATCATGTCTGGAGAAGGAGAAGGAGACGATGATACTGGCGCCATCGACATCATTTAATATCATGCAAACATATTATTTTTTATTTCAACTTGTGAACAAAAGTCATCGATAGATTCCAGTGGATTTTTATAATTCCTGAAAAGGTATTCTATAAGTCCAGCCATTGAAATATCCTTTGGCATTTTTTCATAAAATTCTTCAAATGTATCAAGTCCTGTAAGATCTTTGTATGCATTCTTCATTTCATTCTTCTTGGGAGTATCAAATTGAATTATTCTATCTACCCGCCCTGGTCTAATGAGAGCAGGGTCAAGTCTATCAGGATTATTTGCAGTGAGGAAAGTTACCGTTCCGTGTGCAGTTCCATTTACACCATCCAGAAAATTAATAAATGCACTGAAACTTATATTTATACCCAATGCTTCACGGTCGACAAAAAAGGCATCTATATCTTCAATAAGAACGATCGAGTCATTTTTAATATCAGATATGAGTTCTATGAATGCTTCATCTGTCAATTGTTTCGAGAATGATATCATGTACACGGGTTTTTTGTACTTTAGGGCGAGGGATTTCACTATGCTTGTCTTTCCGGAACCAGGTGGGCCTGTCAAAAGGAATGACGTCTTGTACATTCTACCGAATTCAAGGTATCTTGCCTTTGAAGAGTAAAATGTGTCTAGATGTGAAATGATGACATCTTTTGTTTTTCGTGGAGTATAAATTCTATCAAATCGTTGACATGGCACTTGTCCGTGCAACTTGAAATATCCCCTGGAAATACCCGTGTATACTTGAATGTGTGATTCTCGAATATCCTCATCCGAGTCGGTGCATTTGTCACCGACAAACTTTTGTAATTTTTCGAGATTATTGTGACTCACTGTTATCCTTGTGTAGTATCCGGGCACTCCTCCGCCCGTGCTGATGGGTTTTCCCTCTTCTGAAAATGTAATCTCAAAATCGTCGTACATGTATTTTCCAGTAGAAGGACATAGATAATTTGTTCGATCTTGTTCAACGTGAATTGTAAATGTATTTGAATTTGTCTTTCCCGTGATATTTTTCAGGAACGTATGCTGATATGGTTCTTTGATGAATATATGGTACATCCTAGAGTATGTGCGTAAAGTGTCTTTAATTTAAAGATAATATAAACATAAAAATAAATGGCCATCACCACTGTAAATGCTTTTAATGATATGATGGAGCAATTTCTGAATGAACTGAATATGACATTTCCAGAAAACAAGTCTGTTGTCAAGTTTCAGGCTTCATTTGAGTTGCTCAAGAATACAACCCCCCGTAAGGTTCTTGATAACTTTATGGATGCAATCACGCCGTATACGAAGAAGATCATGGCTCGCGATGAGACTTTTATTACCGAGGATACATCAAACATTCCAACCATTTCAGAAATTGATCTGAATACAATTTGGTCACAGGCTTCAGATCAGACCAAGGGGGCGATTTGGCAGTATCTTCATACGCTTGTTATTCTCGGTACAACAATTAAGAGCTTTCCAAGTGATACGCTTTCAATGATTGAGGAACTCGCACAGAAGTGTGCAGGTCAGATGGAAGACTCACCACTTTCTCTACTCAATCTGATGAATACAATTTCTCAGCAAAAGTAAATGAACGAAGTTTTTCGATCAGATCGTATATTACAGTTCTGGCCGTCACCTAAACAAACTGCAAAGGAGCGCGTCATGGCCACGACACGTTTCATTTTGTATCTCTCATGTATCTTGTACATAATTCGTCGTGATGTTAGAATCCTCCTCGTCGGTGCCCTATCACTTGGTGCACTTTATTACATGTACAAGAACGGTATGATTTCAGATCCAGTTATAGCTTACAAACAAGGTTCAGCAAAGGATAATATAATGAACAATGGTTTAGGAAGTTCAGTAGGCCCACCTGACAGACAAACAATTAAAGAACAGTGGGACAAGATCCACCCATATATGGAAGGACGGTGGTTTTCCGAGCATAATTTTTACACAGCACCTACACTTGAATCATCTGATTTTATAGATTCAGCATACGGGGGTATGCGCGTGCCCCGTTGCCGGGACGACCCTCGGTACTGTGACACAGAGTCGCGATGGGGACGGGGGGTAGAAGAGACACAGCATAGAGCACTCTAAAAATATTGGTCACAAATAAATGAACCCCGAACAGATGGTAACCATAGAGGACACGCTTAGACCTCAGTCAACATTTGACTTTAAGAAGCAATATTCAGACCAGGCGTACGATTTCCCAAATTTGTACATAACCGCCGATTTTCCAATCATGTCGTGGGATCCCGTGAGCACGTATGCAGATGATCACAACACGCGATTCCAGATGAGATACATGAATGGAAAAAAATCCGTTCATTAAGTAAATGGATGCTTTATCCATTGCCGCTGTACTAGGACTTGTTATCGCTGGTAGAAACTTTGGACAGGACAACGATTCCCCTGCAATTGAGAAGAAAACGTCAATTTTGGGAGGGACAACGTGTCCTACTAACAGAGACCCTCATGATCACGTGAGCGATTCTCTGGAAACTCGTAATATAACGCCCGATATCGGTAGACGTATAGGTAGCACGATTCTTCCACCAAAACAGGAAATACCGAGTCTTCAAGTTTCAAATCAAGTTCAATTACCATTTGGGCAGCCTGTATATAACACATCAAATAGGGAAAATGTATCAAACAAGATGAATAATCTAGCTCCAGTGAGCAGACTGCAGATAGGCCCTGGTTTGGGTGTTGGTGCAGATGTTCCATCCGCCGGTGGGTTCCAACAGTACTTTCGCGTTCTTCCCAACAATCCAAATGACGAACGTCTCATCCAATTACAGGGAAATACTGGCGGACCTCCAAATGCAGTTGTGAAGAATGGGGCTACAATGACAGGAAATTTGACTCATTACCCTGATAAGGTGTACCACCGGGACCCGGTTCAGAATAGCGGCCAAGGGCAGGGGGGTGCTCTTCGAGCTGAGGAGAGTCGTCCTGAACGATACACCAAGACTGAACGACAGACAGTTCGCTCTGAAACTGGATACAGACAAGATCAGGATGACGTTCAATACGGCCAATCGTCGTACTTTGTGAAGCAGCCTTACGCTGATCTTTCACAGGATAGTACGTTTAAACAACTTCCGCGGTTCACGGACAATAGAAGCAAGCCTGATCGTGCAGCAAATGGCCAAAAAATGAATGTTCGTGCGGATCCTCTTGACGCGGGTGGTCTGGTGACAAACCTTCGTCGGGAGTATGAAACAAACGAACCTGGTCCTGCAAATGGAACTCGATTCCAGCAGTATTCAAATAATGAATTTTATAAATTTAATGAAGTCAAGTCTCAGCCTAACCCATGGGCTGATAATTTGTCAATGGCAAAAGACGTCCTGAAGAAAAACGCGTACGCGTTGTCAATAAATTGACAGGTCAATTGACAGGTCAATTGACACGTCAATTAGTTCATTCCAGCGCCATAGAATGGCAGGGCACGGAGGGCGCGAGGACCCTTCTTGGTGCCCGCATTCTTGCGAACACGGCGGGTGGAGAATAGCTTACCAAGACCAAGGGACGGGCTCTTGTGGCCGCGCACTGCTGGCTTACGTCTCTTACCATCAACCAGCACGTACTTGCCACCACGTGGACCCTCCATGATCTCACGACCTAGAGCATTCATGATACCAGTCGCAGTGGGCTGAGAGCCCAGGGTCTTACGGTACACCTTGGTAGTACCCCGGCGGGTGAAATAGCCACCCTTGCGACCCTTGAAGATGGTACGACCCTCACGGTCCTGAGTTCCAGTGTTTACAGAGCCAGCCATTTTTGTTTTATACCAAGAAAAAAAAATTTCCATAAACTAAGATGTCTGGTGGTATCACTCAGCTTGTAGCCGTTGGTGTTCAGGATGCATACCTATCAGGAAACCCTGAGGTGTCATTTTTCCGCTCATCATACAAACGGTACACTCATTTCGCGTCCTCTGTAGAGAGCCAACTTGTCCAGGGCTCAATTAGCGCAGGCGCAGTTTCCCTTGTTCGGTTCGAGAAGAAGGGCGACCTTCTGAGCCACGTGTACTTTACCGCACACAACAAGATACTAGGAGCACCCGACCCGACTGTAGATTGGTCCAAGATTATCAACAAGGTGGAACTTCTGATCGGAGGTCAGATTATCGATACACAGGATTTCCCTTACATATCCAACATAGAACCAGTTATTGGTGCCCAGACATATTCCACTCGTTACCTCCCGGATAACGCAGCCTCAAAGGGATTCTTCCCCCTGAAGTTCTTCTTTTGTAAGGATTGGCAATCTGCAATCCCATTGGTGGCGCTACAGTACCATGATGTTGAACTCCGCATCACATGGGGCTCAGCAATTCCAACTGATCAGAATGGTTCTAATTACGATATCATGTGCTGGACCAGATTTATGTACCTTGATAATGATGAGCGCGAGTACTTTGCCAAGAAGTCACACGATATGCTGATTACGCAGGTGACTCGCAGTTACACGTCAAATACCGCAATGTACGAGTTTGCTCTTTCTCAGCCCGTAAAGTGTGTCGCATTCGAGTCAGTGAATTATACCGCCGCGTACAAGACAACTCCAACACTTACATCGGCACTTAAATTCAAGGTTCAGATTAACGGAAACGATATTGGTGACTCTCGTGCTCTGTATCATTGGCAGGATGTGAACCAGTATTATCTTACACCGAATGGGTACTACCCTAACGGATGCTCGGTTACACCGCCCGCTACAATCCTCTCAGGTGTGACGAATCAGACACTGTTCACTACATCCAACGTCATATTGGGTATGCCAATTTCATTTACTGGCACAGTTCCAACTGGTCTCACGGCTAGTAACATATACCAGGTGAATAGCGTGATACCTATTTCATCTGGTAATCTGTTCCAGATTGATCAAACCTTTAATGCATCATCTCTGTCAACTCTGACTATTGGTACAGGTAGCGGATACGCCGGAATGACAGCTACATGTACATTTGCTGCTGGGTCGCCGGTTGTAACCGTGCCTTCTGGAAATATACCTGGAATATACGTAGGAGCACCAATTATATTTACCGGGGGGGTATTACCTAATAATATAACCCCTTCAGAGGTATATTACATATATTCTATTCTCAGTACGACAACATTTGAAATTTCAACAACCGTTGGCGGTGCCCCAATTGTTATAACTGGTTCACCATCTGGAACGACGACAGGTACAGTTCCTCCGTTTGGCGTAACCGGGACAGTCACATATGACCCAACAACTCTGTACGCTCCGAGCACTGCAGGTCTTTCCGTAAACCAACCGGTAACGTTTTCGGGTTCGTCCATACCAGCTGGTCTCACTGCAGGAACAACGTACTATGTAAGTAATGTAACGTCTTATTCATTCCAGGTTTCACGTAACGGCACAGTAGCGACAACTGGACTTATACCGGGTAACCCAACTGGCGTCACGACATTCAATGTCATAGAAACATGCGGTTCCACAAACACCACCTCAAACGTTGTGATTGTTCCGTTCTGTCTCGACACGTCTAAGCTCCAGCCAACAGGAAGTCTCAATTTCAGTCGGATAGACACGTTCAGACTTGTCATGCCACCCAACGCATCTTTTACGCAGATGATGCAGTCTCCTCTGTCACAGTATTTCTATGCTGTGAACTATAACATCCTGCGCATCCAGAATGGAATGGGGGGAATTTTATATGCAAGCTAAAGATAGTATGAACCAATGGAGAGACATAAAGCGATCGCAATACCCGTATACTTTATACAAGGCGAACCACATTTTCTTATTGTCCACGACAAGAGATTTAAAGAGTGGACGTTTGTTACGGGCGGTTGTCGAAAAAGGGAGGTGTACAACCCTTTGAGATGTGCACTCAGAGAGCTCGAGGAGGAGACTCGAGGGGTTGTGAATATTAAGCACGGAAGTTATTCGTACTATAAATTTTCAGTCAAGGATGCATACGATGATGTACTTAATGTGTATCATGTATACGTTCTTGATTTCCCCATGTCATTAACAGATCAAGAAAAGATGATTAACCAGTTTACGGCAAATAAAGAACTTATGGATACGAGTCGAATCAGGTTCCAGAAACAATATGATGAAAATGATTTCATAGAGTTTGATACGATAAACGGAATAAAACATAGAAAAAATATATGGTCAATGATTCAGGAATGTGTACTAAACAATATGGAATTTCATAATGCATTGTATTCGAATAGTAAAATTAAATTTACCATAAAGAATTGATGAATATATATACCAATGAAAGAAATATCAAAATGGGTAACACGGGACGGGGGGTCAGCAACACATTTATTGCTTGATGGTGGCGTTCTCAGGGAATCTGATGGGTTCCTTGAGGCGTATGTGCAAGACTTGATTCACGGGCACAAACTCTGTGTCGTTGAAAAAAAGACGCACAAATTTAGATTTTTCGTTGATGTTGACTTTGTGTCTTCTGAGCATGAGCTTGATTTTATCAAGGTGACTCATGTTATTCACGGAATTGTTAACATGGGTCAGTGTGTACTCGCTCGAGCAAAGCCTCGAAGCGTTCCAGAGGGTCAAAAGTATGGCATGCACATAATTTGGCCAGAGTCCTCAGTTACGAAAGAAAAGGCACAAGGTCTTCGAATGAAAATTCTTTCAGAAATGGGATCTGATTGGGAGAAGATTATTGATGGAAGCGTATATCTGGGTAGCGGCTTACGCATGCTTTGGTCATTTAAAAATGAGCCAGGGAGTACTGTATACATACCATGGGGACGATTCTCGTCAGATGGTGTATTCAAAGAATTTGTGAATAAGGCGCCTAGTGTTGACTTTCTCAAAATGTTCACTATTCGAATAGACAATTCTGATTCAAGTAGTGATGATGATGAATATGGTTGTGGGAGTGAACTCGAACAATTTATTCGTAAAAATATACGAGGCCAAGAAAGAGCTCGTGTATTGAAGATTTCCATGTGCAAAAATAAAAAAGATTATTGGATTTCTACAGATTCTAGATTTTGTGAAAACATCAAAAGATGTCACAAATCAAATCATGTGTGGTTTTGCATGAAACCATCTGGTGTTTTGTTTCAGAGGTGTCAAGATGACGAATGCAAGTCTTTTCAAGGGAAATGGTACAAGGCTCCTATTCGTCTTGTACCAGCTAAGCCATCTAATGAAAAAAAATTCCTTCTCGTGGATTACTTTCCGAGTGGCTGGGATAAAGTGTTGGACGAACATAAATGAGAGAATTTTGGATTTTACTTCTTATTGTATTTGCATGGGCAATTATCACAATTAAAATTAAAAAACCATCTGAATTCACTGGGATGGAACATGTACAATGGGATTCAGTTTCACCGTACATGTACCACGAGCTCGAACAACATATTGAAGAAAAGGACAAAGATGTATTTAAACAATCTTTTAAAGAATTTATGACCACTCAAAATAAGAATGGCGTCAACTGGAACTGGGACAGAGATCCGGACCCGCTCAGGGAGACTCGTAAAGAAGCCGGACCGTTACGAGCCCCGTGAAAAGGTTGAGGATGATTACAGTGATGATGACGATACCGTGGATGATGATGACGAGGAAATGTGTACAGATGACAGTGATGACGACGGAGAAGATTCCGACGCAGACTCTGAAGGCAATTTAAAGGACTTTGTTGTTCACGACCCAGATGAAGAAACCTGATACGGAATAGCCAAGTTGGCTATTGAATCCTTTACCAGTAATACTTCGCCCGCCCAATCGTACGTGTCAGTGCCTATGACTATAGATTTTATACTTAAATCAGGATCAACTTTGAAATATGTTGGTGAAACTCCTGGAGAACCTCCGATCAACTTGAAATTGTAATCAGCCGTAACCGAATCAAATGACAAATTAGAATTGAAAGTTCCTTTAGATCCATCTGTACTTATAGTGCATGCTGTAAATACGTTTGAACCGTACAC
>Ga0207957_1000087_pt1 | contig 22052 bp, 17 predicted proteins | sample CryBogCBH27Jun07_FD_184603 | JGI IMG/M metagenome (GOLD analysis project Ga0207957, IMG submission 184603) | Freshwater microbial communities from Crystal Bog, Wisconsin, USA - CBH27Jun07 (SPAdes) | ecosystem: Environmental > Aquatic > Freshwater > Lake | place: Crystal Bog, Wisconsin, USA...
CAATCGATGCACACTTGGCCGCGATACCAGCAGAAGAACGTCCGGTCTATGTAGCCCTCGCTAACCGAGCATTCATTTTGAGTGAATCCACCCCTGTGGTTCAACAGTGAAAATCGTTCGCACCATTGCTGAATGGCAATCGTGGTGCCAAGAGGCGAGAGCCACAAAGAAATCGGTCGGGCTTGTCCCAACAATGGGGGCACTCCACGCTGGACACGTAGCTCTTGTTGAGGCCGCTAAAGCCGAAAACGATGTAGTTGCCCTCACAATCTTCGTGAACCCCACCCAGTTCACTAATCAAGAGGATCTCGAGAAGTACCCCCGCCCAGAGGAATCGGACATTGCCGTTGCTGAAGCAGCCGGAGTCGACCTACTTGTCATTCCTCCGGTGGGCGAGATGTGGCCGGTCTTTCCACCACCCGTGACCTACCAAGTCGGACCGCTTGGAGAACGATTTGAAGGTGCAGACCGACCCGGACATTTCACCGGTGTCGCCCAAGTTGTCAAGCGGCTCTTTGCCATAACGGGTGAATGTCGCGCTTATTTCGGCGAGAAGGATTACCAACAGGTGGCGGTAATTCGAGAGATGGTGCGAACACTCGATCTCGATGTGGAGATTAAAGCCATCCCAACCGTTCGTGAAACTGATGGGCTCGCTCTATCGAGTCGCAACATTCGATTGAGTGATTCGGGTCGAATACAAGCCTTGGGGTTTTCGCGGTCACTCGAGACTTGCCAAGAGGGCAGCAGTGAAGAGATTGAATCTCACGCACGCAAGATTCTTGAAGAGAGTGGCGTGGCCGTCTCCTATGCCTCGATTGTTGATACCGAACATCTTCAGCGCGTGAACTCTGATTTCTCCGGTCCAGCTCGGCTCTTGCTCGCGGGGGTCGTTGATGGAGTCAGACTTCTCGATAATGGACCAGTAGTTGTAAGGAGTAGCCATGCTGTTAGCAATTGACGTAGGAAACACTGAAACGGTGATTGGACTCTTTGGTGAGTCTGGACTCAACGAAGAAGCGCTGAGCTTCGCGAGAGCCAATGGCGAGCGCGGCTTGGCCTTCCACTGGCGCATCGCTACGGTGCGCGAACGCACACCGGATGAGCACGCGATGATCTTGACTCAGCTCTTGGCCCTCGAAGGAATCGACCTTAAAAAAGACATCAAGGCGCTGGCGATTTCTTCTTCGTCACCTAGCGTCACGACGCAACTTCGTCGAATGGCCACTCGTTGGTTCAGCGAGATCCCTGTAACGGTGATTGGGCCAGGTGTAAAGACCGGCATGCCGATTCTTTATGACAACCCCAAAGAGGTTGGGGCAGACCGAATTGCTGATGCGGTCGGTGGTTTTGACCTCTATCCCGGTGCCCTAATCATTGTGGATATGGGAACAGCCACCGTCTTTGACGTGATTAGCGAAAAGGGTGAGTACTTGGGTGGGGCGATTGCACCGGGTGTGGCAATTTCGCTCGAGGCGCTCTACAACCAAGCCTCGGCGTTACGCAGTGTGGAATTGGTCGCTCCGCGCTCAGTGGTGGGTAAATCAACGGTTGAATCCATCCAATCGGGCGTTTTATACGGTTTTGCCAGTCAGGTAGATGGCATGATTGAACGGATACAACAAGAGGTCGGTGCTTCAACGGTGGTGGCAACGGGCGGACTCGCCAGTTTGATTGCCCCGTTTACCAAGCACGTTGAGCACGTTGAACCGTGGTTGACGCTCCACGGACTTCGAATTGTGCACGAACTGAATCACTAGAAGGAACACCATGAGTACGCCGTATCGTTTTGATCACAACGCTTACGCCAAGACCCTCCAGACCACCTACGCCAACCTCGCCGATGGCGAGGAGACGGGTGCCGTTGTAAAGGTCGCTGGTCGTGTGATGTTGATGCGTACCCAAGGCAAGTTGGCCTTCGCCACGATGCGTGACTCTTCGGGTGAGATTCAACTCTTCGCCCTCGAGGCGGTTACTGCGAACTTCGCGGGATTCGCCGACCTCCACCTCGGTGACTGGGTGGGTATAACCGGTGAGGTGGTGCGCACCAAGCGCGGTGAGCTCTCCGTCAAGGTCGCTTCGTGGGAGCGGCTCGCCGAAGCGCTACACAACTTTGGCGACAAGTGGGCCGGCATTACCGACCACGACCTGCGCTATCGCCACCGCGAGGCGGACCTGTGGGCCAATGAGCGCACCCGCACCAACCTGCAACGGCGCAGCCAAGTGGTGCGCTCGGTGCGCGAACGTTGCTGGGCGGCGGACTTCGTTGAGGTGGAAACCCCCATGTTGAACGCCATTGCGACCGGCGCCTCCGCTCGCCCCTTTACGACACATCACAACGCGCTCGACTCGGATTTCTTCTTGCGGATCGCTCCCGAACTCTGGTTGAAGCGACTGGTGGTGGGTGGATTTGAGCGAGTCTTTGAACTCGGTCGCGTCTTTCGCAACGAAGGGGTGAGTCCTCGACACAACCCCGAGTTCACGATGCTCGAGCTCTACGCGGCCTACTGGAACGTTGACGACATGATGGCCTTCACCGAAGAGCTGGTGGCGGGAGTGGCGATGGATGTGCTCGGCACCACCGAACTCGAATACCAGGGACGCCCCTTGTCACTAAAGGCCCCCTGGAAGCGTCGCACGATGGCCCAACTGGCGAGTGACGCCATTGGCGAAGAGGTATCGGTGCACACGCCCCGTGAACAGTTGGCGAAGTTGCTCGAAGCTCGCGGTGTTGCGGTGCACGCCTCGTGGGGACCTGGACGTTGTTTGAGTGAGCTCTTCGAAGATGCCGCCGAGCCCACGTTGTGGGACCCGATCTTTGTCACCGAACACCCCGTTGAGATTTCGCCGCTGGCTCGTCGTCACCAGGTGGACTCGGAGCTGACCGAGCGCTTTGAGTCCTACGCCGCTGGTCGTGAACTCTCCAACGGCTTTACCGAACTCAATGACCCCGTCGATCAGCGCTCTCGTTTTGAAGAGCAGGCTCGACTGGCCGCGGCCGGTGATGATGAGGCGATGTCGATTGATGAGGACTACATCAAGGCCCTCGAGTGGGGACTTCCCCCCACCGCGGGACTGGGCGTGGGCATCGACCGCTTGTCGATGTTGATTGCCGACGAGTCCAACATTAAAGAGGTCATCGCCTTCCCGACCCTTAAGCCGGTTCGCGACTAGTGCCCCGGTCCACTCGCGGACAGACTGTGCGACGACAGTTCGTCTATTGGGACTTGCCTCGGCCCGCCACTCGCCAGTGGTCAACAACGGAGCCAGCGCGAAGTAAGAGCACCTCATCGAAAAGGTTGACTACGGGGCAAGCGTGAGAAGGTATTAACTCCAGCTGGTCACCAATTTCTAGGTATCCGGAGCTCTCCAAGAGAGTACCAACGCCGTGCTCTTCGCTTAAGAACTCCATAGCCAGGTCGGCCCTGTTTCTGATTTTGATCCAATCGGCACGACCAACACCGTCGGAGGTGAGCGACTTGGTACCCGCATCGACGACAAACCGGTCTTCGCGCGGTCGGCTTACTACGGTCGCCACAACGTGCAGAGCGCAGGTTTCCTCCTCGGCTACACCCAGATCCATCATGGTGGTGTCGTTGAATACGTATGTCCCCGGGCGCACTTCAGTAATCCCGGCAATCGAAAGTTCTCGTCGAACAGACGGAGTTGAACCAACACTTAACTCAGTGAGGGGAACACCTAGGTCGAGGCAGCGTCGTTGTACTGAAGTGAGGTCTTCTAGTTCTCGCATGACGACGCTTAGAGCCTCGTCCTCAGTACGGGCCTTATAGGCATGACCGGCGTGAGTCATAAGTCCGACAACCCTCACAGCTGATAAATCATTGATTCGAGCAATCAACTCTGCGGTCTCCACGGTTGGGGGTAAGCCCATTCGGTGTTGGCCGGTATCAATCTCAAAGTAGATTTCAAGGGGTTCCTGATCTGTACTGAAGCGGCTGAGACCTTCGGCCACCTCTACTGAATCGAGGCTCACGATGACGCGAGCACTCTCACGGAGTCGTGCCAGACGGCGGAGTTTGTCTTCACCCCAGATTGGATACGCAATCAAAATATCGTCGATACCTGCGTTGGCCATCACCTCGGCTTCACCCAATTTTGCGCAGGTAATTCCCTGTGCCCCGGCCGCCACTTGGAGCTTGGCAATTTCTGGCATTTTGTGAGTCTTGGTATGAGGGCGAAGCCGAACGCCCGCTTGGGCGCAGGCTCGTGCCATTTCGGCGATATTGGCCTCGAGCCGATCTAGGTCGAGGACGAGAGCGGGAGTATCGAACTGGGGCTTGGCCACTCTTGTTCCTCCGCTAGGTACCCTTTTTGGACCCCGGTTAGGGTCGGGACCAGACGGCCCGGTAACTCACTAGAGGCTACCTGTTAGGAAAAATACTGTCAATATAATGACCTAGGGTGACTAAATAGATGTTGATTTGGTCCGAATTCAAGTTTGGGGGAACTGATGAGTAAAAAAGTTGAAGCGCTACAGGCACAGGGGATCTCTAGGCGTCAGTTTTTGACGATTGGCGCAGTTTCGGCTGGAGCCGTGGGGATTGCTGCTCTTTCGGGACCGGTGCACTCAGCTGGGGCGACAACTTCGAGTGCACAACGAATCTTGCGAGTTGGATGGACTACGCCGCCGGACCTGCTCAACCCTTTCACCTTCACGTCGTCCGCCTCCTTCGAGATTGTTTCATTGATGTACGACACCTTGCTCGAATACGATGTCAATCTAAAGCCCAGCGCTGGATTAGCGCAAAGCCACACGGTGAGTGCCGATGGTAAGACTTTCACCTACAAGCTGCGACCTAACGCGACGTGGCACGACGGTAAACCAGTTACCGCCGCTGACGTGAAATTCACCTTTGATACCACCGCCAAGAACAATCTGGGTCAAGCAGCGTGGAGCTTGGGAGAGTACCTCTCAAGTCGTGTTGTCGATACTCACACCGTTGCCATCACCTACAAGAAGCCACAAGCATTCGATCCAGCTTTGGCGGTCTTTATCGTTCCTCAACACATTTGGGGTTCGATGAGTTCTTCGCAAATCCAAAGCAATACCAACCCGAAGCCAGTGGGTAGCGGGCCCTATCAATTCAAGAAATGGGCCACTGGTCAGTACGTACAGGTTGTGCGCAATGCCAAATGGTGGGGCGCAGCTCCCCACGCCGCGGGAATTATTTGGAATGAATTCGCAAACGCAGACGTTATGACTCAGAGTCTCGCCTCGGGTTCCGTGGATATCTTGACTGAAGTTCCAGCGGTCTTATGGAATGGACTCAAATCGAAGCCGGGAGTCAAAGCCGCAGAAATGGAGTCGTTCTCCTTTCACCACATTGGGTTCAACGTTTCCAAAGCCAAGACTTCGAAGGGGAACCCCCTCCTGCTGGACAAGACCGTCCGTCAAGCGTTGAGTTATTCGCTTAACCGAGCCCAATTGGTCGCCCTTGCACTAGCGGGACACGGGCTCCCCGGAAGTGTTCAATTACCTCCCTCCTTTGGAGATTGGCATGAGAATATTCCAAAGAACCAACAGTTTGATAACAATCCGGCGAAGGCAAAAAAAATGCTCGCAAAAGCCGGCTATCGGGTGGGCTCGAACGGAATTCGAGTGGACAAACATGGCAAACCTCTTCACTTCCGCCTCATCGTCATTCAGACCACAGACGAAGATGTTCTAGCGGGACAGATCTTTGTCAAGGCGGCGAAGGCGGTCGGTATTTCATTAACGCTCGAGACGCTGGACTCGACAACGTTGGGCAACATTGTTTACAACAGCGCCGCTCCAGACTGGGACATCTTTATTTGGGGATGGGACGCGAATAACCCCGATCCGGATTACCTGCTGAGCATTGATCTCGCGAGCCAAATTGGCGGAAACAATGATGTCTTTTACTCAAATGCAGCCTACGACGCGTTGTACGCTCAACAAGCAGTCGCCACGAATCGAGCCGAACGAATTAACTTGGTTCACCAGGCGCAGAAAATGTTCTACGAAGACGCCGCGTACTGCATCATGTGGTACCAGAGTAAGTTGCAAGCGTACCGTACGGACACGTGGCAGGGCTGGAAAGAAATGCGCGGGGGAGTGGTGTACAACTTCACCCGTTCGAACTATTTGACCGTTAAGCCCAAGTGAAGACGCTAAAGCGTTAATTCTGTCGGAAATTCACAATGAACGCTCGGTACTTTGTCAGAAAGCTCTCGACCCTAGTCGTGACACTCTACCTGACTGTTTCATTCAATTTTCTACTGTTCCACGTTTTACCGGGTAGCCCGGTGCAATTGCTCGCACGATCGGGTCACTACGATGCCGCAGCCAAAGCTTCGCTAACTAAATTATTCGGATTAAATCACGGCCTCTTGACGCAGTATTTCATCTACTTGAAAAACATGGTGCAGGGCGACTTGGGCTTTTCCTACACCTATCGCAAACCAGTCACGACGGTACTCGGAGCTGCGGTTGGAAACACCGTGCTGTTGGTCGGCACAGCCACAGTGATAACTGTATTCATTGGAATTTGGCTCGGGGTGAAAGCAGCTTCGCGCGCAAACTCCCTCACCGATACCACCATTACGGTGACCAGCTTGACGCTATGGAGTATGCCGGACTTTTTTACCGGAATGATTTTGATCTTTGTGACCGGAGTTTGGACCCACGTGCTGCCAATTTCGGGCATTGAAACACCTGGCCTCACTGTTGGGTGGTTGGGCCACCTCTTAGATGTTGCTAAGCATTTGATCCTGCCGGCGCTGACCTTGATGTTGGTCAATGCCGCAGAGTTCTCGCTGATCACCCGAAACTCCATGGTGGACGTCATGGTTGATGACTATATGGTTACCGCGAGAGCCAAAGGTGTAGCGAAAAAGGTAATCGTATGGCACCACGCCTTGCGAAATGCGTTGCTACCCATCGTTACCGCTACCGCTCTCTACGTGGGAATGGTGTTAGGTGGCGCCATTCAGGTCGAAACGGTGTTTTCGTGGCCCGGCATGGGTCTGCTCATCTATAACTCAGTTGAGCAGCGTGACTACCCCGTACTCGAGGGATGTTTCTTGTTATTCGCCATTGCCGTAATTGCTACCAACTTTATAAGTGACATTCTCTACCAAGTTCTCGACGCGCGAGTAAGGAATAACTAATGAATGACGATTTCATGGCGGTAGAGGACCGAGATGCTGAAGTAACTCCGAGCACGAGCCGGCCTGGCGTTTGGCGTGAGGTGTGGCGCGACACGATGGGCCGCGTTGGAATCCTTACCCTGCTCGGCATTCTCTTAACTATTTTCCTCGGACCCGTACTCTTTCCCTTCGATGGTCAGTCTTTTGGAGCCTCCGCGGCTTCAATCCTCCAAGCTCCAACTGGGGCCCACTGGATGGGAACAAATGAACTGGGCCAAGACGTATTCCGACAATTCCTCTTAGGCGGAAGAATCTCGCTGTACGTAGGCGTATCGGCAACAGTGATTGCCATGGTGCTTGGAGCCGGACTCGGAATGGTGTCGGGCTACTACGCCGGATGGCGAGACACGGTGTTAATGCGAATCACAGATTTCTTCTTGGTGTTGCCGACTCTGCCACTAATCATCGTTCTAGCTGCGCTCTTTGGTCAGAGCATCTTGATAACGAGTCTGGTGATTGGTTTGACTAGTTGGCCACAGACGGCGCGCATTATTCGCTCGCAGGTGCTGTCGCTGCGTGAGAGACCGCTCGTTATGCGTGTCCGGTCACTCGGGGCGGGAGATTGGCGAATTATGAGTAAGCACATCTTGCCCAATGTCACGCCGCTGATCTTTGCCAATCTTGTGCTAGTTCTGTCAGGGTCGATCCTGGCGCAAGCTGCGTTGGCCTTCCTGGGACTCGGTGACCCCGTCCAAGTTTCGTGGGGCACAATGCTTCACAACGCTTTCAATTCTGGAGCCATGAGCTCTGGAGCGTGGTGGTACACCTTGACTCCGGGTGTTGGCATCGTAGTCATGGTGCTGGCCTTTTCACTCATTGGTCACGCGCTTGATCGAGTCATGAACCCCCTTCGTCGAGGTGTCCGATGAGCGTGCTCCGTATTAGTGACCTCACCATCGATTACCGACTCGGTCAGGGGAGTGTTCGCGCCGTGGATCATGTATCTCTTGAAATCGAAGCGGGAGAAGCGGTCGGAATCGTTGGAGAATCAGGCTGTGGAAAGACGACGCTAGGGCTGTCAGTGCCTTTGTTATTGCCCGCCAACGCATCTGTCAGTGATGGACACATTGTTCTAAATGGTGAGTCGCTGATTGGGCGCAGCGAAGAAGAGATGAACCACCTTCGATGGAAGTCAGTGGCGTTCGTGTTCCAAGGTGCGATGAACGCACTTAACCCCGTGCACCGAATCGATAAGCAGATCCTCGAAGCAATCCAAACTCACGAGCCAGAAACCTCGAAGGATGACGCCTACGCGAGAGTGCTGGAGCTTATTGAATTAGTCGGAATCTCCCCAAGTCGCGCCAAGAGCTATCCCCACGAGTTTTCCGGGGGAATGCGCCAGCGAGCAATGATTGCAATGTCACTAGCGTGCCGCCCTTCACTGCTCATCGCCGATGAACCCACGACCGCACTCGACGTAATTAGCCAGGCCCAGATTCTCGCTCTCTTGGGCGAACTTCGAAGCCAAGAGAATTTAAGCCTGGTGATGATTTCGCACGACCTTTCGGCAATCAAGAAGGTTTGTGATCGTATCGTGGTGATGTACGCCGGCGTGATTGTTGAGTCTGGGCCTACCGACACAGTCTTAAGACGAAAAAATGGCGTAGTCACAGCAGCACATCCGTACACCAGAGCTTTGATGGGGGCTCACCCCGACCTCAGCGGTGAACGAATATTGGCGCCAGGCCTAGCAGGAAACCCGCCGGATCTTTCAAAACCAATTACTGGATGTCGTTTTGCCGCCCGATGCCCTGAAGTGATGGAAATTTGTCGAACGCAAACTCCACCCACAGTTACCATCACCCCGGGCCACAGTGTCACTTGCCACTTATCGGTACGGAGCGCGTCATGAGTATGAAAGATATGAATCCGACGAACGATACCGTACTAAGTGTTTCTGATCTTGTCGTTCGGTTCGAAAGTGGCGGTCGTCAGTCAAAGAAGAAGATTGTGCGCGCTGTTGATGGCGTGTCATTCGAAATCGTACGGGGCGAAATAGTAGCTCTAGTGGGTGAATCGGGCTGCGGAAAGTCGACTATCGCGATGGCGGTTATGCGTTTGATCAAACCGACATCGGGCCAAATTATTTCTGACGGTCTGGACCTCGCAACAATCCACGGACGGGCACTCCAACGTGCTCGGCGACGAATTCAAATGATTTTCCAAGATCCGTTTGGCTCTCTTGACCCTCGGCAAACAGTGATGGAGGCAGTATCTGAGCCGCTCACTATCCATAAAGTGGGAAACTCTGCCGGGGAGCGTAAAGAGTTGGTTTTCGAAGCGCTTCGAATGGCGCAGCTAAATCCACCCGAGCGACTTTCGGAAAACTTTCCCCACGAGTTGTCAGGCGGTCAACGACAACGTGTGGCGATCGCTTCGGCAATGGTCCTGAGCCCCGCACTTGTGGTCGCGGACGAGCCAGTTTCGATGTTGGACGTTTCGGCCCGCGCTGGAATTTTGCGCCTCATGATGGATTTGCGTGACCGACTCGGTGTTTCGTACCTGTTTATAACCCATGACTTGGCAACTGCTTGGGTGGTGGCCGACCGAATCGCGGTTGTTTATCTGGGGCGGATTGTTGAAACTGGACCCTCTGAAGTACTTGTCAAAAACCCGGCTCACCCTTACACCCAGGCTTTGCTTAACGCATCTCAAGATGGTGACACCACGATAAGTGCCGCTGCCTCAGTGCTCAAGGGCGAAGCCCCCTCGGCCGCCGCAGTCCCCACGGGGTGTCGTTTTCACCCGCGCTGTCCTAAATACGTTGAACTAGGGAAACCGGAATCTTGCCGGAGTGAAGACCCTAGGTTACGTGTGATTAAAAAGGGTGAAATCGCCCGTCGTGACCACAGTGCCGCATGTCACTTCACCGACGAAGTCAAGTAAGAAAAGGACCCCATGAGTATCGTCAGCACTGAAGAAGTTATTGAAATGATTAGCGACTTAGTCCGAATTGACTCGGTCACCCCGTGGTTAGTGGCGGGCGGTGCGGGTGAGGCCGAGGTCACCGCCTATTTCACTAAGTGGCTCGAAGGCGTACCGGTAGAGATCGAAGTGCAAGAAATTGCCCCTGGCCGAATGAATTTTCTGGCCACCCTGCGCGGCACCGGTGGTGGACCATCAATTTGTTTGAATGCTCACGCTGACACCGTTGGTTACGCGGGCTGGCCGGATGAGGCACTGGTGCCAAAACTCGATGGAGATCGGCTCTTCGGGCTCGGCTCCGGTGACGATAAAGGGTGCTGCGCTATTGCCCTGCTGGTGCTTCGTCACTTGGCCACAAATGTGCCCGCCCTACGAGGTGATGTGACCATTGCGCTCGTGGCCGACGAAGAAGGAGTGTCCATCGGGTCGGAGCATCTCGTTAAAACCAAAAGGTACGACTTCGCAATTGTGATTGAAGCTGACGCTCTCCCTAAGGTCGTTGTAGAGCATCAAGGGTTTGGTTGGATTGACGTAGTTGTCCACGGTAAGGCCGCACACGGTTCAACGCCAGATCAAGGCGTAGACGCCATTGTTGGACTTTCTGAAGTGATTACTCGGTTGCACGCTCACGACATCAAAAATTTTAAAATTGCACCCGCGCCAAGGAATGGCCAGACAGTTTTCCACACCGGCACGATTCAAGGTGGCACCGACTACGCCACCTATCCGAGCATCGCCACTTTAGGTATTGAAATTGGTACGCAGCCTGGAGAAACGCTCGATGACCGTGTCCGCGAGATTGAGGGAATACTGCGTGAGGTTGAGGGGGTACTGCCTGGCATGCGTGGAGAGGTCATTGTGCGCCTCAACCGGAGCCCATTCATGAGCGAGGGCGCCGAACCTCTATTAGCCAGTCTTCATCGAGCTGCAACGCAGCACCTTGGTCACCCTCTCGAGGAGGTTGGTCTTAACGCTTGGACCGATGCAGCATTGATGCAAGAGATGGGTACTCCAACGGTGATGCTTGGACCATTAGGCGGAAACTTTCACTCACCCTACGAGTGGGTCTCCATTCCCGAAGTTGTTTCAACGGTTGACATACTGGCCAGTGCAATTGAGGATTTACTCGCGTGAGTTCAAGCGTCTCGAGTCGTGAACAGCGATTGGTAGCTGCTCGAGAGGCCCTAGCGAGTAACTCGCACCTACTAGATGGTGCGATGAAGTATTACCCGGTACCGGGTGGCGTGATTACTTTTGCCGACCGTGAAGGCGTACTTACCGAACAACCATTTGGTTATTGTGATCGTGAACGCAAGATTGCGATGACTAACGAAAAACTCTTCGAAATTGGCTCTATTAGTAAGTTCTTCACGGCCCTGGTCGTTCTTGAACTAGTCAACGATGGGACTTTGAGGCTCGACCTCACGCTGAAAGAGCTCCTGCCATGGTTGGAGTTTGAGTTCGACGCAACAACGGTGACGTTGCGAGAATTGCTAAACCATACTGCAGGCTTTGCTCTGGGCTCAGATGCACTGCCCGACGACGCGGCGGAGGTCTTTAACTCACGATCCTTCGCTCCACGTCGAGGGGAAAACTCTTTTCGGTATTCGAACGTGGGCTACCTCCTCTTGGGGGAGATAGTGCGGACCGCCACTGGCCAGCGTTGCTCGAAAATAGTGAATGATCGCTGGCTCCCAGGCCTAGGCATGACGAGTGCGTTAGGTGAGGTGCGCCACATTGATCGCCCACTTCTTGCAAAAGGGTACTGGACGGCAAATCCAGACCGGCCGTGGGTGCCGAGTGACCCATTAGAACCCGCAGTATGGTTCGAACTCGAATCTTCGACTGGAAACGTTGTAGCTAGTGGTGAAGACATGGCGGCTCTGATATCGGCAATCATCAATGCCAGTTCAGGCGAAGAGAGGGGCGGTCCGCTCACGACCGATCTCTTTTCTCAGGCCATTGGAGATCTGGCACCGAGTGGGGAGCCGATTTACCTGCTGGAAGGAATGGCTGCTGTCGAGAGTAGTCGATACGGGTATGGAATCAACGTCGAGCTCATCGATGGGCACACCTGCGTCAGTCACGGGGGAGGCATGGTGGGGTACTCCACCTTCATGTTGGTGGATTGTAATTTGCAGGTTGGAGTGAGCGTCCTCACCAATGCCAACGGAAATTCATTAGCTTCGCACCTTCTTGCGCGTGCCTTGTTAGCCCAATTACGAACAGCGCTTCAGAAACAAGAGCCACAGTCACTCACCTTCGATACGCAAGTGAGGGAACTTCCGGATCGGGCGTTGGGTGATTTCGCCGACTTCGAAGGAGATGTTATTACCTTCACCCAAACTTCGAACTACTGCGCAGTTCATTATCAAGGTCGCACTGGGGATATCTTTCAGTTACAAAATGGGCGGTATGTCACCAATCACCCAGATCTCCGCCGTTTTCACCTTGACTTCGTTGAGGGGCAATCAACACAATGGCACCACGGCCCGCGAGTATTCGGCGAGGGAAGCGCTCCATCACCAGCCGACCCCTTGTGTGGCCATTACCGTAGCTACTCCCCCTGGTACCCAGAGTTTCGAATTTACAGTCGCCAGGGAAAACTGTTTCTAGCGCCAGGCGATGGAATCGAGGCCTCACATGGCGAGTCACAATTAGTACTAATTGGCCCGAGTGAATTTCGAATCGGAGAGTCCGAAGAGTCACCCGAGCGCTTGAGACTTGGCGCTGAGAGACTGGGTGAAGTGATAGCAGTTAATCGTGATGGTTGTTGGTACTCTCGTGTATCGAGTGAGTGAAGTACTGTGCCGAAAACAATGGATCTAAGGAGTGACTATCACACTGTATGAAAAAACCATTGAATTCGTTCGGACGCTCATTTCCGACCGTAATCTACAACCGGGAGATCGTCTGCCCAGCGAGATTGAAATTGCAGGCATGACTGGCGTAAGTTTGATGACGGTACGACGCGCCATGTCTGAGTTAGTAGCTGCGGGTACCTTGCACCGAGTTCAGGGCAAAGGAACGTTTTTACGCTCTGCGCGTATTCAAACCCAGTCCACAATTATCGGGGGGCTCCGCGACACCCTGGCGCTTCAAGGGGTAAGCCTCCAGACCCAACTCGTTTCACTAAAAAAGCGCAAAGCGAGTGAAAACGAAGCAGCACTTCTCTCGGTGCCTGAAGGAACAGAGATTTGGGAATTAATAAGGGTGCGGCACTTTGATGGCGAGCCGGCTCTACGTGAAGTAGCCACCATTCCCTCGATCTTGGCTCCAGATCTGGATCTTCACTTCAAGGTGGGAGAAGAATCTCTGTACAAAATTCTCACTACCCAATACGGATTAACCGAATCGGTAGAGGAGCAAACATTGATTGCCCGGCCCGCTGGCGCGAATGAATCGAAGGATCTCGGGCTGAGCCCAGGCAGTTTCATTATCGAAGTCACCGGAGTCTCGATGACCTCTTCGGGCACCCCCTTCGACAGTTTTCAAATGACTTTTGTGCCGGGTCGCTTCGCTTTCCGCCTGCACTCATCGTTGAGTGCCGACCCGGTCACTATGTAGCTAGTCGAGCAGCGTCTGTTCGACAATCAAAGTGAAATCTGGGTGGTCTTGCAAATAGGTTGCGGGAACTTCCGGGTTCACGGCTTCTTGAAGCAACTGGTTTACCACCTGCCGCTTGTCTCCTGCCACCAACATTAAGACCGACTTGGCAGCGATCAAATCGGCCATCCCGATGGTAATGGCGTGACGGGGGCGCAGGGTAGATGGGGTGCCTTTGAAATTTGCTTCGAGTGTGTTGGTACTGAGTTCAATAATGTGAGTGTTCGATTGTGGCGAAGTGCCGGGCTCATTGAACCCGATATGTCCATTTCGACCAACACCAACAATTGCTAAGTCAAGTCCGTTAACGGAATTGAGAAGAGAGTCATAGTGTGAACATTGCGAAGCATCGGAATTAGGTTCCAGAGTGTGAACCGTAGTTTGATTATTAAAAATTAAATCACCGAGGTGGGTACGCAAAAATGACTGAAAACTACCTTCCGGATACGTCGGTAGATCAGTGTATTCGTCAAGCATAAAAACGGTGGCGTCATGCAAATTAAAGTTCCCCACTTTGGCTTCATGGCGAAGTCTCTCGTAGGTAGAAATCGGCGTACTTCCGGTGGGGGTAGTAAGGGAAAGGGTGGGATTCCTTTTTACGCACTCAATGATGTAAGCACTCGAGAGACGGGCGAATTCATCGGCGGCGGCGGCGATGATCTTCATTAGGCGGGCGAATTCTGGAAATAACGTTCGGCTTTTTCGGCCAACCCCTTGACGTAGTGCAGGTCAAGATTCGGAAGCGAGTCACTACCGATAGCTGAACCACTAATTTTGTGGCCGAGACCCAGGCCATCGAGAGCAATCAGGGCTGCGCCAAGAAGTGACGGGCTTTGTTGACCAATAGCAATCACTGGTGAGCCAAGCAGCGCGGACAAAATGGCTGGCCCCAGACCTCGGCTATTTCGACCGGTAAGCGCTACGACGGTCCGAGGAGTCGAAGGGTTTTGGAGTAAGCGCAGACATCGCAAGGTCTCGAATGCGATTCCCTCGAAAACCGCCAGGGCGAGGTCGTTTCGACTGGTCGAGAGAGAAATGGCCTGAATACTGCCCAACAGGTCCGTCCTCCATAGGGCCCCCTGTTCGCCACCCGCCAAATACGGATACAGCCGAGTGGCAGCGTTAGCCATGTCTGCGTGTGCGAGCGCCAGCTCTTCGAGTTCGCTGGGACTTAGCGCGAGGAGTCCGGCTAACCATGCAATGGAAGAGCCACTCGCGAGTAAGTCCATTTCGATGCCCGATTGACTGGCGTCGACTAGTGGGGAACGCAGGACTTGCCCCTGAAAATTGTGCCCAGGAACACTCGACGCCATGATTACCGTTGAAGAACCATCGATGATTGAAATTGCCTTGGTGAAGTGGCGCTCAACGAAGTGATGTGCGCAGACCGAGTCGGCAGCCCCAAGGTAGACCGGTGTGCCCGTGATTAATCCAGGCACAAGCGCCGTACCCGTTTCAATTAGAGGCAGGGAATAATCAGAAGAGCGAATCTCGGGGAGCAGGGAGATAGAAATGTCCCACAGCGACGTGAGATTAGGGTTCCAAGTTTCACCCACGAGATCGTAGTTTCCAAACCCAGATGCGGTAGAGGGATCGGTGACAAACTCACCAGTCAATATGTAAAAGAGATAATCTTTCGCCGAAAGTAGAAGCGTGGGTTTGTAGTCTTTGCTTGACAGGCGCAGCAGGTGCATGGGGATTATGTAACGACCATCGATGGGAGTTCCCGCTACTTGACTTATGGTGAGTTTCTGCTCGGTGGTAAGCAATTCATCAACGAGGGAGTCGGCTCGAGAGTCTTGCCAAGTAATTGCGTTTCCAATGACTTTTCGGTCACTATCGAGTGCCACCAGAGTTGGCATTTGCGCAGTAAGGGTCACTGCCAAAATTGAAACACTGGAGTGTTCTGCAGTTAAGCGCGCAGTGGCAGTACGTATAGCCGCCAGCCAATCGTCAACTCGCTGCTCGGCTTGGTCAGGTTCAGCAGTGAGGGTTGGGTAACTCTCCGAGGTAGAGGCCACGGTTTCGAGCGATTCACCTATGAGGGCTACTTTGACCCGAGAGGTCCCCAGGTCAATTGCCAGAATGCTCTGTGTTGTTTCCATTGTTAAATGGTGACTTTATCGAATAAGGTCGCGTGACCGGACTACTAACGCGTCGAGGGCGTCGCTGGCGGCAGCCAGCGTCTCGTCGATATCTTTTTCGGTGTGGGCAAAGGACAAGAAGAGATTCTCCAAATGGCCGGGGTGGAACAATATGCCACGATCGAGCATTTCTTCCCACCAAATTCGAAACAAGTCCTCACGGGCATGGCGCGCGGCGTCACGGTAGTTTCGGATTGGCGCGTCAGCAAACCAGACCTGATAAACCGGTCCGAGGCCCACAACATAGCCCTGAATTCCCTTCTCCGTTATCAATTTGCTCAAACCTTCGCGCAACTTGTCTGACAAACGATAGAGCTCCTCGTAGTCGGCCTCTTCTTTCAAATAACGCATCGATTCGACGCCCGCCGAGACCGCAATGGCGTTGCCTGAGTATGTTCCAGCAATTGAGACTTTCCCATGGGTCGCGAGGTCCATAATGTCGCGCCGACCACCCAGAGCGGCAACGGGGAATCCACCACCGAGGCCCTTGGCCATGACCGTCAGGTCTGGGGTAACGCCAAGCTTGGCTTGCGCGCCACCGAGGGCGATGCGGAAACCAGTGATGACTTCATCGAAAATCAGTACGGCACCGTAGCGCGTCGTTATTTCACGTAGACCTTCGAGATATCCAGGCTCGGGCAAGATGCAGCCGGTGTTACACATAATTGGTTCAGTGATGATGCAGGCAATGTCATCACCGTGCTTTTCGAAGATATCCTCAATAGCGCCTAGGTCGTTCCACTGCGCAATAATGAGTGATTCCCCAAACTCAGCGGGAACCCCTGGACCCTGCGGCAGAGCAATGGGGTGCTCGTCAGTACCGGCCTGCTTTAAGTCTGGGTGTTTCGACCAGTAGATCCCATCGGAAAACCCGTGGTACTGCCCTTCAAAGCGAACAACTTTTTTTCGGCCAGTAAAAACTCGAGCAAGGCGCAGCGCGTAAAGTACCCCCTCAGTACCGGTGTTTAAAATACGCACGGTCTCAACTGAGGGTATTGCCGCCACCACCGCCTGCGCCAGATCAATTTCTAATGCGGTGGCCATCGCGAAGACGGTGCCGTTTTCATGAATACGCTGGCTGACCGCTTCGGTAACCGAAGTGGGACGGTGGCCCAAAATCGCGGGCCCGAGACCCAATAGGTAGTCGATGTATTCATTACCATCGGCATCAAAGAGGTGCGAACCTGTGCCGTAGTCAGCGAAAATTGGGTGGGGCTGCCACCCAGAGAAAGCCGCGCGGGCGGTGGAGTTCACTCCGCCAGGGATGAACTCGAGAGCTTTTTTGTACAAGGCCGCCGATTTCGCGTAACGCTCGGGGTGCAGATAGGTCTCGGTCATGGTTCTCCTAAAGTCAACATAATGACATAACAAATGTAGCATGTTCATCACGAGTGGGCACTCCTGCGAGAGTGGTTAGAGGTACACAAGGGGGATTGAAATGACGAAACCTGCTGGAACGTCACCGCACACACTTAAGGCAGATGCCTTGGGGGTTGCCGACACGGTGATTATTGCCATGGCTAGTTCTGGACCAACCCAAAGTATTGCCGCGGGCCTGGCCGCGATCATGGTGGCCGTTATGTACGCCGGCTTCTTGCCGATTGTGATTTGTTTCATTCCAATGATTGGTATCGCCATTGGCTACCAGCGCCTCAACGCGTGGCAGCCCAGCGCCGGCGCAACGTACTCCTGGGTCGGCCGAGTGATCAACCCACACGCTGGTTTCTTTTCGGGCTGGATCATGTTGATGTACTACACAATTGGCACCGTAAGCCTCACCCCAATTTTGGGTTCGTATACATTGAGTTTCTTTTCAAATGCGGCCGCAAATAATCGCTACGACACGGCGGCAGTGGGAACAGCCCTTGACATACTCGTACTACTTGTTGCTGCGGTCGGTGCAAAAGCGTCGGCCCGTTTCCAATGGGGCTGGGCGATTTTTGAATACGTCGCATTGGCGGGATTCTCCATAGCTGCGGTGTTCTTGATTTACACCAACCATTTGCAGCACGCCGTCAAGATTTCATCTTCGTGGTTCACCCTGAGCGGAGCGGGCGGCTTCCATGCCCTTATCGCGGGAATTTTGATTTCAATCTTTTTGTATTCCGGATGGGATACCGCGGCGTACATGGGTGAAGAGGTAAAGGGTAGCCGGGCAGGAAACGCCGCTTTGACGAGTGTAATTCTACTTTTTGTCGTTTACACCGTTGGGGTCCTCGCACTTCAGGGAGTCGCGTCGAACGCCGCTATTCAAGCCCACGCGGGCAATATCCTGGCCTTCGTCGGTGACCGCATTGGGGGAGGATTCTGGAAGAACGTAATGATTGTTGCCGTCTTGGGGGGTACTCTGGCCTCCCTGCAAGCAGCCATCGTCAGCGCTTCGCGTATTTCGTACGCTATGGGCCGAGACCGTGTCTTTCCGAGTTGGTTTAGCCAGGTGAATAAGAAGTACCGTACTCCAATGAACGCGACGGTTCTGGTGGGGCTTATGAACATTGTCTTCCTCTGGGGATCGACACTAGTTGGCTCAATTGGCACGGCCCTAAGCGATGTCGTGAGCACCCTAGGACTGATGGCCGCGATGTTCTACTTGCTAACCGCAGTAACAGCAATTTGGTGTTATCGCCACTCAGTCACTTCGAGCGCGAAAAACTTCATTCTTGGGGGAATCTTGCCGGGCTTTGGTGCTCTGTTCATGGCCTTCATAATTATTTATGAACTAGCCACAAATGCATTGAACGGAGTGGAGTTAATCTTCGGTTTTGGCTTTGCGCTCTTCGGACTTGTGCTGAGTTTTATTTCATCCCGTGTCGGGCGAGCCCCGTTCTATTCGAACCCTGCGGTCAGTCATGGCAACAAGACCGAAAGTGAATTAGCACCTAGCTAGTTATTTCACATTCTTCGGGCTCAGAGCACATCGAATCACCCTCTTGAGCTAGAAGTGGGTTGATGGCTAGTACGCGGGCAGGTCTTGCAGCAGTGAGCTAATTAGCGCACTGAAACCAACGCGCAGCTTTTCGTCTGAGATCTTCGACAGCGCGACTTCAGCCTCTTCGAGGAATTGTTCGGCCGCCTCGATGGTCTTCTTGATTCCGGCGGTTGAAACAACGAGTTGGCGAGCCTTCTCGCGTTCGGCATCATCCAGGGATTTACCCAACATGGCCTTGAGTTCTGGGCCCTTTTCGGGGTCAGCTAAGGCGAAGAGTGCGGGCAGGTTGTAGATACCCTCTTGCAGGTCTTGACCGGCGGGCTTACCAAGTTGACCGTCAGTTGCGGTCATGTCCATGATGTCGTCTCGAAGTTGGTAGATCATGCCAAAGCAACGACCAAAGGTCGTGAGGGCTTCGACTTCATTCTGGCTACGCCGAGAAGTGATGGCACCCACGCGACATGATGAAGCCATAAGTGAGGCAGTCTTTCCCTCAATTGCTTCGTAGTAATCAGCCTCGGTCCGGTCCGTGGAGAATGCAGTTCGCACCTCAGATACCTGGCCGCGGGTGAGTGAGGCCAAAGTATTGGCGAGCAAACTCGCGACTTGGGTTCCGAGGTCAGCGGCAATCGCGGCCGAGCGAGCCATCAGGTAGTCACCGGCGACGATGGCGATCAAGTTGCCGTATCGAGCGTTAACGCTGTCGACATTGCGACGTACTTCGGCTTCATCCATCACGTCATCGTGATACAGCGAAGCGAGGTGCATGAGCTCGAGAGCGATGCCGCCCATGAGGTCATCGTTGGTGGCGTTTCGCTCGCCACCCGTTGCCGAAGCCACGGCGAGCAGTGGACGCAGGCGCTTGCCTCCGGCGTAGATGAGGTGAGTCGTGACCTGGTCCAGGTAGGGATCGCCGAACAAGACCGACTGAGCCAGCTTTTCTTCGAGAAGGACGAGGTCCTCTTCCACCTTGGGGAGTTGGAGGTACTCGTGCGGATTCACCCCACCACCTTAGGACAGGCGAAATGCCTGTAAATCTCGGCTGATGGGGCTGTCACTCAGCACCTATACAATGACTTCAAGAAAGAAACAAAGGAACTCCATTGTTCGAGAGATTTACTGACCGCGCCAGACGCGTTCTGGTTTTGGCCCAAGAAGAGGCTCGAGACCTCAACCATGCCTTTATTGGTACCGAACACATCCTTTTGGGCCTCATTAAAGAGGGCGAAGGCGTCGCCGCCAAGGCCCTCGACGCGCTCGATATCTCCTACGAAACCGTCCGCGAGAAGGTCGAAGAGGCCATTGGCTCCAACGCCAACCCCTCACCCGGATCGCCACCTTTCACCCCACGCGCCAAGAAGGTGCTGGAGCTTTCACTGCGTGAAGCCCTGCAACTTGGTCACTCCTACATCGGCACCGAGCACATGTTGCTTGGTCTCGTCCGTGAGGGCGAAGGGGTAGCGGCCCAGGTCTTGTCTGACCTCGGCGCTGACATGACTCGTGTTCGCAGCCAAGTCATCTCCATGATGAGTGGACAAGGTGGCGAAAAGAACTCCAGCGCAAGCGCCGGATCATCGTCCAAGGGCGACAGCTCCGGTGACGGTGGATCGGCAGTACTCGACCAGTTCGGTCGCAACCTGACCCAAAGTGCCCGTGACGGCAAACTCGACCCACTCGTTGGTCGTGACAAAGAGGTAGAGCGCGTCATGCAGATTCTCTCTCGCCGCACCAAGAACAACCCCGTGTTGATTGGTGAGCCCGGTGTTGGTAAGACCGCCATCGTTGAAGGTCTCGCCCAGAAGATTGTTGCGGGACAAGTTCCCGTTACCTTGACCGACAAGCAGCTCTACACCTTGGACCTCGGTGCACTCGTGGCTGGTTCACGCTACCGCGGTGACTTCGAAGAGCGCTTGAAGAAGGTCTTGAAGGAAATTCGCACTCGTGGCGACATCATCCTCTTCATTGACGAAATTCACACCCTCGTGGGTGCGGGCGCCGCTGAGGGTGCGATTGACGCGGCTTCTATCTTGAAGCCAATGCTCGCTCGCGGTGAGCTCCAGACCATTGGTGCGACCACCATTGACGAGTACCGCAAGTACATCGAAAAGGACGCCGCTCTTGAGCGTCGCTTCCAGCCCGTCAAGGTGGAGCAGCCATCAGTCGCTGACACCATCGAAATCTTGAAGGGACTTCGTGAGGTCTACGAAGAGTTCCACGCCGTCAAGATCACCGACCAGGCTTTGATCGCGGCCGCCAACTTGGCCGACCGCTACATCGCTGACCGTTTCTTGCCAGACAAGGCTATTGACCTCTTGGACGAAGCCGGTGCGCGTCTGCGTATTCGCCGCCTCGAGGTACCACCAGCCAGCAAGCAGTTCGAAGAAGAGTTAAAGCGCGTCCGCGCCGACAAAGAATCGGCCATGGAGAGCGGCAACCTCGAGCAGGCCAAGATTCTCGAAGAGCGCGAGCGCGAAATCGAATTCGAAACCGAAAAGCTCGACGCCGAGACCAAGGCCAGTGGCGGAAAGACCTTCGATCTCGTGGACGAAGAGACTATCGCCGAAGTACTTGCCAACTGGACCGGCATTCCCGTCTACCGCATCACCGAAGAGGAAACCTCGAAGTTGCTCCGCATGGAAGACGAGTTGCACAAGCGCATCATCGGACAAAACGAAGCGGTCATCTCACTTTCTCGTGCGATCCGTCGTACTCGTGCCGGACTTAAGGACCCCAAGCGTCCCGCCGGTTCGTTCATCTTCCTTGGACCAACTGGTGTTGGTAAGACCGAGCTCGCTAAGACCTTGGCTGAGTTCCTCTTCGACGACGAGTCGGCGCTCATTCAGCTCGACATGTCGGAGTACATGGAGAAGCACTCGGTATCGCGTCTCGTGGGTTCGCCCCCGGGATACGTCGGTTACGACGAAGGTGGTCAGTTGACCGAAGCGGTTCGCCGCAAGCCCTTCTCAGTCGTGCTCTTCGACGAAGTCGAAAAGGCTCACCCCGATGTTTTCAACACCCTGCTCCAGATTTTGGAAGATGGTCGTTTGACTGACTCTCAGGGCCGTCAGGTTGACTTCAAAAACACGATTTTGATCATGACCTCCAACCTCGGAACCTCCGACCTGCGTAAGGCGGCTATTGGTTTCGCCAAGGACAGCGGCGAAGTCAACCACGAGCGCATGAAGGAAAAGGTCCACCAGGCTCTGAAGGCTCACTTCCGTCCCGAGTTCTTGAACCGTATTGACGACACCATCGTC
>Ga0207957_1000091_pt1 | contig 21548 bp, 21 predicted proteins | sample CryBogCBH27Jun07_FD_184603 | JGI IMG/M metagenome (GOLD analysis project Ga0207957, IMG submission 184603) | Freshwater microbial communities from Crystal Bog, Wisconsin, USA - CBH27Jun07 (SPAdes) | ecosystem: Environmental > Aquatic > Freshwater > Lake | place: Crystal Bog, Wisconsin, USA...
TACTGCATGCAGATCTCGATGCTGTGGTCATCAGATTTCGGCGTCGATTGATGTTGGAGCGTCTCCATATGGGACTGCTGGAGAGTCCCCGTTAAAAGAACACCTTGTAATCACTATTCCAGGCGAAGAAGCAGCAACTGAAAAATCGACTGGAAAATGACACGCTTCGATAGAATAACAGTTAATAACATGCTAACAGGCAGAGCAGGCGAACGTGCACTACGAGCGGTTAAAGACTACCCACTGTCTGATGCTGACATCCGCAATCTGTTGGGACGAAATATCAAAATATGGGTCTACCCGCAACTAAAAACACTTTCATCTATTGATGACCTCTTTGATGACCAAGGACGCGCAATCTTGCTTTTTCCTACAGAGTCGAAGACATCCGGTCATTGGACCGCTCTAATACGTCATCCATCTTATATTGAATTTTTCGATCCATATGGTGATGGGCCTGACGATGGACAGTCGGACGGAATGTCAGAAGAGCGTGTTAGAGCCCTCGAGGTAGACCGGCCATATTTAACGCGATTGCTCCGTGAATCTGGTCTACCTGTCTATTACAACCATCACGCATTCCAGCGCACATCCCCGGATGTAAACACTTGCGGGCGTCACTGTGTCACACGTCTTTATTTTTCAAAATTATCATTGGATGATTACGCTAAAGTGTTAACAAGTAGCAAACTAACACCGGATGATTTCGTTTCTGGTGTTGTATTTAGTAAAATTCGACGATGAGCCCCGGTCTGTCTCTCGTTCATTAGCAATATTAGAATGTGTTGTAATATAGTAGAAGGATACAACAGATTTTAAATGTCTTTTACATCCAGTTATGAAAAGCGCGGTGGTTCCGATATGTCACCAGACTACATTTTTTGGAATGGTACTGTAATATCAAATACAAGCTCGGATTTGAGCAGTGTCGGAGTGGCTCAGCCGGACCCGCCTGTACGTTTCAACGAGACGCGAGATACTGCGTTCGTGGACGACGTAACACAGTATCACTATTCTATTAATCGTTTCACAGTGAATGGGCCCGGTATAAACCTACCGATCTTGATTCCGAGTATTCAGTTAGGTCAATCAGACGTCGATCTCACAACTTATTCCGTGGCTCTCACATATCAGCAAACATGGGACCTGTCATCTGGTGCACACGTCTCATTTGCAGTGACACCGCCTCCTGTCTTCATTCGATGGTCTCCCGAGTGTAGGAATCCATATGTGGCACCTGCTCCCGCACTACCATTAGTCACGCAAGACATCACTACACGCTACTACTATCTGTCCAGTTATAACTGGTTTATGACACTGGTTAACACTGCGTTAACTACTGCAAATCAGCGTCTATATGATAATTTTAAAGCGGCATGGTTAACAGACCCGAATGTGATTTTATCAGGGGACCCCTTCCCTTATCCAACACTGGCGGATTTTAACGGAAACATCGCAAATACACCACAGATGTCATATGATTCGGTTACGGGGCTGTTTTCGCTGTGGATGGATTCGCGCGCGTATGGGCCGCCTCTGTCTGCCTACATCAGCCCCCCCGGTCCTCCAACAGCCATCACCAACCCTCAGTGCCGTCTATTTTTCAATACAAACATGTTTGGTCTCTTTTCAACCTTTCCAAATATCTATTGGAATCAAACCGCCCCTCTGCAGCAGTTGGTGCTTGGTGGTCAGACGTTGGAGGCGTTCCCGCTTGCCACACCCCCGGGCTACACTTACGAGATGTTGGTGATGGCCAATTTCTATCAAAATGTGGTGGATTACAGACTGTCACCATTTGGAAACCCAGGTGACCAAGTTCCAACTCCAGTTGTTCCGATTGCACTGCAGCAGCCTTATTATCAGTTAATCCAAGAATATCCCAGCACTTCGGTTCTGTGGAGCCCGATCGAGTCGATCGTGTTTACTTCGACACTGCTGCCTATTCGCAGCGAGCAAGTGGCTGCGCCGACCCTGCTTGGTACATCAAACAATAACAGCAGTGCAGCAACGAGTGCCTCCAACTTTTCACCGATTATCACGGACATCGCTCTTGACACGACAGCAGGCCCCGGCGCGGGTTCATACCGTCAGTTCATTTCATACGTTCCGTCTGGTGAATATCGAATGGCTGATTTTTGCGCCTCCCAGCGCGAAATTCGCGAGATTGACATTCAAATCTATTTTAAAATGAGGTTGACGGGGGAACTTATCCCGATGACTCTTTACAATCTGTCAAGCGTGTCGATTAAACTGATGCTCCGGCACAAGAGGGTGAAGGACAAATCTGGGATTTGATGCGGTGAAATCGCATTTTTTATTTCCCCTCCCTCTGTAGAAACAATATGTCGTCTGAGCCCTCCAGTGACATCCGTAAACTCGCAGTCATTGATTCGCGTATTGTGCAGCGCCCGTTTCTTTTTGAAATCGGCCGAGGTGCGTCCAGTGTGACCAATCAGCCGTTTCAGGCAGTCACTTCAAGTTCGTCCCAACAGTTGTTTAACGTTTTCGTCCCTTCGGAACAGACGTTTATTGATCGTGAGATTCTGTGGACCTGTGGCGTGAATATGCAAATGACGGTTAACACACCTACGCTGACAAGTGGACAACCGATCGTTGTGTGTGGCCGAGATTACGCTGTGACAAGCTTCCCATTAGCAAGCTTGGTAAATACTACGCAAGTTACCGTGAATAATGTACAGACGAGCTTAAATACTTCTGACGTGTTACAGCCACTTTTGCGCATGAGTGACATGAAACGCAACCGCATGCACCGAACTTGTCCAACGATGCTGGACACGTATCAAAACTATAATGACGGGTATGGAACTCTTAATACGCCTCTTGGTGGATATGATGCGGCAAAAGACTATGATTCAGTTCCAAATGGTGCATTCCCTTGGCTGTATTACACGGACAATCTTGGAACGCGCCTTACAAGCCCCGGTAATGCAGCAGTCCCAGCGTTTCCTGGAGCCCCCTATGCACAGATTAATGGGATCCCTGTTGCTCCAGCCCAGTGGACGGCTGCGGCACCCTATCCTGCCAATTCGCTGGTTCAAACAGATGGAAATGCTTATTACACGTCAGCAGGTGCAAGCATCGCACAAAACCCTGCTGCAGGTGCACCTTGGCAGCTGGTGCAGGTGCTGAATGCAACAAATGTACCCATCTACTTTAATTTTATCAGTACGGAACCCGTGGTATGCTCTCCCTTCATCTGGAATGATAGCCACGAGTTTGGGGAATGTGGTCTGTTTGGTGTCACTCAGTTGCAGGTTCTTTTCAACTTTTCTTCTGCGAATGCATCGCGTCTGGTTCGCTCAACCGCTCGCGGTGGTCGCACGATTCGAAACATCGCGCTAAATTCTACCGCCTCACCTTTCGTATCACCCACTCTTAATGTGCAGTTTCTATCACCTAACCTGTCTGTTCCTCTCCCAGAAAAGTCGATGGTGCCCTGGGGAGACTACCCGCGCTACATCTTCAGTCAACCCGGCGGTACAGCGATTGCACCCGGTGCTGTTGCGATGATCTCGTCTCAAACGATCGTCCTGTCGGCTATCCCTCAGAAATTCATCATTTATGCCCGACCTTCCGTGGTTGGCCCCAATGACGGTGACTGGTACCTTCCCCTTGCATCCGTCGCGGATGGAGTGCGCGCACCTGTATCTTTCAACTGGCAGAACTGGTCTGGTCTGCTGTCAACAATGACAACTGAGGAGTTGTTTCGTCTTTCAAAGCACAATGGGCTCGAAGAGATGGATTTTGCGACGTGGTCCGGTTCGGCGCCAAGCGCTGCGGGAGGCTACACATACACGCCTATTGCCGCAGACCCGGCAGACCCGGCTTACACTCGTGTTCAGGGTCAGGCAGTGCCAACCAGCGGCTCCATTCTGGTGCTCAACTGCGGCCAGGATCTCATCCTTGCGGAGGGTGATGCGGCTGGCTGTGTCGGTTCCTATGTGTTTCAGTTTAACATTCAGTACAAGAATACGTCAAACGTGGCCCAGGTGCCTCAACTGTATGTCATCCCTATCTCATTCGGTGTTATGGAGACGATTAAGGGGGCCTCCCAGGTGGTCCGTGCTCCGATTACGCAGAAGGATGTCATCGATGCGCAGCAAAGTCCTATGGCCCTGCGTGCAGACTTAAACAGAGTAGTGGGAGGCGCGAAATCTCTCGGCCAGGTGCTGAATCGCGTCCGCGAAGTCTACCATCATGTCCGGTCCAAACTCCCCCAGCGCCTGCACGAGGGTCTTGACCTTGCCCGTCACATTGGCCAGGACCTTGGTCTTGGTGGGTCTGGACGCACTGGCGGAGGGGGTGGGCGCACTGGTGGAAAGAAGTCCCTGGCTTCTCGCTTGATGTAAACACTTTCTCATTCAGTTAAAATGATTGTAGACATTAGAGGTTAAAATGTCGAGTGTTGCATCATTCAATTCTGGTATGTACCCCCAGGCAATTCTTCCGCGTGTTTCAGGACAGTATGTCGCAATCGGTGCTGCATCCAGTGCACTAAACGATGCACGCATTACACAGAATTCAGTTGTAACTGCTTCAGTAATTCTTGGTAATGGTACAACTGGAACATCCAAAGTGACAAGTTGTGTGTGCACTACTGGTACAGCTACTGCAACTTTTGATGCTGTGCCTGCAGTCGCTGCATGTACATGTGTGTTCTCCGTCATTCGGTATTAAACATCATTCTCACTTCAATATCTCGCACACGTAATCTATTTGAATACGTGTCTAAGAATAGATAGAATGGCAACAAAAACACAGTATGACAGTGATATGCTATATCATCTCATTGATGCGTGGACTATGTTAAATAGCACTCTGCCAAATCAACCATCCCCACTTGACAAAATACGAACATGGGCCAAGATGGAAGAGATAAGGTTGCGATTGCAGCAGGACTTTAACATCGTCCGATGGATCGGCGAGCAGTTCCCGGATGGCGATTGGTATCGTGAGGAGCGGTGAAGGCCCCCGGGTTGGTAATAATGTCTCGTTTGTTGATTATTACGCGCTAAGTAATCAATAAATGGCATATTAATCATTACTTACTGGTAAAAATCGACTATTACCGCCATTTATCGGTATAAACACGGTAAAATATTCGAATATTTTACCGTGTTTATACCGTCAGAACCCCGTAATAATGCGAAAATGGCACATTATTACCACCCAGTAATGATTCAATGATTACCATCCCGGTAATTTCGCGTTTATTTGGCCATATTGGATTGTTTTCAGAAGATAGAGAACCCGTTAAGCCTCCCAGCACAAATGACCACGCCAACACTCACCGCTAAAATCTACAAACTGCTTTGTGACGACGAATCCTATTATTTTGGAAGCACCAAACAGGCGCGCCTGTCATCCCGTGTTGCTGGTCACCGTCGCAAGTCCACGCTCCCCCGGACTCGTAACACGAAACTGTATTCGCATATCCGCGAACTCGGAGGATGGTCACATGTTAAAATTGAACTTGTGGAATCGTTTCCGTTTACAACGGACCTCGCACTACGGCAGCGTGAAACCTTCTTTATTAATGAAGCGTTAGCAGACGCAAAGTGCTTAAATCTGCGTCGCGCATTTCGTTCTAATGAGCAGAGACTTGAAGACGGCCGGCGTCAATCGGCACTGCCTCACATCGCGGCTAAACGCCACGCAGACCAGCAAGCCGCCTTTACTTGCCCCGGTTGTAAGCGGTCAATGACGCGCGGAAACTTCTCATCGCATCTTACCAGCAAGATTCACAATTCAATAGTGAAAGAAAATAATGAGCGGTACCGTGTTGCAATGCAAGCCCTGCATGCAGCAATCGCGGGAGTGCGTGAAGCAGCATCATCAGCAGACGTCGCAAATATGAGCATACGGGTGGCCGCTTCGCCGCCCACATACGATGTAGCCGCATTTTATGCATACACGCAGCCTTTGCATGTAGCAACTGCGCCAGTAGTTACAACAACACCACCCGCATAAAATCACACTCCTTAATAGTTAAAATGCCATATTCACTAATGCAACAACCCGGTACAAATAAATACTGGGTGGTTACAACTGCCACAGAAATGCCGCATTCAAAGCGTCCAATGCCTCTAAATCGTGCTAAAGCACAGATGCGCGCTCTATATTCAGCCACAAAGGATGAACTACTACATGGAAGCGGTCCGCGACCTGATAAAGCCATATTGCAACAAATGGGACAGCAATCATATCGCCCTGCTGCACCTGACGGCTCGTCTTCGATTGGTGATTTTGACTTAATCCGTTCGACGCCCACGTTGAAATTGTATGTAGACGCGAAAGATAAAACGGTTATTGTCGCTATTCGCGGCACAAAGGATTCGACAGATGTAGCCGCTGACCTGCGAATTGCGGCGGGCACTCTTGAGCATTCAACCCGATTTAAAAATGATTTGAAGACGTTAACATCGTGGATGGCCGAATACCCACCGGCGGATGGCTGGGATTGGTATGGCGTGGGCCACTCCCTTGGCGGTGCTATACTCGACCTATTTTTAGAGAAGGGACTGTTAAAATCAGGTCTCTCATATAACCCAGCAGTTCAGCCGCAGCATCTGACCGCCACGGATCTGCCCAATGACCGCATATTTACAGAAACCGACCTATTGGGAAAGTTGGCCCGTCCATTTCTAACTCGCACTCCAGAGTTGCGAGCAGCAAAAACTGACATACTCGGTTCACTGTTAAACTGGGTTCCTGGCGTGGGAACCGCTTATAACGCACTACAAGGACACCGTCTAAATCAGTTTGAAGGCGGTCAGCACAAGAAAACCACACCCCGTAGTAGCGTGATGGAACCATCAAAATCGGAGTTACTGGCCACTAAGTCGTATCCTGAAAACTACCCGGACGATGCTGTAACGATTCTAAATGCCATGTCATTCGGACCAAATCTTAAACTTCTGGGGTCAATGAGTATGAAAGCGCAGCAATATGCTGGAGACTATGACGGTTTTGAAGTTGTTAACATGAAAGGGTCGATGCAGACCGTGCTAACCGCTCTGCGCAAAAAGATGCAGGATAATGTCCGCAAGTTGCTGAAAATGGACAATTGCTACATTAACGACATTAAGTCAGGATGTGTAGACGCTTGGCGCATTATCCCGCGCGACGTGCGCATTTTAGACGATGAAGTTGAAAACTGGACACCCGAAGTCTACAAGCAATCGATGGAGCGTCTACACTCCATGTTGAAAGAAAACATCATCACAAGCGAAGAGGCCAAAAAGGCCGAGGCAGTACTACACCCCCACATGAAACCTGTCGATTTTTTCGCCGCGCGCGACGCGTGCAAGTTCCACATTCTCCGTTGGAAGCCAAAGGACATTCTCGAAAACAGTTTAGAAACGCGTGACGGAAGCCACATCACGCTTGAAACTGCTTTCCATATGCCATGCATCACCAAAATGGATGTCATCGGCTGGATTCAAAATAATCGCTATACGGATTTCAGTGTAATTTTTGAATTTCATTGTGGTAAAACCATATTGAATCCGGATCCAATCGATATCGTGCCGTCTCTACAAGCAGACATCGACTACTACACACTGAAGGGCAAGTATTTTAAAGCCATGAAACGAACATTTGCGCTGGCCAAGTTCAAGGGCGAGATGGGCATAATTGAACGATTGACCCCACTGTTGAATAGCGATCTGGGGCGCCTCTACCATGTGATGGGTGACATTGGAACGCTGCGGTCACTGTTGAATCATCCACGCACTCGCATTGAGGACATCCGAACAGAAGTGGACCAGTTCATCGGTCGACTGTCATCGATTTTCGCCATCCCCGAATTCACACGCAAAGAGCCCGATATTTTGGCCGAGGTGCGCCGAATCCTGACACTGCCAAAAGCATCACTTGAGCCCGAGTTAGAGAAGTTGGAGGACACACTTGCCGAGATTCTCAATCATACGACAAAATCCGTGCTTGATAAAATGCGATAGACGGACAGAGGGGCCGCACTGTCGCCCTGGGCCGTATACGGTCAAAACATGTGTGTGCGATTCACTTTTTTGAAAAATCCCGCCCCTTAACAGAATCAATCCCCCGATGCCTTCACTCTCATTTGACGAAGGCAAAGACGGAAAGGCAATAGCACTGGTAAAGGGAGGCATTAATGATGGCGATGTCCTCTATCTTCACGAAGACGGAGGAGGAGGACGGCGACCCAAACCGATAATCCATCGCGCAAAATATGCGCTGGCCATGCGTGGAATTAGCGCCCCTCTGCGTATCGCCGCATGGGCACAACTCGAAGAGGCTCTCGCTGCTCATTCAACACCCGATGCTGCTTTTGCTGACAGTTCGGTTCTAAAGACCATCTACGAGTCGATTTTGAAAGATACGAATATTACAACCACGATTGAGCTCGATGACGAGGGGTCATTCCAACTCATCCCGTCACCAATTCCGTCTGAACGCCAGATATTCTATATCGCAGGAGCCAGTGGATCGGGCAAGTCATACATCACCAAGGGACTGGCTGAATTCTATCACAAACTGTATCCAAGCCGCAACATCTATCTAATTTCTAAACTCGCCAGTGATGAGACGCTGGATAGTCTCAAATTTATTAAGCGCATCCCAATTCAAAGCCTGGTAGATTCGCCACCTGACCTCGCCGAATTTGAACAGTCGTTCACAATATTCGACGACTATGACACTTTTTCGGGGCCTGCTGCAAAAATCATTCACTCTGTGATTGAGGATCTGTGTGCAATGGGTCGCCATAAAGTGGCTTCTGTTGCGCTGTGTACGCATAAAATCACTAACTACGCGAAAACGCGTCTCGTGTTGAACGAATCCACCCATTACATCGTTTTCCCTCAATCGTCATCTTTTCATGCACTAAAGCATCTATTAAAAAATTATGTGGGCGTGGATGAAGTCGATTTAAAACGTCATCGTAAACTTGGAAGTCGCTGGATATGCTACAGCAAAGGGTTCCCACAGTATGCAATCGCTCAGAAAGACGCCGAGTTGCTCCATCAACGAGATTAACAACACATTTAAAAAACAATTTGTACTGACTACTTAGAGGAAGTAGAACAGTACAAGATGTCACAGTGGAATCCGTATACAACTTATTCAACAGGCAATGTCATCAGTTATCAATCGATTGAATACACATCACTGCAAAATTCAAACTACAATCACAACCCGCCACTTTCGGCGCTCTGGTGGCAGCCAAGCGGTCACAGTGCCAATGTGACGTCTGTCACAGGTGGTCTTGGTATCTCGACGACTGGCACGACATCGGTGGTTGTAGCAGCAAATCTAACAGCGGGGTCTGGTATCTCTCTATCCGGGACAACAGGAACTGAAACGATTACAAACTCCGGGGTGCTGGATGTGTCAGGAGGACCGGCGTCTGGTATCATCATTGGGGGCAATGCGGCACACCCAACGATAGCCATGGATGTGTCTGCGGGTGTAGGTTTAACCATTACAAATCCAATCTTTGGCACTTCTCATCTGTTATTCAGCAATACAGGCGTGTTGGACGTGTCCAGTGGGACAGGGTTAAGTTGGAGCGGCTCCCAGGCTCACCCGGTGCTTTCAAACGCAGGTGTGTTGGATGTATCCAGTGGGACAGGGTTAAGTTGGAGCGGCTCCCAGGCTCACCCAGTGCTATCAAATGCGGGCGTGTTGGGTCTGTCAAGTTCAACAGGTATCACACAAACAGGAACCGCTCAAAATCCGATTTTAACCAATGCAGGAGTGTTGGACGTATCAGGCGGTACAGGTATCACACAGACAGGAACCGCTCAACATCCGATTTTAACCAATGCAGGCGTGCTTTCCTTAACAGCTGGTACAGGCTGTTCACTCGGCGGAACCGCTCAAAATCCAGTTATCAACGCAACAGGATCAGCAGGTGTCACATCCATTGTAGCAGGTACCGGCATCGGTATTAACGCAGGGACTGGTGCAGTCACAGTGACAAATGCGGGAATCACGGCAGTGACTGCTGGAGCAGGTATCAGTGTATCAACTACCACAGGAAACGCAACAGTTTCTTTAACAAGTTCAATTGACCAAACAACCGGCACTTATATTAACATCAATTTTCCAGGTGGGTCGCCATCATACATTGCGCCGCAAAATTTCATTCTCGACGTCAGTTTAAGCGGGGGTGGAGGTGGCGGTGGCTATGGAGGCAATACACTTGCAGCAGCCCTGACTGGCGATCAATGCTTCGGAGGAGGTGGGGGAGCAAGCGGGACGATACTACTCGGGCGAATTTTCGTCGCTGCTGGCTCAACTGTCTCTTATATTTTAGGCACGGGTGGCCTGGCTGGTACAATCTCACAAGCCGCAACTGCTGGCCAGTCGTCAGTAATCGCGATTAACACAGCCGGAGTGTATCCATTTGATGACTCTCACATTTTATACGTTGCCCCGGGAGGATTTCCAGGTACCAGTGCTTCAATCGTTGCTGCAACAACCGGAGGAACGGGCGGAGACTGTGGGGGTGGTGCTGTGGGCACCGCTGTCGTATTCGCCGGAACTGGAGGCGGTGGCGGTGCTGGAGGCAATTTGGGGGGTAACGTAGGAGGGTCTCCGGGCACTTCAAATGGAACTAATAAGGGGGCATATGGAAGTGCGGGGGATGTCAATGTACAGCAAATCTTGTTAGCCACTGGCGGGTTTGGAGGCGGTGCAAATGCGGCAAATCAAGGCGATTCGTCCGGGTATCCCAGCCCCGCAGCAGCAGGAGGAGGCGGCGGTGGTGGGTCAAGCGGAGGCAAGGGGGGCGGTTACGATCCAACGAATCCACCCAATTATTTGTCTGTGGGACAGAATGGGACGTTTGGCAGTGGCGGGGGCGGTGGTGGTGGCTACAACAGTGGGGGCAGTAATGGCGGCTATGGTGGCAATGGCTTCATAACTTACACGTTCACCACGCTTTAATCATTCGTCGGCAAAATTTAAAAATCAAAGTGCTTCACAATTGATTTTTAAATTAATTTTCACATTTATGCTACAACATCGGCTTTTTGAAGAGGTGCCGCTGACACATTCTCCTCTTCCTTCGTCTCTTCTAATACAGTTTCGACGCCTGTTATCACTTCTTCAAAGGCGGCATCAACTGCAGCCACTCGTGACTCTTCCTCCGCCGCATCGCAATGCGCACAAGGACAGGGACCCTCCATCTTATTATTCGCTCGCCATGCGGTCATTGTAGTGTGTTCTACAAGTGCGGCCTTCTTGATGATGTCACGCAAAAAAACAGATGTGGCTTCAAACGACCGCTTTAACTCTTCATATTCGACATTATCGGACGGAAACAGTGACTGAAGGTGTTCAAGGCCCTGATGCACGAGGAGAGCGACGCGTTCCATTTCTTCTACAGAGGTGTGAGATTATTACCCGGGGGTTTGACCGCGGCCCTGGCTGCACACCTGGCTGCATCAAACGCCCACAGTTTCACTCTATCCTCTATCATTGCCAACTCGTGAGCGTCGTTTTCTTTCTCCATTTGTCGACAAACTGCGTGGCCATGATTAACATGGATCCTCTTAATTACTTCAGACAAAAAATGCTGTTTCCACACTTTAACAGGTGGGAACTCTCTTGGCTCACGATCAATTGAGCACGCATTCCAAACAATGCGCAAACTATCCATCGCCTCATTGTAGTTCTTTTCCGTTATGACTCCGTCAAGCATTTGCTTTTCAATTAATGCGTGCAGGTTTGCAAGATGGCCCATTTCGTTTCTTCTACCAAGATGTTAGAAAATTACCCGGGGGTTTGACCGCGCCCCCCCCTCCTCGCTTAGTCCTCCATCTCCTGGTCGCACCAATCCCATATGCCCTGATTGTCCATAGATGAATAGTGCATACATTCAATATTAACCCTTCCAAAGCGTGAATCGGCCTCACTTATCTCTACTAATTTATTCCATCGCTTGATTTTGTTATCATAGTCTGGATAGTGTTCAATAAACAGCGTGTAAGTAATAACTTCATCATTTTCTTCAAGTGGTTCATCTGGTTGTGCGCAATCACAGACTATTAAGTTGTCATCTTCATCTTCTCCATGGTCAACTTTGCATTCAAATTTAGCATAACAGTAAAAATGGATGTTGGTTGTTGGAAGTGAAGGACCCCTTTTTGCGACCGGTGGTGTGTCATCGTCTGAATCGTCTTCATCTTTTTTAAGTTGTGTTGCTCTATACTTGTTAATATCTGGTGCGGACTTCTTCTTAACAGTTGGAGCAGCAACTGGCGCGACCACTTCAGAGATGACCATTTGTGGCATCGACGGAGCAGAGGGAGCCACAGATTTAACGATTGGGGCAACTGTGACTTGTTTCTCTGGCTCCTTTGGTGATTCTATGACGGGAAGGTCGACCGTCAAGGGAGGTGTAGCAGTCACAAGACCCGCCTCAAGAATGCGAATGCGCTCTTTTAATCTGTCATTTTCATGAATAATGTCTTTTTTGTTTCTATTAAATTCCGTTTCACGCATAAACATGAATTTCCGAAGACGAACATCAAATGATTCAACATGACCATCTTTTGATTGTTTAACTAACGGATACAGACGCTCGATGATTCGTTGCTGTTCCTCAGTTTCATGTTTATATTGTGCGAAATCGTATGCAATGCCATGAGTGGCTGGCGTTGCTAAAACTACAACTTCTGGCACATCTGAAGCGCTTTTCTTACAGTCAAGGCGTGTTGGCTTGCAGAAATGGGCTTCACAGGCTCGAGTTGCACCCGCAACAGTTCGATCTTTGACTGGAATTTCTCGGCAACACTTGAAACAGAAGGCATCAAGACGTGACAGTTCACGGTTCAAGTAGAACAAAGTGATGTCTGTCACATTCACCTGTTCAGGCATTGATGGACGAATAGTGCCATGCATGACACTAATATGCTTACGCAATACATCAATACGCGATTTCTGAGAGCAGAATGGACACTTATGTAAAACAGCGGACATCTCTTTGCACAGGGGTGAGATTTTAATTCCGGGGAGTGACCGCGGTCCGGGGTGTCAACTTTGGTCCGTTCGAGGGTCAACTTTGGCTGAAAAACAGGGGTCCAGGAAAGTTTTGTTTTATATGACAATTTAACCTCTCCCTCCCCTCTTGGTCGCTGCGCTCCCAGTGCCTGCCGGCACGCTTTGGCCCGTCGCTGCGCTCCGGGGCGCAGCAAAATCTCAGTCTCTGACTGTTAGTGGAGAAAGTGGAAAGTGGTTTAAGTGATTCAAATATTCATCTGTTTCTGAGAGAGTTGTGAAGATTTTATTTTTGTCTTGAAGGTAGCCTAAAACAGAGATGGAAATGAATCACTTTAACCATTATCCACTTTCTCCACTCTGAGTCAAAAGGGAGAGGATGGACCAAAGGTGACCGGGGTCCTTGTCGTCAGTCCGGGGTCTTATAAATGCCAAGTGTCCACAAAATGATTGTTTGTGATGTTTGCGGTCAATCGATGCGTAAAGATAACTTATTGCGACATATGAAGGGGTGGCATCCTGTCCTTGCACCTGAGGCACCGGGGGTCTGTCTTCCGCCTGAGGCACCAGACACCCCTGTCATTCGGCCTGAGGCACCGGGGGTCTCTGACGCCCCTGTCATTCGGCCTGAGGCACCGGGGGATGATTCGGCCGATGAATGCGTGTTCACTGGCCGAGTCTTCAAAATTAACAAAAAAACACGTAAACTAATACTTGTTAAACCACGTCAAGCGACAACATCTCAAGTCAAAGGCTTTAACTGGAAGGGTCCAGAGGGCGAGCCGGGGGGATGGCTTCCCTTGCTGCCTTTGCCAGCAGACGACTTTTTCGCTTCTTAACAAGCGAGTATTGATGGCCTTTTAATGCTGAAATTAGCGACTTATGGGGCATTGTAGCACTTATAGAGTAGAGTAGCAGTGGATCACAGACAGCCGGAATTGTTGCTGTCAGTCGTCCGACAGAGGCTGGATGCTGATGTATCTTTGAGCAGTGAGGACATAAAACAGACACGATGTTATCACCAGATTCTAAAATTGCTAATGCTTCCATTCTATTGTTGGAAAATGTTTTTTGGTTGGCAACCCGGACGCGCGATGAGGGGTTGCCAGTCCGGGGATAACCCCTTGTCACCTTTGGTCCAAACTTTTATTTCGTCGACCTGCACGCCGCATTTCAAGATGAAAACGTTGTATATTTACTTTTAATTCATGTGGAAAAGGAAAATTGTGGTCATCATCGTCTCCAGTGTCTTCTTTGTCTCCATGATAACGAAGATGGGCTGCTTGACGCATAAAATTGCGTGCTGTCATGTCACCTGTTAACTCATCTAACAGTTCTGCTATCTTTTTACATTTTACAAACCAAGCAGCCAAAACTGCTTCTTCACTCTCGTTCATCTTCTATTTCACACACTGATTTCTATAAATACAAGTTGATGACGTTATCCTCAGTCTTCCGCTTTGAGTGGAGAAAGTGGAAAATGGTTTAAGTGATTCAATTCCATCTCTGTTTTAGGCTCCTATCAAAACAAAAATAAATCTTACTGAACACTCTTAGAAACAGATGAATATTTGAATCACTTTAACCATTATCCACTTTCTCCACTAACAGTCAAAGACCGGGACTTGCGCCCCGGGAGCGCAGCGACCGGCCAAAGCGTGCCGGCAGGCACTGGGAGCCGCAGGCGACCAAGGGGGGGAGGAGGGGTCAAACTGTTACTTCAACATTACAGTCGTCTTGAATTTATACTGTTTATTAAGATTCTGTTTATAAAATCTATTCCATCGGACGTTTTCATTCGTTCGATGCATTGCAGCATTAAATGCACCCGATGTTATTATTCCTAAAGCATAAGTGTATGGTGATGGCTTAATATAAGTCAACCCATCTGTGCTTAACAGTTTAGTTTGAGCATAAAGTGTTATACCAGTGCTTATTCTACATAAAGTATAAGCGCTGATTAAAATTAAAGGTATTCGCATCATCTGTCTATTAAGACGTTGTTTTATTCCATTTTGTAAAATCACGATACGCTGAAGTATAACTGGGCGCTTTCTTTGATGTTGCATTATAATGCAGTATATGATAAATGATTGGGTCAGCAAATAACACATCAGTGAAGAACTGATTCATCTGTTTTGGATTTTCAAATGGTAATGTGCTAAATTCTTTATACATTTTAGGTGTCATTTTATCAATCGGCATTGCTGTACCGTCCGCAATCGCTTTCACTTTTTTAATAGCAGTATGATAGATTGGACCGTATTTAGAATCTAACCATTTAAATCCGCGCTCCATATCAATGTTTGGATCCAACTTAGTTATCATGTTCATGGACGATTTCTTATTTTGCGGCAGATTTCGCTCATCGAAAAAATCAAGTTTTTCACGCCAGTTATGTGTGCCTGTTACGGGTTCGCTTATCTTGGAAGGCGCAATCGGTGGTGCAGAAGGTCGGCTAAATATTGACATGGTAGAGGCTGTTTTAACCTCAGGCTTTGGTTCCGGCTTAAGTAGTTGCTGCGATTCAAGTAGTTTCTTCATGTTCGTTATGAATTGGCTGGTTGCGAATGCTCGATTTGACGTTGATGCATTAAAGTCTTCTTTAGTTTTTTGCACTAATTTTTTGTAGTGTTTAATATCCTGCGGTGTTTTAACTGATTCACCGCGTTTTTTTAAATCGGCGATTAATGCGTCGTATTGGGCCACTTCATCGTGTGTTAACAGAGTATGTGAAGGAGGGACGCTTTGGTTTGATTCTTTGCTTTTTAATGCAGATATGGCGCGCTTGTAAGTATCAACTGGCTCAAATCCATAATTATTTTTTGCTGTATTGAAAAATAAATTTAACAGTCGCGCTTCATTCATTTCTTCTTCAGGGCCGTGAACGCTTTTACCAGACATACGCGCTACATATTTTTTGATGTATTCGTTAGCCGTCCTATCTAAAAGGGTGTCGAACGGTTCGACAGTTGGAGGGGGTGACGCTGGTTTAAGTATTGGAGAGACTACCGTTTTTTTTGACCGTGTTGATGGTTCAACTTGGTTAAGAAAGATCGCATAATCACGCTTTGTTATGTCTTTTTCTGTAAGTAACTGGTGAGACATGGCAAACTTGATCAGTTCAAATCGACGCAGTTTTGAAATGGCCGGGGCATGTGCTTTCTTATATTCAACGATTCGATGTCTGATTTCTTTAACTGTTAAAGGCATACTGTCTATCTAATGTTAATATTTACTTTAACTGACGAATTCGTGCCCATTCGTCCTTCTCCTTTGCCATTCGGCGCTCACTCTCACCGTGCCATCGTTCATGCTCTGCTGCTTCTCGTTTCCATCGTCGCTGTGTGACTGTACCCTGTAATGGCTGACCGGTTCGTTTGTATTCGTCGATGTCGTATAACATCTGAGATTCATTTTTGATATGCGTCCAGAGTGCACAATAGCATGCCCCAACTGTAGAAAAAAATAAATATGGGATAAGTGCTGGTGGAATCATCTGTCTATCTGGTAATTTTGTTTTGTTTGATTAAACAACCGCGATTTATTAAAAACACCATTATTTCATACAAGACTTCAGTGTATGAAATAAATGGAATGTGGAATGGGTCCCCTGTTGATACCTTTCACTGTCTCACCCCTTGACGACTACCGAGGCACAGTCTCACCGCGAATAAACCATCAGAGCGCGGTTGAACATCAATTTTTTAAGTCTTCGAAGAAAGTAGAAGACGACATGGACGCATTGATGCCCACACCTATGAAGCGCAAGCAGCGAAAAATGAAGGAGAAGAGCGATGTAGTATTAGCCCCCGGTCAGGTGCCGGTGTTTAAAATCATAAACCATGGTCCGGGTACTCTGTACATGGAGCGATTAGGTACAGACCAGCCACATGTGGTGTTTCATTCCATCACTCGGAGTTCGTAGACGATGCATCGTCGTCATCGTCATCTTTTTTTTCACCGTCCTTTAGAACATAGTCGCGCTGCATCCCGACCGTGTGACCCATCGCCGCTGCATCGCGCGCCTGTTCACTGACAACACTGCCGTATTTGTCTGTGATGAACGAATGCCGAAGCATGCTTGAACCAACATGTCGACCATCAAAAATTTTGTTGAGAATTCGAGTTAACGAATTGCCAACAGTGAGTGGTGTACCATCTGCCAGTGCGAGCAGTTTAATTGGCGTTTTTCCCGCATCTTTGCCCGCTGCATTCCAGAGTGTGTGATGCTTCAACCAGAGTGTCAAAATATCCATTAGCGGTTTCGGGACATCGAGGATCTGCGCACCGTGTTTTTTCGCCGTCTTGTAGATATTAAAAATGAATTTTTTCGCTGACAAATCGAGATAGTTCCGGTCTGTTGGCAGTGACTCGGACCAGCGTTTAACCACATACATCTGCAGATAGTCCTGATTACGTCGTGGCTGTATCTGTGTGAATAGTGATAGAACCATATACTGGAGTAGTCGAACGTTTTCAACTGGAGTGAGAACCTTCTTCTTTGCAAATTTGGCGACAGTGTCACGTAGCGCGGTCTCTTTTGCCAGTACATCCGGCCAGGATACCCAGTTTTTCGTCTGCGTCTCTGTTTTGTCTGTCCCGGTGCCTGGGCTGGGTGTTTCGCGGGCGGTTTTTGACCCGGCCATCATTCGGCTGTAGAAGTGGTCATATGTTTTTTTAAAACCGGGTGTGGTTTTGTATAGGGTTAAGACGCTCACAATGGAGGCGATCAGAGTGCGCTGCGTGGTGGGGGCATATTCCGCAATTTTGGCATCGATGACGTCTGTTTTCTTTAGAAACGCCAAATTTTTGAACATCTGTTTATCGTTGAGCGTGTACAGTACCCGGACATAAGCGGTGGCGGTTGACTCTGCAATGTGACGCTCCTCAACTAATCGGTGGCTTAGAGAGGTCATGAAATCGGGGCCTGCGGACATCTTGCGGTAATTCTAACGAAGGGATAGATTTTTACATTGTAACGATTGACCGCGTACACCGGGGATGCGTTGATGGTGTACGATTTTATTTTTGACACCCTCAAGTAGAAAGTCGCGCAATGTCTTCTTTTGATACTGCGCAGTATGTCCATTCAGTGTTTAACAATCTGGAGAATCGCAGAGGGCTGGAAAAACAGCACATGCGCGAATCGCGGATGCCAGAAGTGCCCTGGACGGGCAATGGTATTCATGGCGGGGCTTACATTGGCGCAGATGGTCGCATGCATGGAAATCCGATGATGAATCAGTGTCGAATTTATCGGCCGGAGATGTCGCATATGGAAGGGTCCGGGTTCTGGAACGATTTCACCTCGGGCTTCAAAACGGGGCTGTCACGTGTGCTGCGTCCAGCAACGCAGTTAGGGGGGCTTCTACCTGGTAATTACGGAGTAGCCGGTAAAGTGGGTGAGAAGGCTCTCGATCTCCTTGGCTTGGGCCACGCACAAGCAGAAGGTCATGCACTTGAGGATGAAGACATGCATGGCGGTGGATTTCTCGACTCGATAACCGGCATCGCGTCAATGCTTCCCGGTCGTCTGGGTATGGCTGGGAAAGTGGGGTCTGCACTGTTGAAGTTGGTCGGCGGCGCGCATTCGCGGCGGCGTCCTACGCGTGCGGGAATTCGCAAAGCGGCGGCAATGATTCCCGAACTAAGCGAGCGCCCTCTACCTCACACAGAGAGCGGATGGACTAAACTGTTGAAAGCAATTGTGCCGCTTTTCACAGCAGACAAGCGCATAATTGAGGCCACAGAACTCCCCGCGGGCAATTCCTGGATTAGCGTGTTTCAAATGGCAATTCCACTTGCTGCTGCTGTTCTTCGCCACTTCCGTCAAGAAGGACATGAAGAGGCGGCGGCAGGGTTGGAGGGCGGGGGATTTTGGCAGGATTTCGGCCAAGGTTTCAAAAAAGGCTTCTTAGGCGTGATGAAACCGGGACTTGCAATCGCCAGTCTGTTGCCTGGTGTTGGTGGAACGATTGGAAAAGTGGGGTCAATGGGATTGAATATGTTGGGACAGGGACGCTATCATGGCGGTGTCTCGTTTGACGAGGACCCGGCTGGCTTTGGTATCCAGGGCGGAAAGGGTCCACGGAAGGTGAAGGTCTCAAGTGCTGCTGACAAGGAGTTGACAATTGCCCACTTAATGAAAAGTTTGAACATCACACACCCGCAGGCGGTTAAAGTATACAACATCACACATAAAGCGAGAGCATTAAACAAGGTGCAACGTTTGGCACGCGAGGCTGAACTTGCAGTGTCGGCTAAATCAATCCGAGCAGCAAAGGAACGTTTTGGTGCTAAGCATGCCGAAGGTGTGAAAAAGTTGATGGAGTCAGCGAATCCTGGAGAAGATATCTGGACCGCTCGAAAGCAGAACACAGATAAGTTGAAAGAAGATTTAATTAAGCGCATTCAGGCTGAACTTGGAGTCGTTCGCAAGAAGGCGATTGCTCACATTGAAAAGTATGGCATCACCCCCGAAGATATGGACGCGATAGCACCAACAGAGTCGTTTGAGGAACACACGGAAAAATTCAAGCGTGATAATCCAGATTTGACGCACGCACAGCGCGCAGCAGCAGGCGTCGCATATCGTAAGTCATTGACAGAAGGCGAAGAGATGCCTGAATACAAGCCTACAGCCTCGCAAGCGAAAGCGCGACGCGCGTTTTTAGTTAAGCAGATTATGCGAACTCAAGGTTTGAAACTGCCTGAAGCGTCGCATTACATTAAAGAGCACAACCTTCATTGATGAGTAAGAGCCAGTATTAATTTGTAACTATACAATAGAATTGTGTAGTTAGAGATGGCTTTTTCATTTCGTCATCGAGCACAGCAAGCCAACCCTGACCTTCCATCATCATCTGCTTTATATGAAGACGCGGCATTGCCCGGTGATTCTACCGGCTCACTTGTACAGCAATTTCACGAGGCGAACCATCGGCGATCAAACGAACTTGTAATGTCGGGAGTACATGGAAATGAGAGACGGCAATGGGAGGGACTGCACGGAACGGCGGGGTACTACCGTCTCCCGGCTCCTGTCTTGAGCGAATCGCGAAAGTTTGCTAATCCATCGTATGGCAATTTTGCGGGGAACTACTCAGACAATCGCTCGGGACGCCATACATCATGGACGGGAAGCGGCGACGGTGGTGGAATGCATGGTGGGGGGACGACATATGTAGACGGTGCATGGGAGTGGATGCAATCCAAACTGCGCGACCGTATTCCACAGTACGCGAAAATTGCAAATGCCAGATTTTTGAAAGACATTCCACTTCCAAGTTCATCCACTGCGTTTATTCGTAAAGGTGGCGAAGATAAGGAGATGGACGTTGAAAACGCTCAATTTATTGAACTGTCAAACGTGTTGCAACGAATCAACTCAGATGTTGATGCGGGTACCATTGGAGCAGCAACATTGAAGCGTGTATTTGAATTTATGGCCTTGTTGTTTCAACTTGCGCCAAAAGCGGACGATGACGATTTGACAGAGATTGCGGATGGAATTCACAGTGCCGCCACCACCTTGCAAGCAGCACTGCTTGCAGATAGACCAAGTTTCGCAGCAGTGGCTGCACTACCTGTGACTCCACAAACTACAAATCGGCGCGCCACACTTCTTAATCGTATTAAGTACACAGAAGACCTGCTCGATGTGCTGTCTAAATTGTACAAGTATATGACCGAAATGTTGACCACGACCAAAGCCCCCACAAAAGAGCGCTTTGCAGTATCCAGGCACACGATTCGAACACTTGGATTTAAGAGGATGATTCATGGCTCTAAACACGATTCGCCTGAAGTTAAAAAATTGAAGAAGGAAGCGGAACTAATGCTCGAATACTACACGCATCCTGGCTCTACACCACTGGGAGAAGCCGATTTAGAAGTCGCGCAAGAAGCCATGGAAGTGGCAAAAGCAGAGCGGATTGCAGCGCAAGAGAGAAAGTTGGCCGCATTACTTGCAGATCCTCGCGCTTTTGCCGCAGATATACGAACAGCACGAGAGGACTTAGAACGTCTACGAGAGGGGCAGTTCGTGGTGCCAGACCCAGACGTCGAGAGAGAAGAGGAGAGACTGCGGCGACGTGCAGAGATACTGGCAGGAATGACACCAGAAGAGCGTCGATTGGCATTGGAAGCGGAAGAGCGTCGATTGGCAGCAGCCGCAGCCGCCGCAGCAGCCGCACCTGGAGGAGCCGCAGCGGGTCGACCAGCAGGCGCCGGTCACCCACGTGGTGGTGCTCGTTTCATGGTGAATCCTCTCGAGCGCATGGCAGCACGCGGGGGACGCTATACGTGGAACGATTAATTTGCACATGTTTAATAGAGAAAATAACTATGGATTCCCTGGCAACGGGAACGATTGGTGGCGTAACAATGGTCACAATTCTTGGCATAGCGATTTCAATCTATAAGATTGTGAATCATACTGCATGCAGATCTCGATGCTGTGGTCATCAGATTTCGGCGTCGATTGATGTTGGAGCGTCTCCATATGGGACTGCTGGAGAGTCCCCGTTAAAAGA
>Ga0207957_1000093_pt1 | contig 21427 bp, 26 predicted proteins | sample CryBogCBH27Jun07_FD_184603 | JGI IMG/M metagenome (GOLD analysis project Ga0207957, IMG submission 184603) | Freshwater microbial communities from Crystal Bog, Wisconsin, USA - CBH27Jun07 (SPAdes) | ecosystem: Environmental > Aquatic > Freshwater > Lake | place: Crystal Bog, Wisconsin, USA...
GTTTTATATAAACCATTTAACGCATCTTGACCATGACCTTCAATATTAGTCCAAAGGTTAGTCATTTCTTCTCTAGCTTTTCTTGAAAGCTCAGAGTTTTCGTTTATTTTTTTATTAACTTCTTCGTAATGTTTTTCTAATATTTGTAATGCTTCACCGCCTTGTAACATTGCAATAAAATCTTGTTCTGTAAATCCAAGACCTTGTGCAATAGTTTGAGCTTCTGCGACACCTTTTACTTCTGAGAATTTTTTAATTGCATTAGCTAATTTTTGAATATTAACAGTGTGTTTTTCAACATCAACGCCAGTATCGCCAGCAACATTACCCAAAGGACCTAAAAAGCTAAATAAACCTACATCGCCAGTAATAGGAATCCCTGCTAATCTTGATTGAATATTTTTAATTGAATCAATAAATGTTTCTGTTTTGCCACCAGCAGCTTCAACGGCATTACCCCATGATTGCAATTCTTGTGCTGATTTGCCAGTAATTTTGGAACTGTTATAGAGTTCCATATTTGTATTTTGTAATTTACTTGCAAAGTTTACAATTGCGCCAACGCTTAAAGCAGCAGTACCAAAAGACACCATTGCATCTTTTGCTTTTTCAAAACCTTCTGTGGTCTGTTTAGTGCCTTTTTGAAGATTGTCGTTGGTTTTTTTAGCTTGCTCGTCAGTTTTTCGTAGGCTTTCTACAGCCTTTTTCTGAGCGTCATTAAATTTAGAGGTGTCAAGTCCCAGCTCAATTAATAAACTATCAATAACTGTAGCCAAGATTTACTCCTTAATTTTTTATCTGATTTATTATATAAGCGTTATGTCTATCCACTGCATTTACTTCAAGTAATATCCACATATCTTCTACAGAATAAACGGTATCTAATTCATGTAAAGTTGCAAGCCTAGATGATATTACTGCTGCTATCGCTTGCGTTGTGGCTTGATACTCAATGAGCTTTCTTGTGGATTGACTTGCGGACTTGATTCCGAAGTCGATTGCTTTTCTTCTAAAAAAAAATCCATGTGTAGTTCCCATATTGATTTTCTTAATTGCAATCTAGTAGCTACTTCTTCAATATCTTCTTCAATTAAATTACGTTTAACATTAGTAGATGGCATGATTTGTACACAAGTCATCATCTCATCTAATAACGGTTTTGCAGATTCAAAAGGAATTTTAAGCAAGTTCATGTAGCCGATTGTCATTAAACCTGCCATGCCTTGCATAGCTAAACCTTCGGGTATCTCGATACCAGCATTGCCGATAGCGAGAATAACCCGAAAAGCCCAGTTTTCAGCTTTAGAAGCCGACATCTCTGTGATTAAAAATTGTTTACCAGTATCTCTACCAGTATTCGCAATAAATGTCGTTTCTTTTCTAGCCATAAGTTATTAGAACCCTGATTGTGAACCTACAATAGTTTGCCAAGTAATTTCATATACAACAGGTTGCAATGTTTTCTTAACAGCAGGAAAAGGAGTTGCCATTGTTAAGTAGCCATTATATAGCTGATAAGCCATGCCTGTTGATGGTAAAATAATTGTACCATTAGCTGTAAGAACGTCAACAATTGAATCTTGAGTTGAACGCCATGCGTCAAAAATTTCAACGCTAGGACTATCAGCTTGAAGATGAATTGTCATTTTGTATGGAATCCATACTTTACCGCCTGAAAGATTGCCGTCAACACCCATAAGTGTTTCAGATTGTTGAACTGCTTCGCTTTCAAAAGCATCATCTACTGCATATCCTTGAATACTAACTGGTGCGCCATATAGCCCACCAACTGAAAGAGTTAATTGTGAATTTGCTGAGGTTATTGTTGCCATGATTTATTCCTTATTGAATAGCGATAGAAGCAAGAGTAATTTGTTGTACGCTTTCACCATCTTGGTAGTATAAAGTGATTGGAGGTGATTGACGAGCAGCACGAATTTCAGCCGTTGCTGGTGCAATTTGCAATACATAACCTTGTGAAGCAATAACTGGAGCAGCGTCATAACCTAAAGCATATTGAACTTCAGCAGCTTGAGCAGCAGAAAGTTGGATGCCTTTACGAATTGCACCGAAATTAATCGCAGCGTTAATTGGGTCTAAACAAGCAGCATTGATTAATGAGTAGCCTTGAGTGTTGTAAGGAATAGAGCCAACTTGTTGTAGCAATGTCACCAAAGCCAATTGCAATTGAGCGTTAAGCCAAATTTGATTCAAATATGTATCAGCCCATAACCATTTGCCTGAAACAGAGCCTGGAGTAAACCAGTTAGCGTTATTAGCTGGATTGTTAGAACCGTAAGCACCGTAAGCATTGTAACCATTAGCAACAACAGCAGCATAGTTAGAAGCAGTTGATACTGAAGGAACCAAGCCTGATTGTTCTTTAAAGTCTAATGTTGCACGACCATTTAAACGAGTGAAATCTAAAGATGCAGCGAAACTTGAAGCAAAAGCAGCGTGTGTATTGTTGCCGTAAATAGGCAATGTACCAACGATTTGATTTGTTTGTAACCAATCACCAAATGTATTTGTAGCTGCTGCGTTAAGAATATTAACATCAGAATCTTGACAGATAAATAGGTAACGTGGAGCAACTGAGTTAGACCAAGTAGCAAATGCCTCTTTTTCTGCAATAGTTGCAAGTTCCCAAGTTGTAAAGAATGTAGCCCAGTTTTGGTTTTGATTAATAATGCTTGTCATGTATGTTGCTGGAACAGCAGCAGCTTGACCTTGTGAAAGAACAGCACCAGTAGCTTGAGTTAATGCCAATCCAGTTGCCAAAGCACCAGTTGTAGCATAAGTAATAGTTTGAGTAGCACCAGTTGTATTTGTAGTAAATATAAATGCGTTATGTTGAGAATCAAAAGTTACTGTAAAGTTAGGTGAAGTAAATGCACCTTGAATAATTGTAGCTGCATTGCTAAAACTTGTAGCACTTGCAAGATTGATAGTGCCTGAAGTTTCAGTAACGCCAGCTACAGTCAATGATAATGTGCCTGTACCTAATGCTTGCAATTGACCTAAAGTTAAAGAAGCCAATGAACCACCACGCAACCAACCAGCAGTTGCCACTTCAGGATAATTAGCAATTAATAGTGAGCCTGGTAATTTTGTACCAATGCTATAACCATTAAAATAAATGCTTGCCAATGTTGCTTCTATTGAATTAGCACCGAAATATGTTTGAACATCAGCAGCACTTGCAAAATTTAAAATAGTTCCAGCAGGAGCGTAAGCATTTTGTGTGAGCATCAAACCGTTTAAATCAACAGCGATACCACCAGCAGATAGCACGGATGGGACTACATTTACTACTTGTGAAAAAGGAATGGTACTCATTAAATTACTCCTATGGTTTAAAAGTTTGGTCAATCGGAGCCAAATCGACAATAGCTTCTAACATTGACTGCTGTGAAGTAGTCAATATTGGATTGTATTGTAAACTAGCTGTAATTTTCCAGCGTTGTTCGTATTGTTCCTCGCCATCAATCAGAGGAATTTGAACAGGGTTATCTGCGTACAAAGGTTGAATATTCGCAGGAAATAAATCCGTTGCATATTCATCACGAAATAAAGCCTGAGTTTCAAAAGCCCAAACTTGTGAGTCAGGACCATAAAAATCAAGCTGCATTGCGTAATTTGTAGGCGTTAAGATGAATTTTTGTTGTAAGGTTGAACTGTATGTATCAACGTTGAATGAAATTCTATCCATCCCAACGTTATTCATTGCAATAAAACCGCCTTTTGGCATTGCTACCAAATTCTCTTGTGCTTGTATTATTTCCACTCCAGCAGGAATGAAAGTCTTAAAAAATGTCACCAAAGCCGTAAATACATCTTGGTCAATGATGTCAATCGTTACACTCATTCTTCAGTCCATTCTATTGAAATATAAATATTAGTTCCGCTAGGAACTGTATCGCCATTTAAACTAAAGCAGAATGATTGATTAACTCCACGCAAAATGATTGGTTGTGTGTTTCTAATTCCAAAATCTTCAATCCACGGGAATACAGGAATACCAGTATTAGTAGCATTAGCCAAAGCGTAATGGTCACCAAACATAAAAGTTTCAGTTCCTAATGTGGCAGGATTAGCTGAATAAGCCCTAACAACTGCCGTTGGTGCTGGATTGGTTGTGTCATAAGGAACACCCGTTAATACTGTAGAAGTGCCACCTGTATTAGCTGTAGTCCTAAAAAAACAATAAAAGTCAATTACACCAGCAGAACTAGAATTGTCCGCAGTCACTTGTAATCTTGTAATTTTGATTGTTTTAGTTGCTGAACCTGTAATAGTAAATACATCAGTTGCAGGTGAAGCTGGTGTAATATCATAAACACCTGCTCGGTATGTTGGAATATTGACTAAAGGATTACCAAACTGGTCAATTGATACTGCTGCATCGGCAGCTAATCCAGGTGTTCCATTGTTTACATTAATTTGCATAATTTATTCCTGTTGTAAAGTTACGATGACATGGCACCAGTCTGACCACGTTTCTACTACTTTTGTAATCAGCCAGTTTCTATTACATCCGCCAGAGATTTCAGGAAATACCAATATATCACCGCCAATGTTATCGGCTCTTACAACGCCAGCAGCGTTGTCATAGAGGTAAACTGAACGCATCACGCCTGTGATATTTAATCCGTCTGTGTGTTGTAAATTAGTTGTATCTAAGGCTTGAACTTGTGCTTTAACGGTCAGTATTAAATTAGTAGGCGTTCTTTTACCTGCTGCATTAGTTGTATATCCAGTAGACTGAATCCAATTGATTTGAATATTTGGATTAGTTATCTGAGTATATTTATTAACAAGACCACGCAAATTCATTTTTATTCCTTATTGAAGTCTGAACCAGCTTTGTTGACTGCATTTGAAACAGAGGCAAGCATCAGTCCCGTTTCAATCAATGGTTTAGATGAACCTTTACGCTTAATAGTGATAGGCGATAAAGGAGGGCTGTAAATACTTGAGATTTTTGTTTGAATATCGGCAGCAGCTACTCTACCAACCAAGTCTAGTACGTCAAAAGCCGTCATTTTATCTTCTACGACCTTTGGTATTGATTTAGCAATTATTTTAGTCCACTGCTCTTTTTGTTCGGCTACAGTTGGTCTAATAAATGGTCTTGGAGGAATTTTCTTTGCTGGTGCGCCAAATTCCTGAATTGCAGCTACTTGAGCTACTGGAGTTCCATCTTCATAATTAATTCCTGAAGGAAGTCCTACTTGTGCGACTAGACCATTAAATTCTTCAGGAACTCTGTCTAGTGTTGCCTTAATCTTATCAAGATTAAGAGATTTCATTATCCGAAATATCCGCCAGCTCTACGGAAACCTAGATTTTCGTTACTACCACCTACGAACAATCCTACGTTAGCGACCACTCTCAATAATGCTCGTAATTGATTTCCGTAAGGTGTAGTAGCCAACCACCAACCAAAAGCTGTTTTAACAGGAGGAGGCACCATAGATACATTAACTGTACCTTCACTGGTTCCCTGAACTACTACTGTTGGAATACCAGCATTAATCATTGTGAATGATTGCGCCAAGTGAGCGCACATCAAATCTAAAGCAAGTTGTAATTGCTTGGTATTAAAGTCCCAAGCTGTATTGTTATTTAAGTTAATGTAAGCTGTTCCCATAGTCCACCAGCTACTTAACTGAGCTTCAGGAAAGTCAGTTGTATTTTCAAACGCAGGAAATTCAAGCCTGAAGTTTGTATCGTTATAGCTAGGGACTAGAGAGGTCATCTTAGTTTACTTTCGGTTCATCTTCTTCTTTGAAATCTGAAGCAGTCAATGGTGCAGACTTATCTTTCAGATTCATGTCAGGAACGACTTTTTCTACAACTGTTGGCTTCTTGCTTACGCTTAAAAAACCATCTTTTTCATGTTGTAAAAATACTGGATTCTTTTTCAAAGCCTCATATTCAGCTTCGTCAATTTCTGTAGCTACACCAATTGGTGTAATCAAACGGTCATTAGCAACGCCTGTACCGCCTTTAATCATTACGCCTTTATCTTTAATAGGCATATCGTTACCGCCCTGCAACCAGTTTTGGTACAGTTGGTCATTTGCCAACGTAGAAAATACTTGGACTTTCGCCATTTGGAACTCCTTAATAGAAATAGATGGGCGGATTTCTCCCCCCATCTATATTACATCAATAAAAAGAAAGAGGCTATAAGCCCCTCTCTTTTATTTTTAGATACCGCTATAACGAACTACAGCGTATGGACGTTTCAACATAACACCAGCAGTAGCGTTTGAGTAGTCCTCAACGTATGCTTTAGCTTGTTTTTCAACGCCAAGTGCTTGGAACTTAGCTGGAACAACTTGTACCCAAGTACGGCTGTCATCAGAAGCACCATCTTCAACTGATTCTGCGTAGAGGTAGAATACGTTAGCACCACCGTTAGCATAGTTCAATTGAGGAGCTGAGATAACACGCAATTTAGCGTAAGTCTTGTTCAACCAGTCACGAACTGAAATACCAAAGTCAGATGTAACTGACAAGTATTGGTAAGCATCAGTTGGTAAAGCCAATGTCAATTCTGCATCTTCAGGATTGATAGTATCTTGTGATTGAGTTTGCAATTGAGCAGCAGCAACACGAATGTCAGCTACGATTTGCAAGAATGACTTGTTAGCCCACAATGTTGAAGAACCTGTACCAGTTGCAGCTACAGTAACGTAAGCTGGTAATGCAGGGTCATTCAAGAAACCGTAAGTTAAGTTGTTACCACCGTTGTAACCATTGAAACCAACCAAGTTACGTTGAATTTCCAATGACAAAGCAGCAGAAGCACGTTTTTCAGCAGAAGTGCTTACACGAATACGAGCAGCACGAGCTTCTTCTAAAGAACCTACTTTGATACCTTTTTCAAAACGGATAACAGTTCTACGAACAAAGTTAGTGTTCCATGAAGCTAGTGGAACGTTTGTGTAGTCACCGTATGGTAAAGCGTTACCAATTGGTTCCAAGATACCTTGTACGATTTCTTCATCTTCCCATGAACCAGTTGTAGTAATACCAACCAAATCGTCAATTTTACGAGCAGCAGTAATTACTTTAACAAAACCAGGCAACCAGTTTTGCAAGAATTGAACTGGAGTGGTCATAGATGGTGAAGTAACATCAGCTTGATTGCCACTATCCATCGCCCAGTTAGCCATTGTTTTAACTTGCTTGTCGGTAAAGTTAATACCAATATCGCTTAAGTCAGCAAAGTTAGCTACGTCTTTTTCATCCATTGCTAACGCACGAACTTGGCGTGGTGCAATGTAACTACGTTCTTGTGATTTCATCATTTATTCCTTAGTCAGTAATACGGATAGCTGTTAAGCCAGTTGCAGATTGTGGATAGTTCCATACTACTGCATTAGGGATAAGAGCATTGCCAGTTGTTGCAGAAGAACCTGGAGCTACAGTTGATAAAACACCAGTTGTAGTATTGTATTGAACCAAGTCACCGATATTGCAAGCACCAACGATAGTAACAACGATAGTACCCATTGTTAAGAACTCACCTTGTGAGTAAGCTGGCAAGAACAATGTAGGGTCTAGTGGATTACCACCAACAGCACCGTAAGATGCGTAAACTTTTGGGTTTACCAAAATACCAGCAAATACTGAAGTACCTGAAACAACTGTACCGCCTTGAGTAGCTACGTTAGTAGTATTTGATTTAGTAAATGCTAAACCGATAGTACCACCGTTGCTGTCAAGAGCTAGTGAATCTACTCGTTGTGGACCATCAACAATCAACTCGCCAGGAATACCAAAACCGAGATTGACATTGACTGTGGATTGGAAATTCGCAGTAGTCATGATTATTTACCTTCTAAGAAACGTTTAACGAAATTGTTTTTGCGAGTAGTATGAGAATCCATAGCTACAGCAGTTGATACACCTTTGCCTTGTAAGAAAGCATTTAAGAATGTAACACGACCAGTCTTAGGTGCTTCTACACCAAGTTTTTTCAAGCCATATTTAGCCATTTTGTCCAAATCCATTTCTGAATGGTCAAACGCACCGATATGTTTTGAAAGTTTGTCATAGAGTTTAGATTTTTCAGCAATCTTACGCTCTACTTGAGCAGCGATAGTAGCAGCATCCATACCTGCACCACGTTCGCCTTCTTTTTCTTCTTTCTTCTGACCGCCTACGCCATATTCTGCGCCTTCTTCATCTTCGGCTTCGCCATCAGGTTTTTCTGTGTCGCCATCAGGTTTAGTTTCATCTTCATCAGCTACAGCTTCTTCACCTGTTGAACCGAAAGATTGACCCGTTAATTCTTGAATTTTTGCCAATTTTGGCATGACTTCTTCAAGGAATTTGTGAACTTCCTCTAGGGTCATAGTAGGCTTCTCGCTACCTACTTCTTTGTTTTCTTCAGCCATGTTAAAAAGCTCCTTATTATCTACTGTAAAAGTGAAATGGTCTAATACTGCTACATCAGAACCCATGCGTCCTTGTTCGACTAGGGCTAGATGATTGCCTCTGATTTCTCGTTGCACATAGTCATAAGCTACACCGTCATAAGTACCAGGTGCGTATTCGTATCTGCAACGATAACCGCAGGACAATTCTTTTTTACCGTTAGCGATAAGATTACTCATCGCTTCGGAAAATACTTTGATGTTACCTTTAAGATATTCACCGTCAAAGTAAACATCCTCACCAATAACACCTTGAATACCTTTTGCTTCAGCAGGAGTTAAACCTTCATCTTCGCTGCCAAGCATAACGTGATTATCAATCCAGGGGAGCAACTTGAATGAGTTAATACACTCCTCAGTTGATAGTTCTTCTGCTGGACGATATACGTTATAAATTTTATCTTTTTCACATTCAGGTGAAATTGAACCGCCTGAATATTGGAAAATACCCATTTTAGATAATGGATTATCTTTTACTTCAAACCAACCGTTTGTATCGTATTCACGTTTATCCATTGCTGAAGCGTTCGCCTCAGCTTTTTCGGCAATTTCTTCTTCTTCCCCGTCAATTTTGTGAAACAGGGGATAAGGTGCATCTTCAATCGTTGCCCAAACAAATTCGCTGTGTTCGTCATTTAATTCAGGTTTAAATTCACCATCGTTACATCCAAACAAACGAACCTTGCCTTCTTCATAAATTAATTGCAGTCCAGTTTCAGGAACGTGCATTGTTTCTTCACGAGATTCACGAATAGCACTTTCAATAGCTGATTCGCCTTCTTCAACGTGACCGCCAGGAAAGCCCCAAGAATCATCTTTGGTACGTTTTAACCAAAGGATTTTGTCATTATCTGTATAAACAATAAACGCAACAATTTTAGAATCAGGTTCTTCTTTTAAATCACGCTTATGTGACTCATGTTCTGTTTCGGTTTCTTCTTCATCAACCGCAGCGCATTTTCGAGCATTTTGATAAGAAGCTGCAATAGATTGATTAAGCGGATGACCAGCTTTAATCATCTCACGGATATTCTCTTGAATAACCTCTTTTGAACAACCTGATTTTAACGGCATTAGATTACCCTACCTGTTTGGAACGGAATGTTAGTGACATTTAAAATAACAGTGCCTTCTCTAGTATTGCCTTCATTAGTAACAAATAAAGGGCGAATCGTATAGAACTGATTTGTCGCACCTGAAGGAACTGTACCTCCTGAGATTTGAACTGATATTACTTTACCGATTTCTGCTATCACCCCATCAGGAAAAGTTACTGGAACACTATTAATTGCTGGACTTGCAAAAGTTAAACCTGTTTGGTCTGACGTAATAGAAGTAATGGACGTAATAATTTCATTTGTGTCTAAGATATGGGTACAGTCAATATCGTACCAAATAACTTCTGTCGTTCTTTTTTCTAAAATGTAATTATTCATTTACAGTCCAATAATCCTGTCTAGGTGATACAGTCCAATAATTATTTCTTTGTTCTACATTCCAATTTGTTGCTCTTGGATTTAATGCCCAATAATCTAAACGTTTTTCTATTTCCCAATAATCTGCTCTTGGCGAAACGTGCCAAACTTTATCCGACAAATTAAAGATAGGAGCGCAAGTATAAATATCTACTGCGTTACCTTGTTCTACGACTGTAACTATGACATAAGTAGTTTCATTAGTAAAATCTTGAGCAACAGCTTTTTCCGTAACAGAAACGGCTGCTAAAATTAATGCCGATTGTAAATCTTGTGCATTTGCAATTTCAGCAACAAATACTGGTGCAATAATACCGCTATTTGTAACATCTTGAGCATTAGCAGATTCAGCCACTGCAACATAAGCAGACATTTGCTCAGAAACTGCATCTGAAGCTAATCCTGATTCAACAATAGAAACAAATGCAGATGCTAATGCCGATTGTGTGCTTTGAGCATTTCCAGTTTCGTTAATAACTAAATAAGCAGTTATAAATTGAGATACTGTATCTTGTGCATTTGCAGCTTCTGTTATAAAAGCCTGTGCAATCATATTTTCAGATTGTGTAGATTGTGCGTTACCAGCTTCACTAATAGTCACGCCAGCAGACATAGTTTCTGATTGTGTATCAGTTGCATTTCCAGCTTCTGATATTGTTACTGCGTCTACCGCATTTTCTGACTGTGTTGCAACTGCATTTCCTGCTTCTGTCACATTAACAGGAGCAGACATTGCTTCTAAATTTGTATCTAGCGCATTTCCTGTTTCATTAACAGTTGCGCTTGCTCTCATGCTTTCTGATTGAGAGTCTTGAGCATTTCCAGCTTCATTTACAGTTATTGGAGCAGACATGACTTCTGAGTTCACATCTGCTGCATTTCCTGTTTCAGATACTGTTACAGGTGCAGCCAAACTTTCGGATTGCGTGTCACTTGCGTTTCCTGCTTCAGTTATTGTTACTGAAGCAGACATATTTTCGGAAGTAGTATCGGTTGCATTACCACTTTCGGAAATTGTCACTCCAGCCGTCATATTTTCAGACTGTGCATCTTGAGCATTAGCAGTTTCAGAAACAGCAGGATTTGCAACCATCGTTTCTGATTGTGTTGCTTGAGCATTACCAGTTTCTGTGACAGTTACTGGAGCAGCCATCGTTTCTGATTGAGAATCGACTGCATTACCTGATTCAGAAATAATTACAGGAGCGTTCATTGCTTCAGATTGATTATCTAAAGCATTGCCTGTTTCTGTTACGGCTACGCCAGCAGACATAGACTCAGACTGAGTATCTTGAGCATTTCCATTTTCAGAAATAGAAACACTTGCAGACATTGTTTCTGATTGTGTTGCTTGAGCATTGCCAACTTCTGTGACAGATACTGGAGCAGCCATCGTTTCTGATTGAGAATCAATTGCGCTACCAGCTTCTGTGACAGAAACTGGAGCTGACATTGATTCTGATTGTGTATCGACTGCGCTACCAGCTTCCGAAACAGTTACACTAGCAGACATTGTTTCTGATTGACTATCTTGAGCATTGCCAGCTTCTGTAATTGAAACAGCGTCAACAGAATTTTCGCTAATAGTATCTTGTGCGTTACCGCTTTCAGATATAGCAACTGAAGCCTTCATTGATTCAGATTGACTATCAACTGCATTTCCTGTTTCCGTTATGGTTACAGGCGCAGTCATCAATTCTGATTGTGTATCTACTGCATTTCCAACTTCATTTACATTAACTGCATCTACTGCATTTTCTGATACAGAATCTACAGCATTACCCGCTTCAGTTATTGCATTTGCATAAACTAATATTAAGTTTCCTGCAATTGCATTGCTTGAAAACGGGTAATTTCCAAACATTATTTACTCATTAAGCAGCAGGTGTGCTTGTATCTTCAACAGTTGTTTCGGCAGGAGCTTCAGTTGGATTAAGAGCATTATAAGCAGCTTCAACTGCTTGCAATTGAGCAACAGAAGATTGTTGTAATGCAATTAATAAATTAGCTGTTTCACCTGAAGGCTTGCTACTAACATATTGCAATAGTGCATAAACTAAACCAGCAGGAAGTGAAACTGGCTGGTCGGTAAAAATTTCATTTGGATTCATTTAAAACTCCTTAATTTATAAAGTTAATAACCTAAATAGATTACAAGTCCGATTATACCACCTAAAGATGTAGCTACCCAATCCCATACGTCAGGCGTGTGCTTGTCTTGATGGAAGTAATCATAGACCTCTTTTAAAAAGCCTACACTAATAGCTAATAAAAGCCCGTAGCCAAACAATTGACCTATAGCGAATAGGATAACACCACCAAGAGTATGAGCTACTTTATCTACAGGAATTGCATTTAGAAATGCTAGTATTTTTTCAATCATTTTGATTCCCAAGGTAATGGTGGTGTTACAACAGGTGGATTAGCCAAATTAGCTACTTGCTGTGTCACAGCTTCTTCAGCAGCCGTTTTATCTACACCAGACTCCCACACCCAGCCTAATACTTGCTCTTGAGTCAAGTTAGCATAAGGTGTGAAGTCAGGGTCGCCTGCTTGTGGTGGTGTTAATGTTGCTGTGTTGTAGATGTTAGATGTGTAAGTGCCATCTGTGCCTTCTAAATTCCAGCCCACTGTCAATACGACTTCACTAAAGCCGTTGATTTCTTGGGTTGAAGTTTGCATCCATTGGATAGTCCATGTAGTTGTTGTTGCCATTATTTTGCTCCTTGTAAGGCTTTGATTTGTTCTGCTTGTGTGTCTACGATGGCTTTGAGTTCTTGAATAGCTGCTGTTAATGTAGCTACTAGGAATGATGTATCAATACCTTGTGGTTTAATTGAACCATCTTCATTTACAGCATCTTTTTCGCCACTTACGCAATCAGGTACTACTTCAGCTAATTCATGTGCAATAAAACCTTGACCATCAGAGCCATCTGCTTTCCATGTATAAGTAACTGGTTTAAGTTTAGCTACTGTATCTAATGCACCTGTCATTGGTGCAATATTTTCTTTTAGACGATAATCTGAAGATGTTACATACGCTACTGCGCTTGAAGTGTTAGTAATAGAACCAATTACACCACCATTGTAGCTAAATTGTTGCATTGTTCCAGAACCAAGTGTTCCAATTTTTGATACATCTAAAGCTGCAGAAGTGCTTGACCTTGCAATTGCTACAATACCTTGACCATAATTAGTAACACCAGCATTTGTATTTTCAGATGCTCCAATATTTGCTGTAGAACCTATATTCAAATTACCACTAGTATCAATACGCATACGTTCTGTAAATGCACCTGCTCCAGCTTCATTGCTGCCAAATGCCAAATATCCATCGGAGCTAATACCAGACCCATTAGCGAAAACGTAAGTGTGACCAGAGTTGTTAGCGTTATTTGTCCAAGTAAAAATTGGAGCGCCAGTCACACCTTGTCGATTAACAATTGTTTTTGCTACAAATCCACTTGCACTTGTAATCCCAACCAATAAATTTCCACTATTATCTAGTGTCATGGCTTGAGTGAAAGTGATAGCGTTACCTGCTGTGCCTGATGCGGAAATAAACCATTGATGTTGACCAGTAGAACTCATCGTATAATTTGTTGCTGGGTTTGATGTTAAGTATTTCCAGCCAGAATTATAATAGGCATTATTTAATAGATAAGAATACCCACTACCATCATTTAATAAAGATGATGTGCTTCCTACTTGAATTGCTTTTCCTAAACTCCAAGCACTAGGAGTTACACCAAGACCTAGATTGCCTGATGCGTCTAGGCGCATACGCTCTGCATTGTTAGTTCTAAATGTTAAAAATTTACTTGTACCATCGTAATCCATGCCAGCTTCATAAGCATTTGCTGAAGTTGAAACATAATATCCAGAAACAGTATTTCCAGTTGTAGCAACACCAGCAGAATATGATGCGCCTGAACTTCCATCTACTCTAATATATTGATTTGAACCCCAACTAGCACCTGTTGATGTGCCACTTAATACTTGTAATTTTGTGCCAGGACTAGCAGTACCAATACCCAAATTACCATTGCTTAACAACGTCATTAAACTCGTAGAACCTACACCACCATTGTACCAAGTAAATCCGTCAGCAGTGCCTACAGAAAAACGACCATTGCCAGTGACATAATCCATGACAATTCCGTCTGTAAATGTGCCTTGAAACGAACTTGGCGCATAGATTAAATCTTGTGTGACTACTTTTGTAGCAGGATAATCTACCCAAACGTTTTGAGTACCGCTTGTAAATGCAACTAAGGAACCGCCATTTGATGAAGCTAATACAGTAGTACGAGCAAGCGTAATACCGCCTGAACCGATTGTACCAATACCTACTTCCCAGTTAGTGCCATATTGGTCAGCAATAACGTAGTAACAAGTATTATTTGCACCAATAGATGATGAGAAAGATTTATAGCCTGTAACAGCACCTAAAAGATTAACCGTACCCGTTCCTGGTGAAACGCAGGTTTCCTGAACTCTATCAGCGACAACAAATGACATGATGTATTCCTAAATAATTAAGCTAATTGTGATTGTGCGAAATAACGAGATTGTTCGTTACCATCAGCATCAGTAAAATTAACTAAAACTAAAACTTCGCCTGTTTCTTGGTCTAATGAAAAACCACCAACTGTACCCTCAATTGGAGCTGGCAAAACTTGAGTAACTGTTTGACCTTTAGTAAACATATTAATTCCTTATAGTGATAGGCTGTAAGTAACTTGAACAACGTTACCTGAATTGACAGGTTGGTCACCGCCAGTAAATAAACCAGCAGAAAGCAATGTGCCTGAAGTATTTAAAATAGTTGTCACTGCGCCAGTACCGTAAACAATAAATGCGCCTTTTAATGTACCTGCGCCAGTCATTGTAAATGAAACAGCAGAACTTGTAGAAATAGCACCAGCAGAAGCAGTGCCAAAGCTAGGAGCAATACGAGCAGCAAATGTAGGAGCGTTAGTAGTACCAGCTTCAGTCCAACCACCATGAGAAGCCATTGTATCGCCAGCAGCAGGACCAGTAGTATAAGATATAGATGAAATCATACCCATATATGGACCAACAACAGTGTAGCCTGAGCCAGTTAATGCTGTTTGAAGCATTAAGTTTTTACCTACAGTTGCTACTACGTTATGAACTGTATCTTCCCAAAGCAATGGACCACCTTCGTATTCAAAACATTTGAAAGTGTAAACACCTTCGGCTTGGCAAGATTCACCCATACCAGCTAAAGAGCTGATAGAAGCGTTTGCTGATTCAACAGCGTTTAATTTATCTTTCATGTTTAATCCTCTAAATCGAAATTAATGACAGGCTTACAAATACAACGACAATTTGGTAAATCACCAGGAAGTCCATGAACATCCTCGCCATACATTACACCAATAAACGGAGGGTCATCGAAAGAATACTCGTTCCCACTCATTCGCTTGTGCAATTCACGAGGCTCTTTGCCACCACCTGAATGAATCCAAATGAACTTTTTAACACCCAAAGTCTTTAGTCTAGTTGTATTAATAGACTGATAAGCCTTACGAGTTTGGTCTAAAGCAACAAGCCTTGCGTGTCTTACGTTGCCTTTATATTTCTTCGTTAGGAAAGGAACTAAATCTTCCATCCCTTTGCCTGTTGTAATGGAGCGCATTACCTGACCTTGCACTTCATTCAAGAACTTATAAGGTATAATTTTAATCAAGTTTGCAGCCTCTAATGTGCTTGCCTTGATGACCTCTTGTAATTGTTCATTTGAAAATGAAGTATCTATGCTTAAATCAGGTAATGCTTCTTTTAACGAGTTACGCAAAGTAATCGTTGAGTTCTTTATGGTGCGCTGAATCATACGCTCAGTAGCACTCTTGGCAATCTCATCAAAGCGAGGCTGCCATTTTCTTAATAGCCAATTAAGCAACATACGGGATTGACTTACCAATGAAGCATCCATTGCTTGTCCGTAATGGTTCTCTTTGAAAGTCTTTTTCAACTCTCTTTGAACGTCACGAAACATCAATCCTAGTTCATTGACAATAGGCTTTGCATAATCGGTTGAGATACCAGCGTTAGGACGCAGCGCACCAGCAACGATATTACTTTTCTTCGTTGACCGCATCCATATCCCTTTTCAATAAGAACAACTCCCATACCGCAGGGTGCATCCTGTTTTTGCCTTTTTCATAATCTGACCAGCGAGCTTGAGTAGTATATATCAAGGATGCTGCTTTTGATTGAGAAAGACTGCCTCTACCGACAATAATTTCATCAGGATTTGGAACATAACCTTTTGCACCACGACTGCGTATATTCATATCAATTTCCTTTATACTTAATAAAGTGTTTATTATTACTCTTATTTAGTATAAAATCAACTATTATTACTTCAATGTATGGAGTAAAATATAAATGCAACCCTAACTTAAAGGATATATATGAAAATTGGTGACTATGAATTAAGTTCTAGCACGTTGTTTTATAAAACGGGCGATGATGAATTACCTATTACAATTAATGCAGGTGGTGATATTCCATTAACCGCTATTTGGATTGACGGAAAACCTAAAGCCTACACACTCCCCGAAAATGGATTTATGTTATCTTCCAACTTCGAGGAATTTCAAGCCTTGCTCATTTCTGAGTAAGCTGCATCGTATAATTTTTTGGAGTCTGCATTAAGTTTAGTAACTTTATTAAATTCAGCTTTAGTTAATGAACGTTTCTCTTTTAATGCAGTTCCTTCAATCTTTCTAATTTGCTCGTATAGTTCGTGACCTTTGCCATATTTAATATCAAGCATTGGTTTCATGTTTACTTGAACTTCCATATACGAACCTTTTACTTCAAATACCATGTTTACATCACGATAGCCTGAAGGTGATGGAGCATCAGGATTCAAAGTATTTTTAAGTTTAATTGGCTCACCGTATTTGGCTTTAATTAAATCAATTGCTTTGCTTGTATCTTTTAATGATTTAATAGAGATTGTAGTTCTCAACAAATCTTTAAGTTTTGTTACATCGCCTTCGTAATCATTCAATACTTTTTCAACTGCTCTTTCAGAACCTTTAATACCAACTACCGCAGCTTCACCGCCTAATTCTTTTGCAATACTAGCATTGGTAGAATCAAAGAAATCTTTATTAGCAGCAGCTTTTTCGTAAATTTCTTTGAGTTGCTTTTGGCTTTCAGAAGAAAGTTGTTTTAAATGACTAGGGTTAAATGATTTTTCTAAATGTTTATTTTTTTTTTGAGCTGTTAAATGTGTAGGAACTTTGTTAGCCATTGCTTTAGCACTAGCTGGCTGTGAAATCTCAGCCGTTGCTTTGCCAGCATTAGGAGCAATACTTGCAGCCCCACCAGCTCCACTACCGAATTGTCCGTTCTCTGCTCTAGGGTGGTCACTTTCTACCCAAGCATCTTCGGCTTTTAAATAGTCTTTTTCGGCTAGTTCTTCACCTTCAGGTGATTCTTCTTCCATGATGCCGATTTCATTGTAGCCACTGGTCTTGTCAGTCGCTACACGTTGACGTTCTTCTTCGCTAGAGATTGCGCCTACTTCAATCAATGCTGCACCGACTTGTGCTTTAGCAAGGTTAGTTCTTGCCAATTCTTCAGCAGTTGGAGTATCAAGTGGAAGCCAGTTCAATGTTGTTTCAAGATTCATCTTCTTCTTGAGCTGTGGCTCTACAAATGACTTGATAACTAATTGATGATGACGCTCTGCCAATGGAGTAAGGTCATGCGTTTGAATTGACTCTAGCAATTCATGGTATGACGCTTCTTCGTATTCGCCTGTAGAGTTAAAGCCTTTTGGAGTTGTACCGATTAACTTAGTAGCGGGTACGCCAGCGATGGCAGCAACCAATTGGTACTGAGTCATAATCAATTGGTCAAAGTCAGCAAGAGAAGTATCGAATTGTGAAAACTCGTCACCTTCTTTATCGCCTAGCTTGATACCATAGTTATCACGCATCTGCGCCCAATAGTTCAAACGACCAATAGCTTGCTCTGTGTTTGACATTGCAGCTTCCATGTCAGTCAACCAAACAGTTGTACGTTTAGACATGGCTAATTGTGGAGCTTCGTTAGCTACACGTTCGGCAGCATAAACACGTTCCATGATTTGTTGAGTAAGTGGAACACCACCATAAATGTATTGAGGCTTCAATACGTCCACAGGTTCCGCATGACGGAATATGATTAAATGTGAACGATGAACTTTCTTACCGTTGATTATCCACCAAGTAGGCTCGTAGAAATGTAGAGTATCAGGCTGACTAGCAGCAGCTCCATCCAACATAGGGGCGCACCAATACGGGTCAACTTGCACAATCCCTTTATAACTATTAGCAGTGACACCATCAATATTAAAAGGCTTTTCATAGTATTCAGAGTCTGTTGATTGAACTTTGAACATTGCAACACGAACGCCAAAGATACGACCCTTGCGAATGAACTCTCTCATGTTCCATGTGAGGCGCATTGAACGGTCATAAGCCTTGATAATCTTTACAGCTTCTTCGTCTAGTTCGTCACCATCAATAGATACTACGTTGTAGCCTTTACGGATTGCGTCATCACCAGGCATTGCACAGGCTTTGTTGACTAGCCAATTCTGAGCCAAGATACCGCAAAGCTGTGCGCCAATGAAGCCTTGAGAAGAATACCAATAGATTACAGCGTCAGATACAGAGTTATTGCCAGCATCATACATCTTGAATGATGGAACGCCATTTGAGCTGTCATCCATCGCCATGCTAGTAACAGCAGGGTCAAAAATAGGTTGCTGTGCTTGTAATGCAGCGAATTTGTTAGCTACATAATCTTTAATGTTAGTTGAGCTTTCAATGTCACCAGCGTGAGTGCCGAATAGACTTTTACGAGCGATAGCCTTAGGCGCATCTTCCGCCTTTTTGACTTCTTCTTTCTCGCCTCTAAACCAATCTAAAATTGACATTAATAATCCTCTATCCAAAGAAACTTCGTCTTGGTACCATTACTTCGCTAAATGCTCTCGACAACGCATCAATTTGGTCATCGTTAGAACCGTTTGGGAACATTCGCATCTCATTAATGAGTGAAGCGTTCCATTCGCCCCTGAGCATCATAACATTACCGATATTTACTTGTGAGCCTAAAGGTTCAGCTCTAGTAATCTTATCACCGCTTTCAGGTGAGCTTTTCACATTATATCCAGCTAACTCTCTAGTCAGGTATATGACTTGCGTCTTACCAGCTTGACCAGGGTCTTGTGGTATTGAAATCTTTACGCTGCGTCCATCTAATGAAGCAGTGTTTCTAATAGCAGCATCTCGTTTGTCAGGACCATCACGCAGCCGAACCATATCAGCAATAACGAAACGACCATCGGGTAATCTGCCAATCTTACCGCCAGCAGTCCAGTCACCATCAACTGTTGAAGCTAAGTCCCAACCTCTACACCATTTAATTTCGCCAGCAGGTAAATCATCAATGACCGCTATTTGGTCAGGCTTGAAGATACCGCCTTCTGCTGGTGCTGGTCTTTGCATATATTGACCTGCAAAGTTATAAGGGCTGGCTTGTTCCATGCGCCTTAATTCTTCTATTGGGTGTTTAGCTTCCCATAAAGCTGTTCCATCTTCCTGAATGACAGGTAGACAGATATGTTCCCATTCTTCACCGTTGCCACCGTTAAGCAGCCATCCTGATAAGTCATCTTCATGCAGTCTTTGCATGATAAGGATAATTGGTGTTTCGGGACTGTTCTTCCGACTTTCTAGCGTATTCTGAAACCACTCAATGACATTCTGACGCATAACGTCTGAACGAGCTTCGTCAGCTTTGTGAGGGTCATCAATAATAATGGCACCACCAAAACCAGTCCTATGCTTACCAGCACCGTAACCAGTAATTGCACCACCTGCACCGACAGCGTAAACAATGCCACCGTCTTTTGTACGCCACTCGTCCCTTGCTTTGCTATCATCTTTTAATCCAAAGTTAGGAAAAGATTCCAAGAAGGCTGGATGCTGCACAAGCTCTCTAGTCTGCCAAGCATTGTTGGCTGCTAGTCTTGCGCTGTATGAAGTGTGAATGAACTCAGCATCGGGTACTCTACCCAAAGCCCAAGACATAAAGTTAATAACCGCAATCTCAGTTTTACTGTATCGAGGCGGAATATTAATAATTAATCGTTTTGTTTCACCGTAGAATACTTTCTCTAACGCTTCGCAAAGTATTTTGTGGTGAGGTGAGCGCAGCCATTGATACCCACGCCTATTTAAAAACATCCATCTACAAAAGTAGTAAAAGTCTGTGGACGCTCTAAGAGATAATGCTGCTCGTTGTTTTTCAGTAAGCTCTAACATTAAACCAAGTCATTTAGTTCAGCGTTAATCTGTGCGTACTCTTGCAAGCTCATCATGTTTTGTGATGATGGCGCATTGTTTTGTATGTTCACTTGAGTTTCAGGCTGCTTGCCTAGAACTGTTTCTCGACCTTTAGCAATCGCTTCTTGAGCAATCTTATGCTCTACGATGGATGTACCTTCGTTTATCTTTGATTCCATCATTCGCAAGTTATTGATAGTTGCGTTGGTGAAGAATTGAATATGCTTTGTACGTTCTTCGACTATCTCATTGACAGCGTGAACAGAGCGTTCATCTAGCTGGCTAAGTTCTTGTTTTGCTTCAACAAGTTTGTTCACCAGTTGTTCATGCTCTTTATCTAAGCCTTTAGTGTGCTTATTGATAGCACCTACGCTTAATTTGTATTTGTACGCAAGGTCACGTTGAGTAAAATTACCCGTTTTCCAATCGGCTACGATTGAAGCTATTGTGTCTTGAGTGAGAATCTTTGAGGATGCCATGTTAGGCGTTTTGTATAGGCGTGACTTCGCCCACCGTTAAGTTATCATATCCACAGGATATGTCAATAGTTTGATTAAAATATTTATCCATGATTTCTACGCCATAAAGTAATTTTATTTGGTGTAGTGCGTAACGTTACAGCTAACAGCAATCCAGTTGCAACACCTAGCAAGTAAGCTGGTGAATAGCATAGTATGTAATCTTTAAGTGTTACTAGCATTCTTTTCCTTTAATGCTTGTTCAATAGTACGGGCAAAATCTTCTAAGTCAAATAAAGTATCTGTATCATTTACAATATACGCTATCTCATCATCCGTTAATTCTTGCCACTTTGGTGGATGTTCGCATCTATGGTGCATATCACATCTCCACATACCATACTGGCATTTGTCTACTTGCCATTGATGAGGGTGGGTGTAGAGTGGCACATCATCAGGTTCAGGCTTTAATCCTAAATTTGTTTTCCAATTCTTAATTCCATCAGCCTTGTGCGCTTTTATGTAAAGCACTTCAACTTCTTTAATCCAAGCCACAGGTTCTTGCGCTGGTTGTTCACGATTAAAATAAACTTCTTCACCATCAATGTTTAATGTGCAAGTAGAACCATCAAGTGCGTATGACACTAATCTTGGTTC
>Ga0207957_1000095_pt1 | contig 20980 bp, 33 predicted proteins | sample CryBogCBH27Jun07_FD_184603 | JGI IMG/M metagenome (GOLD analysis project Ga0207957, IMG submission 184603) | Freshwater microbial communities from Crystal Bog, Wisconsin, USA - CBH27Jun07 (SPAdes) | ecosystem: Environmental > Aquatic > Freshwater > Lake | place: Crystal Bog, Wisconsin, USA...
CCTTTTCAGCAAGTTAGTTTGAATTCAGGATCCATTAGGCATCCTGTATTTATATTATATAACAGAAAGCCAGATCGTGCAAGTTGCAGAGGATCTGGCTATAATAATATTGTTATATAATTAATTCCAACTCCAGATCATTCCAGCTAATGTATTTACTGTATCAAAATCTCTTGCGGGGTTACCGTAAATTGATGTCATTCCATCTGCAAAAGTTCCACCGATTTCATAATTTCCGCCACCCTCATCAGAAATAATTTGTAAAGTTGTCCCATTTAATTGTGAAAGTGATCCTGTAATTCCAGAAACATGTATTTGTGTGCCTTGTCCAATACTAGCACTTGTTTGAATTGTGTTAAATAGTGAAGGATTATAATTATACATGTCAAAAAAATTTCCCTGTATATATGAATCCCATGATGGTGTATAAATGTAATTATAAGTAGGTGTTCCTGATACTAATTGAATTGTGGCGGGACCATTTAAATTTCCCGTTCCCCGAATTGTATTTCCTATTGACATTTAAATCTCCTTTTTAAAGCTTTAATAAACTAATTATACAATATAAGTTATTTATTTCAAATTACTTTAAGAATTACTTCTACCTTTAGGATCAGAATGATTTGCATATCCTACTGTTTGTTTACCATCATTTTGTGGTGGAGTATTATAAGTTGATTGCCAACTTCCAGATTGTCTTCCGCCAATTACTGGTGCAAAAGATCCATCCCAAAAACTTAATGAACCAATACCGTCTTGTTTATTTTGATTTACTTGTCCATTGTCATCATTTTTCTTTACTTTATTAGGTATGCAATTGGGAACTGTTTTGCCATTTTGTTCTTTTGTTCCCGCATATGAATAACCATCCCAACATGGGCCTTGGCCTTTATCAAGGCAATACATGCATTTTTCTGTATCAGAAATGTAATGATGATCATTGCCTAAGTCATCACATCCGCAAGTCATGCATTTGCGTATTTTATCATTTTTCTTTTCAATTGTAGGCTCAAATGTTGGTGAAAATGCACCAGACCATATTTCTTTTTCTACTTTACTTTCTCTTTCTACAATTGCACGTGACCAAGAATATCCTGCGTCTCCGCCCCATGCATACCACATAACTTTACCGTGTGATGGTTTATCCCATTCTTTTCCTTTTTTATCAACTTCGTGGCGAGAAAAAAATGAATACATGCGTTTAACGGTATCAAGAGATAATGATTCACCATTTACAATCTGATGTGCACGAGTCCAACCGACATTAGTTCCAGCACCGTTAGCTTTGCCTTCTTCTTTCCATTTAATTGCTTTTGCTGCTGCAGACTTCATTCCTGAAGTTGGCTTGTATCCACCTTCTGCTTTTACAACTGGTTCTGTCACTGCTAGTGCCTCCAATGCCGCTTTTGCGTCTTCTTCTTTAAAATAACAACCAATAGATTGACCTGATCCAACTTTAATTACAGACCATCCGTGTTGACAATCTGGAGTATTGAATTCAATCTTCCAGCCTACCCCACCACTAATGCGACCAGAGTTTGCTGAAGAGTCTCCTGCAATTGTTCCACGATCTTTTTTTACATTAGCATCTGGTACATTTGCATATAATGCACCTAGCTGTGCTTGTGCCTGAGCTTTTGAAGGATGCGTTCCCACAACTTTACCGCTTGCAGTTGTTACAACTTTATATTTATTTCCTTCATGCTCAATATGATATGGCATTTTATGCTCTTGCAGCCTCTGTAATCTTTACATAAAAAGATCCATCTGCTTTAATAGTTAATGTATCATCTGATGTTCCACGTCTTGCATTTACAGCAAGTGTATATGGAGTTGTATTAATATTATACCAAGATCCGACTAGTGGGAATAGATTACTTGTTCTTGACCCGCCGCTATATGTTGTAGAAAATGATTCATGATTGTAACCAATCTCATTTTCGTTCCAAGTGATATTTGTAAACCAATCATCAGCACCGCTACCGTTTACACTTGCAACTGCATAAACTTCAACAAAAATATCAGCATTAGTAAGTGTTGGTGTAAATGTTTTTGATACTACTGGGACATATGTATTAGATGTGATTGCAGCATCTGCTGCAAAACTAAAATCAGATGCTTTTAAAATAGTTACTTTTGTTTGCTGTTGTTTAGGTGAACTAAAACGAATAGACATATTAAACCTCCGCTGCTAAAACTGCAACATTAGGTGTTCCAGATGCAGCTATTGCAAAAAGTTGATCATCTGCAAGTAAATCAAAACTAACTGATGCACCAGGCAAAAGTGCATATCCATAAGATGATGTTGTTATTGTTGAGTTACCTAAATATACAACTACTGATCCGCTTAAATTTTGTACAGAAATTGATGCATTGTGCTCGTAAGGAACTTCAGATGCTGAAGGAATACTTACTAGGGTTGCTGTGCTTGAATTTAATGCTACTATTTGATGTGCTATTGCCATGTTTAATCTCCTTATTTTATAGTACTATTATATCATTTATCGTTTGTAACGACTTCTGCTGCTGGTTCCGTACCCGTCTTTCTAAACCTAAATGTCTCCCATAAAGGGGCGGGAATTGAATGAATACCAAAATGTGTTCTATGATGAGCAGCACATAATACTTCTAAATTTCCTGGACTTTCTATCCATTTTTGAAAATCATCATCTGATTCAAAATGTAGTCCGAATGCTTTTTCAATCTTATGTGGATCCATATTGGCAATTTGGCTAAACTCTACAAATGAATGATGTAATTCTGGTTCTCCAGAGCATAAATCATCATCTATAATACATTTCCACATTCCCGTCTTTTTTATACGAGCTTTTGCTTGTATAAAATATTTATAATATGGGTCTGTTTTTCTGGGTGCATGATCTGGAATGGATGTAATTAGATGAAGATTTAATGCTATTTTATGGGCTTCTGTCATGATAAATTAATTATACATTATGTGCGGAAAAAGTAGGATTTGAACCTACGGTAGGAAAATAATTCCTACGACGGATTAGCAATCCGTTGCAATAGACCACTCTGCCATTTTTCCAAAAGGGGCTATATACGTATTCCAGCACCAAATGACGCTGCCCTATCTCACCATGACTCTTACGCCACGGGATATGTATATGTAACTATAACATCCTAAGAAAGTGACGTATATAGCCTTGTGCGGGAGGTAGGACTTGAACCTACGATTACCGAATTATGAGTTCGGGGCTTTAACCAACTAAGCTACTACCGCATTTTTTTACAAAAATTCTTTTACAAAACTACTTTTACTATTTAATATTATATCAATTATTTCATTATCATTTTTAGAAACTGCTTCAATTGTTTTAATATCAATTCCCACTTGTTTTGAATGAACTGGAAAATCAACTATAAAAATTTCAGGATGAGTTGATATTTCTAATATTTTTGTCCCTTCATGACAAAATATTTGATTTGCTATACTTGTACCGCTTTGTAAAACTATATGGCTTGCAGAATTAAAAAACATAACTTGATTTAAAAAACTTATTTCAGATAAATTCAAAACAATATATCCTTTATTTACAAAAAATTTTTCTAAATTTTCATCATTGATAAATCTTCTTCCTTGAGAATCTTTTCTGGTTATATATAGTTTTTTATCTTGAACAATATTTTCATCAAATAAATATTTTCTATATTTTTCTATAATAATCCTAGAATCTTCTATCTTATTATTTAAATATATATATTTTACACGAAAATCTTCATCAAAAATCCAATATTGTACAGGTATTTTTCTTGTTTCTACCCAAGCTCCTGTTTTTTGATGTTGGGTTTGTTTTTCTAAAAACACATAACCACTTTCTAATTTTATAAAATCTACTCTGTCATAAATAATTTCATATTTTATGTTAAGTGAATTTAAAATTTCTATCGCACGTTGTAAAGGCCAGGTAGAATTTTCTAGGTGATTTCCGAACAGTAAAACAGTAAAATCTTCTCCCATGTCTTTTAAAATCAATGCTTTCGCACAAGAGTCTATTAATGTGTGTCCATATTGATTTAATATTGGCAATATAAAATAATTTTTTTCAAAATATTTTACGGAACCATAATCTTCAATGTTAAAAGTAGGAATATTTTCATCCATAGAAACTACTTCTGGCTCTAAAAGTTCGTAATTTAATTTAAAAATTAAATTATTTGTTTTAATATAAAATAAAGTTTCTGTTATTTTTTCAACTTTTAAATTTATTTCCATATTTTTTAATTTTCAGAACCAATTAATTTATTCTGAATTAATTTTTTTCTTTCATCAATAATTTCATAAGCAAATTCTGCTAAAGCTTTTTCATTTTTTTTATAATGATGTCCGCAAAATAAAAGCTCTCCATTAACACCTTTTACAAGCACGTATGCTTGAGATCCGCAACTATCACAACGGTCTATAGCTTTTAGTAAATATTCTTTATCTACTTTACTTTCTTTTACTTCTTCCGCTGTCATATTCATCTATTATACTCTTTCTATGAGTTAGTTGATAATTTGCTGGGATGGGAAGGATCAAACTTCCGACCTTGGAGTTAACAGCTCCCTGCTCTGTCGCTGAGCTACATCCCACTGTTGTTATTTTATATATTCCAATTCTATTCTACCTTACCAAATGGGTTTTTGTCAATCATCTTAAGTAAATCATCAGCATTATTAATCATTCTTCGTTGTGCTTCAAATTTTCCTAATTGAACAATTTCATCTGCAATGGTTGCCATCATATCAAACAATCCTTTTGCATAACGACGATCTTTTGTTTGCGCCGAATCAACTTCTTTTTTCATATTAATAGTTGATTGTGTAAAATATTCACAAAGTGAAGTTAAACTAATATAAATATCTTCTTCATCTTCAATAGTTTTAATTGTTCCATTCGCTAACATTTATTATCCTTTGTTTGTTGTTGTAGATGACAGTCTACTACAGAATTCTAATACTGTCAACAGGAAAATCGTCTTGATCTTCGTCTAAACTCATATAATCTCTGATGTCTTGGGGCATAACTTTTTTTTCTGGCATACGAATAGTGTTTTTTAATCTTGCATCTGATTCATCTTTTAATTGTTGAATATCATCTGCAAATACCCCAGAATAAGTATAAATTTCTACTTCTTTGTTTGCATCTGGCGGAGTTAAAGAAATTGCATTAAATATTGAACCGCAAACAGCATCTGCAAGATCTTTAGAACCTTTTCTTGGGTGATCTACCTTATCTTTTACAATTCTTAATTGAAGTAATTCATCTATAAGCAATTGGATATGTGGCCCATGCAATCTTTCTTCAGTTAAGGCTAGGGACATGTCTTCATAATGTTTTTTTGCTACTGAAAGAATTTCTGTTTTAATTCCATGAACCCCCAATTGTTGCATCATGTCGTGTGAATTCCAACGGTCAAATGTAACCATTTTTAAATTAAATCCACGTTCACGTAAGGACAAAATATAGTCTTTTACTTCTGTAAAATCTACAGATTTGGATGCTGTTGGAGTCCAAAATCTTACTGCATCCACTATTACTCTAGGTGCTGCTTCTTTGTATTGTTCCCCGATTTTCATGGTAACCCAACCTCCCACATGTGCTATTGAAACTGCACAATGGTCATGTTTTTGAGCTAAGTCAACGTGTATGAAATATTGTTTTTCTGGATCTGGTTTAAAATCATCTTCAAAACGCCCGTATGAATCTACTCCCAATTTAGGGCTACTAAAAGCTTTTTCAATTACTGCACGACTCTTAAAGAATGCATCAGTGGCATCTGGTGGCATACATGCAAAACGAGATAATGCATCTGTAGGATCTGTATAAAAGTCAATTGTAAAATCATCAATAGTTCTTGTTGGATTAATTTCCCAAGTGGGTCTTTTTAAAGCATACATTCGTGGTACCTTATAGGAAACTATATGGTCTTCTTCCCATTCAATCTCAAATTCATTACCTTCTGTATTGTCTGGCAAATCTGGATCTACTTTAAATCTGTGATGTCTTAAAACAACTTCTTTTTCTGCAATTGCTTCATTATATTTTTGTTGAATGTAATCATTTTTAAAACGTGGGAATGAAAGTAAAATTACTTTTCCAAAATCTGGAAAACGAGAATTTACAGATGCACGATACATTTTATAAATTGATGATGCTGTTTTTGCTTGTTCATGCCCAGATGTTGATTCTAATTCAAAACCTGAAATTTCATCAAGAATAACTACAATAACGTTGTAACCTTCCCAAGCTTCTCTTTCTGAGTGACCTGAGTGAACTGTAACTGATTTATCAAACTCAACCATATTTGCTTTAGCAATATATTTCCCTTGAAACCAAGGTGATTTTTCAATACGTTGATTAAAACCTTTGAAAAAAACTCGGTTTGCTTGAATTGCGTTAATAGCAATATTAATAATATCAATTGCATCCCCTGGTGGCTTTCCATAATATCTGGCGGGATCCGCTAAACATAAAAGCAAATGTACCATATAAGCACAAGCAATTGTAGATGTATAATCTTTTCCAGAACCTTTACCTAGTTGTAAAATAACTTCTGAACAAGTTTGTTTTGATATTTTTTCGCCTTCTTCTTGACCCCATAATTTAATTAAAGTTTCTTTTCTATAAATTTGAGTCATAGCCTTGATCATTTGATATTGATGATCTGATAAAGGTGGCAGTCCAAGATAATTTTTATTTGTTACAAATTCTTCAAGATTGGCTGGTTTTTCGGAAAACTCATCACCTTCAAGTGCATCAAGAAAAACATTAAAATCAGTCACTGATTACAACTGCTTCTATTTGACCTGTAACTTCTGATAATCTACGTGATACTTCCCATTTACAATGATCACAATTTGCTGTAACATCTTTAAGAATGTTTACCAGTATGTCTTGTTTTCTTTCTGATTCTAGTATCTGATCTGCCATATCGTCATTTTCCAAGACTCCCGCCTTATTTAACATATCAATACGCTTTGCTTCAATGTCAGCAATAAGTTTTAATACCTGTGCTTTAATGTTAGGTGAATCTTGTGCATCTGCTTGATTTAATGTAACCCAAGCTTCTTTAATAAGCATATTGTAATGTTCATCTGCACCAGCAAGTGCTTCCTTAGCACGGGCTTTAATAGCACTATTGTCTTGAACTAATTCTTTCCAAGTTTTAATATGATTATCAACTTGAACCCTAGTTAACTCTAAAGATCTAGAAATTTGTGCAGGAGTATTACCTTTTAATAATTCTTCAACTACTTTATTCATCTGATCAAATTGACCAGCTACTTCTATTTCATTTTCTGACATTATCTTCCGTTATCTGTTTTATAAAATCCTGAACCTTTAAATTGAATGCCTGGGGCATTATAAACACGAGCCATATTATAACCGCATTTTGAGCATGGCGGGACTGTCTCAGGATCATTGAATCCTCTTGTTACTTCTTCATTTGTATCACATTCAATACAAGCATAGTCATAAACTGGCATATTTAATTATACCTCTTTATCCCTGTTATTGTCAATGGCAATTTTAAGTAAAACTAAATAACCAATCAAATCATCAATATCATTGTCTCCTGGAAATCCTTGAGCATTTTTAATTCTACTTAATTTATCATCAATACGGCTATTTAAACTGTCAATTTCATTTTGCTTGGAAAATACATTTATTGGTTCTAGGGCTGAATTTCCGTATGAAATATTTTTTTCTATGAGCAAAGTAGCTATTTCGTGACATGCATCCCAAATTGCACCACCTGCGGGGGCATTTAAAGAATGCATATATAAATCATCACAAGTAAATCTTTTAGTATCTTTATAAGGTGACTTAACCATTTATTCCTCCATTAAAAGGTATATCATAAATTTCTTTTCCTGTATCCCCGCCCCATTTTTTAATATAATGGTTTAATATTGAATTATATTGTTCTACCCAGATCGCTCTTTGATTTTCATCTTTTATGGTATTTGAAGCAAAATGTGAAACGTTAGAGTTTTCTAAATTTTTTTCTAAAAATCCTGCCAATTTTAATCTTCTATAATAATCACAATCTAAAAAGTAACCAGATTTTTGCATTGGCCAAGATTCATCTCCCCAAGGACCTATTTCTTTTACCGCCTTTGTATTGAAAGAACAAAAAACATCGTAATGTGTAAACACAATGCCCCAAGAATCTTCTAAGCTTTCAACATATTCTATCATTCTTATATCTGAGTCGTCAAGTATTTCACCATCGTTATGCATAAATGAATAATAATCAAAATTATTATTTATTGCATATTCCCGCATGTTATTTTGAGTTTCCATAAAGGTATCTGGGATTATTGGGTCCCATATTTTAAACGGCGTATTCATATAATACTCATAAGGAATTTCACCACCTGAATTATTATAAATTAAATATTCATTATAAAGATTTGAATCTACACTCCTTAAAGCTTTTTCAAGTAGATCAAAATTATTTACAACTGGAATGAATATAAACTTTTTCACTTAGTCCATTTTCTAGGTTTTTTAATAAGGCCAAATCTTTCCAAGGATCTTTGGATAGTCATATGAGAACATTTTGCTTCCAATGCCATGTCAACAATCTTTTTCTTTTCCACTACATATCTTTTGTAACACCAGTCTTTAGAATCATACAATTTCATTTACTGCATACCACGCTATTCCCGCTGCATCAGCAACGTTATCACTTTCTGTTTGAACGCCCAATGTTTTACTAAATTCAATTGTACGTTGCTTTCTTCTTTCTCTAATTTTTCCTTTAATCCAATTTTCAGATTTATCTGGAAACTCTAATTTAATTGCTTCTTTTTCTGCTTTATTAAAATTTTTATTACCTATGTATGATTGCCAAGTTATTGGATGAACTTCAACAACCCTGACATTATCACTAAGTAATTCTCCCATTATAGCACCAAAGACATACGCCATTTTCATGCCAGTTGCTACAGATTTAACAGATATTGCTGCTTCAATAACTACAAAATCCATATCTAATTCATTTTTAAAAGACTTAATTTTTCTTTTAGCATCCAAAATTCTCTCATAAACATCTGATCCTTCAAAAGTGATCTCTCCCCACTTAACAGCTTTCTTTTCTTCCATCAAACAAAAAGCAAAACTATTTGTGCTTGCATCTATACCTAAAACTTTATGTGCGATGGGTTTTGCTAATTTAGCCAGAGACACGTTTTATCATTTCTATTAGTTCTAATCTTTCTGCTTCTTTTTTAGCACCAATACATTTATCACATATATTAGTTTCATTATACATACTTAAAACAACGTTGCAATCTTTTGATTTGCAAATTCTTTTTTTACCTGCAAGTCTAGCTTTTTTCTCATAATATTGATCTTTTAATTTTTCATTAGTTGCAATCCTACAGCATTCATCAGAACAATATTTTTGATTATGCGTTTTAGCAAAAAATTCATTATTGCATCCATCATATGCACAGATCATATTATGACCATCTTTTGTCACTTAACAACCTCCATAGCTGGTATAAAAACTTCACCATCATCCAACTGTTTCCAACAGGTTGTTTTTACTGGACAATACTTGCATGCAGATTGAGATTTTGTAAATGTTCTTTCTGGCAAAATTCCCGTTTCATAATTAGCATAAACTTTTTTTAACCATTCAAAAACATCATTAATTATCTTTTCATTTCTTTCATTCATATTTACTGGAAGAACTAAGTATGACTGATCATTTTTATTTTCATAATAAAAAAATCCTTGTTCAATATTTTTGATTTTCATGTAAGTAAGTAATTGAAGCAGATGATTTGCTGTTGGTTTCATCTCTGCCTGCCTCATAGAATATACTTCATCTTTAGCAGTTTTTATTTCACCAATTACTTCTTTTCCATTCCATTCAATAATTGCATCTGCAAATCCTCTAATTGGCGGGCTATCATTGGTAATTTCAATTTCTGTTGCCTTAAGTATTCCTGTTTTAGCCATAACCGCCTGAATGCGGTCATGAGCAGCCGTACCGTTATCCATGTTAGCCCTAGCCATAGCATCAAATTGGTCTTCAAATTCAGCACCAGTAAAAGCAATGAACCAATATCTAGGGCAGTTACCGTGACCATAACCAATAGTGCTAGGACTAAAAGTCTTTTTTTGGGTAAAACTTTCACGTTTTTCAACATTTGTATATGCTTCCTCCATCATTTTAGCAAAACTGTTTGGATCAAATCCACCTTCTTGTGGCTTTTGAAACTTTAAATTTCCAATAATTTTTCTACCCATTATTTCACACCTATTCTCTGATTACATATAACACACATTATATAAGTTCTGCCTGTAAATGGACATGCAATATGTTCAGTTTTATGTTTGTGAAATATTCTTTTAAATAAATTCATCATGCCCCATATCTAGCTGAATATTTCAAGGCATCAACTAATCTATTAATTGCTTCTTCTGCTGTGTAATATACGTTCTTCTTTTTTGAGTTCTCCCCGCCTTTTTCAAAGGTGGTGTAATAACGAGACATCATTGCAAATTTTGCTGCAAGTGCTTGCATTTTAATAATAAGGTCGGGAGCTTTTGATGAAGGAACATCAGGTTTAGATATAAGTTTAATAATCAAATCAAGTGCATAATCAAGATCAGCATCATTCATGTATGTTTTCATATCGTTAAACTCTGTAAGTTCGCTAATTAATTCAATTACTGGTTTATCTGTCATTCCATAATCCTAACGCAGAATTGACAAGGGTCTCCGCCGTCTTCCCATTCTTTTTCTTCTTCTTCACTCAAAGAAGGAACTCCGTCATGTGTTGCACAAAACATGTCTGTAATCCATCCTCTTGCAACTCCATTATCAAACCAGATCCTAAATTCATCTACATTTGATTCATCAATCATTATGTGTCTCCCAACACTCTATTAACTGTTCTAGCAACGCCCATTCAATTACTGCAAGCCTAGTCTTTTGTCCAGCTCCTCCAAGTATAAGTTTAAGAACTGGATATTTGTCACGAGATACTTTAAAGGTGTCTGTGCAAATTTTAGCCCATATACTCTTACTAATGGATATTGACTTTTCATACTCTTTATAATCAACCACGAAATCGGACCAGATAGCATCACCTTTTTGATAATCACCTCTGCCACTATTCTTTTGTGCTTTTGCACCATCACGTTTTATTTCCCCACGCTCTGACATTAAATAGCCACACCTGATTCATGGCCATTTTTGCATGTCCAAAAAATTTTTCCTTTTTCTCTGTCCATACCAGCTTCATTTACTACATCGTCACAATCTAAATTTTGACATTTAAATGAACCTTCTACTTCATCAAAAGTGTGTGTTACTTTTTGTCTTGATTGATTGTTTAAAAAATTTTCAAGACTTGTCATATATTTCACCTTGTAACTTTTCAACAACATCTGGATTATTTCTTAAATATTCAACAGCCTTAGCTCTTCCTTGAAAACGCTCTTCATTAACAGTATACCAAGCACCGCCTTTTTGAACAATACCCATCATTTCAGCAGTATCAAGAACTTCGCCTACGGAATCAACTCCCAAATTTTCTCCTTGATAGTAAAAGTCATATTGACCTGACAAGTTTGGAGGTCCAAGTTTGTTGTAGTCAACGATCCAATTAACGGGACGACCCACTCTTTGTTCAATAATTTTGTCACCAACTTGAATTCCAGATTTAATAGCATTTGCTTCAGCTTCCGATGACCAAAGTTTAATGATGGTACTAGAGAAGAATTTGACTGCCATTCCTCCAGTCGGGATGTGACTGGCATGCATAGAACCGAATTGATTTCTCTGTTGAGAAATAAGAACGAGTAATGTATTTTTATTGGCATAGTTAAGCATTTTAACTGCATGTGTCATATCCTTTGCTTCTGCACCTATTTGCTTTGTATCTTCTAGTTTCTTTAAATCTGTACTATCTTTTTCAAAATAAATTGCTGGAAGTAATGCTGAAATAGAATCTACTACAATAATATCTACTCCCGCCTCCATAAGTTGTGTTGCAACATCAACCATATCATTAATAGATTTGGCTGGAGAATAAATAAGCTTTTCTGAATCTACGCCCAATTTGCTTGCCCAATCTGCGGAATAAGATGCCTCAGCATCAATCCATGCACAAGTTTTACCATTTTTTTGTGCATCAGCAATCATTTGTAAACAAAATGATGATTTACCTGCAGATTTATTGCCCCAAACAAGGGCTTGTCTTCCAAAACCAAACCCGCCTTTAAGGGCCATATTAAGACCAATGCTAGGTGTTTTTTGTTTTTCTACGTCCACTGTTGTTGCTAGTTGTACTCTTGCTCTTGTTTTTGGGTCTAGTTTTGCTAGAATCTCTTCCGTTATCATGTAAGCTCTTCTCTAATTCTGTTGCTAGTTCTTTAATTTCTTTATTGCGACTCGTCATTAGAAAATCTATTATATTATAGATTGCTTTTTCATCTTCTGCTCTAATGACGAGAAGATATTCGTTCTCCGTACCTTTTAAGACGTATGACTTAGCCATATATCTTTATTATACATCATTTATTCAGTTTCTGTTGTATCTTCTTCAACAGGTGCATCTTCTGCAGGAGCAGGGATATCTACTATTGCAAAGATTAAATCTTTGTTATCTGGGTTTTGATTTACAGCAATAGTCTTTCCGCTATAATCTGCGATTATATTGGCAACAGGTACTGTTACTTCACCCAAAGTTACTAGGATTGCTGCAGTAATTTGTTCAAAACTAATTTGTACATTTTGATCTGCTGCTGGTGTAGTTGTTTCTTCAGTCATTAATTCACCTCCTTCAAAAATAAAGTTCCGTCATCCATTTTAGAAATGGCGGGGTCACAAATAGTTCCTGGTTTCATTTTACCCAAAGCTTTAGTATACATCTTTGGGAAAGCTATTATACGCTCTAACTTTTTATCTTTATCAGATAAGATAATGTGAGCCATCATTTTATTTGCCTTTGTCTTATAATGTGTAAAATCAAGCACAAGCATTTTTCCTTCATCAATTTTTAAAGTATCTTTGTATAACCAATGAACGAATGGGTCATCAATTTTATTAACCACATCATCAATTGTAACATATTTATGGATGCGATTGTCTCCTACAAGAAAGAAATACATGTTGCCTGTTTCAATTTGTGTATTTTCAGCATGGAATATACCAACTGATCCTGTATCATCAACCAATTCTATACGGCTCCAACCTTGACCCTTTTTAATTGATTTAACCATAGCCAATAATACAAAACATCCTTCTTCAAGAAATTCTTCAACTGGGTCAACTTGAGCTTTAATTTTAGGATTTAATTTACCCGTATCAAATTTTGGAATACCCAAGTATTCATAAAGGTTTTCATTTTCATTACCTTTTCTAGAGTTATCTGGGAATGCTGCAGCACCTATCATATTTAAAGCATCTATTGCTCTTGAATTGATACCACTACCTTTAGTTCCCGCCTTTTCTGTAAAATCTTTATATGATTTAAATGGGCGGAGCTGAGTAATCTTGCTACCAATGTTATCTGAGATATATTTAATATTAGATAGCCCAAACCTAATTGAATTGCCTTGAATACTAAAATCTAAATCAGATTCATTTATGTGTGGTAAAAGAACCTTAATGCCCAATCGCTTGGCTTCCAAGAGATAATCTGTTCTAGCATCTTTATCTTTTTCGTTTTTGAGAATGGCAAACATAAACTCAAGAGGAAAATAATGCTTAAGCCAAGCAGTATAGTAAGAAAGCATACTGTAAGCAATAGCGTGCGAACGATTGAATGAATAGCCTGCGTGAGCTTCAAAATCATGCCATAGCTTTTGAGCATCTTCTGCCGTAATATGCTTACTAGCACCCGAAATAAACTGATCTTTGTATACATCAAATTCACTTGCATCTCTCTTCTTTCCAATAATTTTTCTAACTTTATCAGCATCTGCCCATGACATTCCGCCCAAATATACACAAGCCTGCATAACCTGTTCTTGATAAATAATAACTCCGTATGTACGCTCAGTAAACTGTTGCATTACTGGGTGTGCATAAGTTACAATTTCTTCACCCTTTTTACGCCTTACATACGATCCTCCAACCGTATTCATGGCCCCTGGACGGACTAATGCGTTAGATGCTGCAAGGTCTTCAAATGTACTTACTCCCATTTTCATCAAAAGATTTGTGTACGGGGTCGCTTCTGCTTGAAATACTCCTTTGGTAAAACCATTTGATAAATCTTGAAATACTTTGGGGTCATTCATTGATATTTCTTTTAAATTAATTTTCTTCTTCTTTATATGTTCAATAGTTTTAAGAGTATCATCAATAACAGATAAAGTTTTAAGTCCCAACACATCTAATTTAATTAGTCCCAAATCTGCTGTTTGATCCATATCATAAGCAACTACTGGAATACGACCAGATACTGATTCATTTGGGTCTTTGCGGGTTTCAATTGGAACATATTTGCTAATATCATCTTTAGCAACAACAACTCCCGCTGCATGCATTCCATTACCACGAATTTTTCCACGCAACATTGACGCATACTTAGTTACTTCTGGATACTTTTTTCTAAATTCTTCTGTGCTTGAATTTGTTTCATAATCTTCAAATGATTCTACTCCCTTTAGTGCTTTATTAACTTCACCAAGTGGAACTAAAAATGCTCTTGCTACATCTCGCACAACACCTTTATCTTTAAAATACTGATATGTTGAAATAGATGCAACATGCTTAAATTTTTTGCGAAGATATTCTTTAACTTCTCCACGGCGACGGTCCATAAAATCCGTATCAATATCTGGAAAGTCATTACGCTCTGGATTAATAAAACGAAAGAAAAGTAAATCATATTTAATTGGATCAACTTCTGTAATACCAAGCAAATAGCAGACTAAACTTCCTGCAGCGGATCCTCTTCCTGGGCCAACCATGATTTCGTTTGTTTTTGCCCAACTAACCATATCACCAACAACAAGGAAGTAACTAGCAAAGTTCTTATCAGCAATGACTTGAAGTTCTTCTTGGAGTCTTTCTTTATATGTCTCATTATCTAATCCCTTTTCTGCTAGAGACGTTTCACACATTTCTTTTAATGTTTTTAATGCATTCTTTTTTGGAACTGGAAGTAGATCAAGATTTTCATGAAAATCATATTCACTAATCTTCTCTACTATTTCTAATGACGATTCGTATATATCTTTTCTTGTAATGCCCGCTTTTTCAAAGTCCATATTAATTTCATCATAGGATTGAATATAAACGTTAATGTCAGCGAAAGAAATAGGGCGATTGGGATAAAGATGATCAAAGCGATCAATAATATTAGATTGTGCACGACCACTTGCATAATCGGCATCTTTGTTTTGTGTAGGTTTTGTGGAGAGGATAAGAAGTAATTCTTCCAAATCCCTCTCCTCTTTCTTTGCAAAATGGCAGTCCCCCGTAGCAACTGGTTTCACCTCAAATTCATCTGCTAGTGCAAGCAGAGCAGTATTTAAAGATTCTGGGTTATGTGCCTGAACTTCAATATAAAAATCTTTACCGAAACGTTCTTTAAACATTTTGACATATTCTCTTGCTTTTTCATTATCTCCTCGCTCAATTGCTTTGGAAATAAGTCCATTCATACAACCAGATACTACAATTATACCGTCACCAAACTCAAATAGAGCATCAATATCAATTCTTGGCTTATGATAATAACCTTCTGTCCAAGCAATTTGTGAAAGCTTTTGAAGATTTTTTAACCCTAAATCATCTTTTGCTAATAAAATTATATGATTGTAAAGAGAAGTATTGTCTTCCCGTTTAGATACAGCACGTTTATCAAATCTATCTGTTGCCGAAATATAGGCTTCAAGACCTAATATCGGCTTCATTCCTAGTTCTTTTGCAGCTATTTGCATGTCTCTATGAGATGACAACGTGCCGTGATCTGTAATTGCTAATGCTTTTTGCCCAGCTTTTTGTGCAGCCTCAAGTAATTCTTTGGGTGTATTTAATCCATCCATAAGCGAATAATGCGAATGAACGTGAAGGTGGGCAAATTTCATTATTTAGATTCTTACCACTCTACTGCTGATGAAGTTGAGTGAGAACCTTCATCTGAAGAATCTGATGTGATTCCAAGATAAAAGTTTTCTTGCTCTTCGTAAGGAACATCACGAACTGCTGACTTTTGAAGATCAAACAATTCATACTTTTCCAAATTAATTGGTTCAACATCTGCTGTTGGCAGAGGAATGATAGAGTAGTTTGTATCAGTTGCAGTACCTGTACGCTTTAATTTCCAAGTCAAGTTAGAAATGCTTCCAGTCTCTCCTGCATAATTGATAATTTCAGGTGTTGCAGACTTTGGGCCTGCACCTTGTGAAAAGATTGCAACGTATGGTTCTTCTTGACCATCATCAACAAGAACATTTGCATAAAAACGTGAACGTCCCTTCCAACCCTTTTTAGGATCACGACGGTGTTGTTCACAACCAAAGCAACGACCTTGGTCTTCAATTGTGCAAAGTGCCTTACGCTTGTAATCACTTGGATTAGTGTGCTCTACCGCAATAAAAGCTAATCCAGCAGCCTCTAGATAATTCTTTGAGTCTGGATCAATTTCTTGCATGAAGCGGATTTTTAATGATTGGCCATCTTTGAGTTGTAGCCATCTTCCTTTTTGTGCATCACCCGAAGATGATTTGTTTTCCATTTGCTTGTTCATTGCTGCCAAGCCTGTTACTATACCCATATTATATTCTCCTTGTGTAGTGGGCTGTTTAATGCCCTGTTTTTCTATTATATCACAAAATAGCGTACTCAAAATGCGGAATTGCATTTTTAATACATGTTTTTATTTCTTCATCAGACATATCCCCAACATCTTTTGCCATGTGTGGATAAACTGAATTATGACTATACTTAGCCCATAATACATTTTTATTCTTTAATTTATTAGCAATTGTATTTCCTAAAGCCCGCCCTGCTTGGTCGTTATCAGTCATTATGATAATTGTAGATGCATATTTATTTAAATGATTAATGTTTATTTCCGATATACTTCCACCCAAAGTAGCGACAGCATTTGGAAATCCCGCCTGCCACAAACGAATAGCATCAAAACTAGATTCAACTACAATAATTGTTCCACCTTCTCTTTTTGCCCTATGCAAATTAAACATAGTTTTATTTCGTGGAAGATTGACGCTATTTTTAAATCTTTTATCCTTAATAGATCTTCCAATAATTCCTACTGGTAAACCGTCTGGAGAATGAAGTGGTACCGTTACCATGCCCATATTGGCAGAATAACCTAAGTTAAAGTGTTCTGTTGCTTCTGCAGTTATATTTCTTGATAAAAAGTAATCTTTTGCTTCTTGGCTATTATTCAACCCAAGATGTAGACTTCCTAATGTGCTGCTAGGAAATTCTTCAAATTCTGGCTTGTCATCTAGTAATTCTTTTAATCCGTCCTCAAAGATCTCTGATTCAGATTGTTTATTGGCAGATATAAATCTAAGTGCTTCAAAATCATTGCGATTAGTTAATTCTTTTACTAAGTCTAGTACGGTTCCAGATGAGTTGCAGTTTTGGTTATAACAAACATAAAGACCTTTAGAATAGCTCACGGCAAATGCTGGAGAATCCGTATTGTGGTGAAATGGACATAGGCATAAAAAGTCTGTTCCCGTTTGAGAAACTATTTCAATATTGCAAGAACGCAAAATAGAGCGGAGATCCGCTTTAGTATATGCATCTGACATATTATTTTCCTTTAGGTATTAAACTCTGACCAGAGAACCCTTCGTATCTTAATGCTTTGGACTTACCAATGTAAATTCCATACATTACAAGATTGAAAGTGTAGTGATCTTTCTCCGAGTTATATTTTACATTAAACTGCGGTTGCATGTCAAGTACAGGAACATAACCTTTGTCTCGCATCTGCTGGACCAAAAGTCTTTCATAGTTCTCCCTTGAGCTTTGGAATATAGAATCATCACTGATAATTCCATTCATCCAAAAGTCATGTATTTTACGTGGGTACATGATCACCAATCTTTCCTGATAATTATATCAAGTTAGATAGTGATTACATAAATTACGCTATTCCTTTATCGTACAATTCTGTTACTACTCCACGATTTAAATCCCAATCAAGATAAAAGCCAAATTCAGTTCCATGACGATTTTTACGACTTACAATTTCCATAACATTTGTATCTGGACTTTTATGAACTGCAATAGCCATATCAGCATCATACTCAATTGCTTTTGACCAAGCAACTTGTGAAAGAAGTGGCGGGGCATCTTGATCTGAAATATCATCCATAGTTGCAGCAGTAATATCAATAATTGGAATATTATTGCGAACTGCTAATAATTTAAAGTCTCTTGAAATATTTCTATTTCGCTCTACTTCTGATTTAGCTCCAGATGAATCATTAAACAATTGATGATAATCAAGAATTACTAAATCTGGTTTGTGTTGATCAATTTTTGCTTGCACTGTATTTGGTGTTACTTGTCCAGTACCTTCATTTGATACCAAAATAAATTGATTCTTATCTTTAAACTTTTTAGTTCCCCAGTCATCAAATGCACTAATATCAACTTGTCCTCTTGAGAAGTCTGAAGCTTTAAACATTCCCGACCCAAGCATTGTATAGATACGGTCACGCATGTTTTCTGGTGTCATTTCAAGTGATATGATCATAGGCTTAAAACCCTGTTCCCAAGCCTTGCAAGCAAGATAAGATGAAAACCAAGTCTTACCCCTACCTGGCCAACCAATCATGACTATAAGGTGTCCTGGAGCCATTCCTGTAGGGTATGCATAATCAATAGCCTTAAAGCCAGTCAAAATTCCTGGGCTACCGCCCATTACTTCTGATCTATTTTTTACTGCTTCAAAATGCTTTTCTGCTAATTTAAAATCAGTTAAGTCAACATCTCTTACTGCACTTGTTAATTTTCCAAGGGAGTTTAACTCTGATTGCATCTGCTGAATTACTCTGCCTGAGGCTTCAGTTTTTAAACTGGCACCAGAAGTTAACAATAGATTTCTAAGTCGTGATGCAAGATATTCGTTCTTTAGTTGATCTAGATAATAGGCTGTTTCACCCTTTACTTTGACTGGTTCAAAATCTTTGAATTTTTCAGTCAACACAGTAACATCTGGAACTGATTTAAACTTTAAATAATAAGACTTTAAACCTTCCCAAACATCTCTGTGAGAAGTAAATACTTCGTCAATATTTTCAGCAAGAACTGTTGCTATATCTTTATTTGTACATACTGATGTAATTACTGCTGACTCAGTGTTCATTTTCCCTTTCTTCAACCATAGACTTAGTTTTTGATCTAATCAACTCTCTGCGAGTTTTATCTTCTTCTGCCTGTTGAAGTGTTAAATCTAACTTTTCAAAATTATAAAAAAACCAAGACAACGGGTGTCCTGACTTCACTACCTTAAAATAATACTCTAATAATACTTTTGCTCTGTCATATCCAACGCTATCAATAACATCTTGCATTGCCCACTTTTCTCTGTATTTATTTACAACGGCAGGCTTTTGATAATGTTGCTTATACAAAGCACAATAAAGTGAAACTAGGCCGTAGGCAAGCTTTGCTTCATCTTTTGTCATTTCTTACCTTTGCCCTTATTTAATTCTTCTTCAATTTCATTAACTTTTTCCATTAGTTTATTTTCAACAAAAGCATAAACTCTATCTGTGGCTTCATCGGTTGATTCACCCTGACGTTTGAAATCTTCAATTCCAATTCCAACCTTTAGGCTTTCATAATTTCCTAGATTGCGTGTGAATTGTAACTCAACTTTAATGCTCGTCTGATTGTTCATTATCCTTCTTTTCTTCCTTTTCAACTAGAGAGAATCCTGGCTTAAACTTTTTAATATTTTTATCTGACAAATGTTGATACAACATCATTAAACGATCTGATATCGCTATCATAGCATCTAAGTCATCCTTTTGTCCAGCCAGTTCCATAGCGTATTCCAAAACTTTTAATGCTGCATCTAATGTCTGCTTTGCTTCTTTATTTAATTTATGATCTACCATTCTGGTTGCTTCCAAACTGGGACAAAATCCCCATCGTCATTTTTTACATATAAAATGTTTTCTTGTTTCATTATAGCTTCTATCTCTGCTCTACTTGGCATGTCTCCTGGAGTAATCCCGCCATCTTTTCTTGGCCTGCCTCTATGAACTGTTTTAAAAAAATCATGCATTTTTCTAATATCATCTTCACTCCAAAAATACTTGCCTGGAGTTTTTTTACCATTAAGAGAATAAATTTGTTTTGGGAATCTTAAATCACCACGATATAAATGCCACTTAATTGTGTCTTCATGTTTACCAATAATTTTTACAACTTCTGAAATGGGATAAGCGTATTGTTTATTTTTATTAACATCTGTTAAATTGTAAGCAACACGCTTTCCCAATTCATAATCCCAAGCAACTAATAGATCTTCTGCTCTTGAACGACGCAAAACTTTATGCAATTTGCCATTTAAATAAAAATATTTTAAGCGAACTGCTGAGCTTTGTTTCTTTTTGTTACTCACGCTTAACCTATTCCTTGAGATTATTTATTTTAGATATTACTTTGATTGAGCTTGGAAGTGTGTAATTGCACCCTTAAGAATCGGACCAAGTACACCAATTACGGCTGCCCATGCTACCTTCTTAAGATCATGATTTCCAGTCTGCCAGATGGCGACTCCTGCTGCTGCGGTTGCATATACGTAGTGCTCAACTAGAGCCTTTGTTTTTGCGTTCATTTTTTCTCCTATTTAGGTTATGCGGTAAAGATTTTACCGTCTACTACACAAGTGTAGTCATTTGTTATTTGGATTAATTGCATGTGTGGATAACCATTGACAACATGTGCCACTGCGAATCCCGCCTGCCAATTCTTTTGAATTGAATAATCCATTT
>Ga0207957_1000096_pt1 | contig 20962 bp, 31 predicted proteins | sample CryBogCBH27Jun07_FD_184603 | JGI IMG/M metagenome (GOLD analysis project Ga0207957, IMG submission 184603) | Freshwater microbial communities from Crystal Bog, Wisconsin, USA - CBH27Jun07 (SPAdes) | ecosystem: Environmental > Aquatic > Freshwater > Lake | place: Crystal Bog, Wisconsin, USA...
CACACAATTACTTACATCGTCATATGACTTTGTAAGACAATGTATACAGGTCAAAAAAAATGTAAGACAAAGCGAGACAAAGTAAGACGAGACCGAGGGAGATTTGCTCCACTAGGCGGGGCGATCAGAAGCACTAGGCGGGGCGATTGGGCTATCAAGCAATTTGGAGTATTCTCCGTCCCTGTAGTATTGCTGCCAATAGGACATGACTTCTAGAATTGCAGCCTTGGGAGAGCGGGAATATGTTCCCCACAATCCTAATTTACATTCTATATTTCTTCCATTTTCTGAAATATTAATGCATTTATTAAATAAATCCAGATGTTGTATTGGATCTGATAACATATTGTTTATTTGCGGAAAGTGATACTAATTGTTAAGGCAAAAGCACTAGCCCAATAGAGGGAGTCCTGCCAACTTTTTGCTATTCCCCATCTTATTGAATTAGCTGCGTAGATAAAAAGCAGAATGAAATTTAAGAACCTTGGGTCTGAAAGATAATTCATTTTTGTTTGAGCTTCTGGATCTCGTCGCGGAGGATCAGAATCTCACGGATGAAATACTCCGTGATGAACGATCCGGGTTCGACTTTAGCTAGGTTCTTAAACTCTTCATGAGCTTGCTTCACCCTATCCTCCAGCGGCATCTCCTCCTGCTTTGGCAACGGGCGGCGGGTGCGGAACAAATACATTCCCAAATCTTTTGATTTTTTCCCACAATGAACAAACTGCCAATCCACATTTATCCAATCCATTAAAGTATCGATGCGAGTCATTTGATCCCCTGCCGAAATCACCTCATCAGGGCCAAGCTCTCGCCATTCGGGAGCGGGTTCAGGGCATTGAGTTTTGTAAGGATGGAGCGTGTGCTTGGAATGGGGTTGACCACAATCCTTGCACAACCTTTTTGTGACTGGTTCAGTTGTTAAGGATTCCTTAATAGTTGGTTCCTCTGGAGCGGGGGCGAGTGCGTCACGGAGGCGATAAATTACAGAGGCGGTCGGTTCTGCGTCTTTCCAAAGTGGCGTTTCCCATCGGTCAACGACTGCTTGTGCGGCAAGTCGTAGCTTCTGAAGCTCCTCACGGAACCTTGCGACCTCTTTCTCCTGTTCAATGTAAGCCTGTTTGCATTTCTGCGCCTTGGAAGCCTCGTCGCGGTAATGCTCATGCCAGTTGTTAGCTTTCTCACGGAGCCTTGCGACCTCATCATTTAACATGGATTGAATGTCGTGTTCGTCCCCTATCCATTCCTCATGATTATTTATTTCATTATTCATACTTTTCTGATGTGACTCTTGCTCATGTGCCAAGCATTACACTCTGGGCAGAAATAGGAACGCAGGAATGATGTGCCTCCTCCTCCCTGCCTGAGCCTGAGGTTGATTGCCCTATCAGCATGAGACTGCGACGAATATATCGATTTGCCACACACTCCCTTTTCAGGCTTCTTCCTCTGCTCTACGAGTCCTAACGCTATAGCCTCCTCCTTGTTTAAGGGAGGAAGCTCAGGTGTGTCATATCCAAGATCTTGGAGAATCTTGTCAATTGATTTCATTATAGAGACTGGAGTATTCCCTCCAGCTTGCAGAGGATGCAATCCTCCTTCTTCTCATCTTGCTGCCCATGCCCCATACCCCCTGTATTGGCTGCAATTGCCCCTAGAACTGCGTAGCACTCACCAAGCAGCTGGAACATATCTGGAGCCTTTGCAAAGAGTTTGGCGAACTTTATGGACTCTCCAATGGCAATGCTCTCGCTGATAGTTGCCACAAGCTTATCGTTTGAATCCATGATCATATCTCCATCTGCCTTGAGTGGGAAATGCATGGGGATCCTTACGCTTTCTTCGTCTACTGACGCTGGGATGATAATGTTACTCATTTGGTTTTGTTTTTATATGATGTGACTTGTTGGTTCCTGCCGAATAACTTGTCAATGATATCGGCAATCTGTTTTGTTTTTCCTAGAGGCAGCAGCATTGAAATATCTTCAATTGCTCCCTGAAGGTCTTCTATCTGGTGCTGAAGATCTCTGATCTCCTCACGCATCTCTTCACGGTCAGACTCAATCTCGCGGAAGTCTTCCTCGTCAATCTTGTAGAACATTCTCTTTCTCCTGTTGGGCTGCCTTCTGCTTCATCACCTTGATGGCAATGTTGTAGAAATACAGATTGAATTTCTGTTGATCCTCAGCAAACCTGAGTGCTAGTTCTTCCAATTGTTTTTGTTTGGCATAGTTTCCATACAACCACAGACCCAGCACATAGGATCCAATGATCCCGATTGCTCCAGTTGTTATTACAAGTGTAATCATTTTGCCCAATAGGATTGAAGTGAAGGGAGCGGGTCAGGATTGCATCGGAATGCCTTCCTGTAGTATTCCTGCATCATGACTGACTCAGCAGTGGGAGTGGTTTGCTCCTGCCTTGCGGGGCGATTAAGGAAGTCACTCACTCCTTGATACTGCCGTGATAGCGTAGCTGCTTTCTCGACCACATCCTCCTGCGCGATTGCCGAGGATGCCATAGCGATAAATAGAATATACTTATTCATTACGAGATCCTCTCAAGTGCTTCTCCAAAGATTTGATCCAAACGAGGGAAATGCTCAGGAAGCGGGTAGCTCTCCTCAATCTCCTTGTCTGCCGCAATGCACAAGTGGAGCAGTTCCTTTGCCCGTGCGGTGCTGATTTTGATTTCCGACAATCCCTGCCTATCCGCAAGTTTGACCTGCGAGTGGAGGAGGGGCTTGATGTTGTTTATTACTAGGTGTGTGTTTTTCATATTGGGCGGGTGTTGTGCCGCTTGAGATCAGTCTTTCATGATCCATCTCGGATGCAAGAAAATTTTTAGAAAAAAATGACCCGCCTGTAGAGCTAGTAAACAAGCGGGTCAAGAGGTTGTCATCGGTGTTTCCTAAGGTAAGACAAACCCGTTGTGGGATCTCCCCACACACCATGCCGATAACGAATTATTTTATCCCCTGCGGGACTTTGTCCCACTGCACTTCCATTTCTTACGACTCAATCTGAGGGGTGAGTTGGGGTCTTTTGCAGCAGCAGGGTGCTTCTTCATTTGCCCCGCTGAACGGGCGCAATATGAATCTCCCTTGGATGTACCGGGCTTGATAGAAGATCCCTTCTGCCCATACCGCACGGTCTTCTCTCGACCCGTGGATGGGTTCGTGACCTTCTTGGAGAATTTCTTTTCCATTAGAACGGGATTTCTTCGTCCCCTTGGGGTTGGTATCCATTCCCCTTGGACTTGTTGTGAGGGGTGAATGTCTTCTTTCCTTCGGGCTTCTTCCAAGGCTCCTTCACGCTAAGTGAAAGGAACTCATTTCCTGACTTGCTGGTCTTATTCCAGATGCTGATCTCATACTCCTTACCATCCACATCGATGGTTCCAGAATACTGAGGGGCTTTAGGGTTGTCGCTCTTCTTAGGAAAAGCAGCCCCACGATTTTTGTTGTCGTATTGCATTTTATTTGGGTTGTTGTTTTTCTACTTCTCGTCAAAGCGCATATAGCTTTCACGAAATTCAAGTGGGATAGTTCCCCTAGAGCAAGCTCTAGCAAGCTTGATGTTTAGATACCACCCGTGAGGGTACTCGGCATCTCGCTCAATCACAAGGAACAAATCGCAATCATGTTCAATTGCCCTGCTCTCTCGTGATGCTCCCTCGGCGTTGAGTTGCGTCAGGGCTATGATTGTGATGCCCAATTCCTTGGCAAGCTGCTTCAGGGTGCGGGAAGCTTCGGCAACCTGCCTCTCTCTGGAGTCCTTGCTGTTGGTAGGTTCTATCAATTGGATATAATCTACTACCACCAAACGGCATTGATGCACTGCAACCATCCTCCTGAGGGATGCCCTAAGCTGCAATGCATTCACGCTAGACTCATCCCGAATATAAATAGGAAGAAGCCTCACCTGACCAGCAGCCCTAGCGATTGCATCCTTTTCAGATTGTGTTGGATGCTTGGATAGAACTGAAATATCCACCCCTCCGTAGGAGGACACAAACCTATCGAATAGCTCGTCACTACTCATCTCAAGGCTTACAAATCCAACTGGTACTTTCTGGTTGGCTGCCCTAGTCGCCATGTTCACTGCCATAGAGGTCTTTCCTCCCTTGGTAGCTGCTCCAATCACGACTAGCTGCCCCTTCCTGAATCCACCAGTGATCTCGTCAAGTGGTTTGAATCCAGTTGTGATACCTATGATCTTACCGCGATTGGTATAGATTTCCTCGTAGGCATCCATACGCCTCATAGCCACCTCGTCAAGAGATTCTATTCGGCTTTTAGTCTCGGCATCTGCTGCCACTGCCACCAGTGCCTTCTGCACATTCTCGCTGAGATCCCCGTGTTGAGCAGGGTCTTGAGCAGAAGCAATGATCTTCTCGGCTGCTGCAATGGCTAGACGGGCAGTGTGTTTGTGGCGAATGATATCCAGATACTCCCTCCAGTTGGAAGCTGTTGGGCATGAAATGAAACAATCTGCCACCACTGATGGGCCACCAATGTTGTCCAAGGTTCCAGCATTATCCATATGGTCAGTGACTGTGACTAAATCACAATGCTTCCCTTCCTTCCATAGGTCTAGTGCTGCCTCAAATATGCGCTTATGAGATGGGTGATGGAATATCTTGGGACTGGCAAAGTCAGCAGCCTCATTAAGGATTGCCGAGTTTTGCAGTACGGCAGAAAGGAATGCCTTTTCTGCGTCCAGTGAGCTAGGTAGTGAACTCATTTTTGTGGGGAGCAGCATCCATCACATCCGTGAATCCAATTATGTTCATTTGCCATAATCTGGTCTGGGTCAGGATGACCAATCCCATGAGGGCATATCCTCTCCATGATCCCGCGATCATCACGCCAGTGCTGAGGCCAATCATTCATATGATGCTTGGAAGGGTTGTGAATGCAGCAATACTCCCCCCTGCACTGGGACTTATTGTGAACCATCAATACGCGATCAGATCCGATTAGCTTGTACTTCTGCAAGCGAGTGGAGGGCTTTTTCATTTCTTTTTCCTCCCACGGGGTTTCGGGGCTGGTTTAGCTGCCTTCAATGCCCAGTAGAGATCTACTTGACGCTGAAACACTTCCCATTCCTTTGAGAGATCATCTTTCCAGACCACTTCAAAGTCTCCCTCTTCTTCCTTGCCGATACGGACAATCGCGTGATTAGTAATTCTATCATTAGGGTTACTTGCCTCCCACAAGGCCGCATAACCTGCCGCTTGCCGCCAGTATGAGTCGCTGATCTTCTTGCTGGTCTTGAAATCTAACAGAACAGCATTTCCCAATTTGCGTCTTGCGATAAGATCAATCGTTCCTCCATACTTGTACACTTCATTTACAAGCTGAATCTCCGTAGCAACTACCTGAAGGTCTTGCTCCTCCCACCAATCATGGAACTTATTGTAGCAGACCAGTGCCTTGTCGATATCTGCCTGACTATAATCAGATAGATCTGCCACCTGCTGAGTCAGGAAACATTCAATTAGGAAGTGGGCGATAGTCCCGATATCGGCTGCCTTATCACGCTCCTTGCGGTAATCCTTGCCCTCCCTGCCAAGGTTCCATGCCCAGTGAATCAATGCAGCAGGATCATCTCCGATCTTGCAGATTGTGCTGCCTCCGGGGACTTCCGTCCCGTCTTGGAGGATGTATTTCTGATGGGGTTTACCCCGTTCTAGTTTTGTCTTTTCCATAGTTTGGTTTGAGTTGTGCAGCAGTCTCCGATTTCTATAGCAACCTGTCGCCAGAGTTGTCGGCAGGGCTGCTGCGCCCCTGTGAAAACTATCGGTAATCTTCCTGCAATTCGTTGTCCATATAAAAATCTTCCCAAGCTGAAGAATTTTGTTCTTGACTGCCAGTGGCATCTCCGAATCCAACCTGCGCCACATACACATCACACAAGATTGCAAAGGCATCAGCAGCATCTGGCGACTGCCCGTTCGTTCGCTTCTTCATGTCGATCTTGCTCTCGACTACGATCCTCTCATTCCTGAGTTGGTATGTGCGTGTGCAAAATTGTTGTGCGGTCTCATCGTCCAATCCCCTCACCCTGCCTGACTGCACGAGCTTCGCCACCTGACCCCACAATTGACTTACCCTATTCCCATACACCTTGTTGGCAGGACGATCATCCTCCACGCTCACCACATCGTCTGTGGCAGCACCAGCAAAGCTGACTCGCTTGAATCCAGACTTCCACCTCTGCGAGATGATATCCGCGATTCCTGCACCTGCTCCCGTGCTGTCAAGTCCAAAACATTCTGGTCTCACCCCATGACGAATCAATTGGTCAATCGTCTTGTCTGCGACTTGGTAGAATAACGGGGATGAAATGGAATCCTCTAACTGGATCTTGATCTTCTCAACTGAGAGCAATGCCTTCTCCCCATCCACGGCAGTACCGATCTTCCCGATACGCAACATACAATCATCTCCTCCGCTCGTGAACGCTGGATCCAGTGCTGCAATCGTGACGATATCACCACCCTGCCATATCACATTCTCCTGAGCTTTACCCTCTTGGATCGTAGCTGCATCTAGCACGGTGTTTCTAACGCCACTAGGAGGCCAGAATCCTCTCACATAGCTATGCCACTCAAGGGAGTTTTCCCCGTGATTCTTTCTAATCGTATCCACATTCTCCTGAGCGAATAGCTTAGGAAACAATGTCTTACCTGCCTTGATGTTGGGGGATTTCAATCCGTCAAAGTGCAAGCAGATTCCAGTCTTGGTCTCCCAATGCTCGTCTTCCACGCTAATCGTAGACCACCCGTTCTTCGGTTGGCAGAACTGACCGTGAGCATCGAACTGGGATGAAGCATTCGCAATAGCTACAAACCGATACAGGCTTGTACCAACCTGAAGGTTTGCCCTAGCTGAAAAGATTGCTGGCTGAGTCTGGGCAGCCTCGTCCACGATAATCACCATACGCTCAGGGTGAACACCCTGCAACTTACCAACTGCTTGCTCCACACTACCTGAGTCCACTGCAAGAGCAATCACGGCATTCCTGTCATCTCCTTTTTTGAATTGAATCTTTGTTGCCGAGTCCACCACATTCAATCCAAATAGAGGAACGCAGGGTTGTGCAAAGTTCATCACTTCAGCCCAGATTCGCCCACGCAGTGATGGAACCGTGGTAGAGGTAAGAGCCAAACGGGTAGCGTGAGGTTTAGCCAAATACTCCACCAGTGATAACATGGTGAATGTGAATGTCTTACCAGCAGCAGCACATCCTGTTGTTCCAATCTCGTTGTAGTCAGTCCATGCCCACAAACACATCTCACTCCAGTCATTCCATCCTTTGTATGCCCAAGGCCAAAGCATTTGAATACAATGCTTCATATGCTGCCCCCTACTTAATCCACTGACTCTGGATGGGTCTTTATCTGCCACCATCATAAGCTCTATCTCAAGCTGAGTGATGGATGGGAACTTACTGAAATCTAATCCGTAGGTTTGTAGCCTCATAAAAGAAATGGGGAGGGATGCCACACACACCCCTCCCCGCTCTTCATTCCAATTACAGGCTCTTTAGGCTTGCCTTGATCGACGCAAGGGCCGACTTAGGCTTGCCTTCTGGCGTAACAGATTCAATCTCGGAAGATCCGCGAGAAATGCGAGGTTGAGCAGCCACATCTGCGGCAGCCCTGCTCTTGTACTTTGCAAGCTCTGCCTCAAGTTTGGATACCTTCTCGACAGCTTCCTTGGCAAGCACCGCAAAGAAAGGAGCCGCGATCATGTCATTCTGGGAAGCATTTCCATGAATGATATTACGAGCAGCCTCAATACGGGCAGCAACAGCCTTGTCAGTATCGGCATCTCCAGTAGTGCGGAAGAAATCACTCCTCTCAGCCAATACGGATGCCATGCGATCAAACTGCTTGTTGACCTGCTCCACGATCTTAATCTGGGATTTCTGCTCATCCTGCACAATCTGCTCATGGGTTGCCTTGTAGTTCTCCAAAGCACCCTCAAGCGAACTGCGCTTCTCATCTGCATTGTTGATGATGTTCAGGAACTGAGCGGCAGCAGCACCAGAGACAAAGTTCTCATCGATGAACTCAAGACGCTCCTTGCCCTTCAGGGAAAGAGCCTTCTCAGCAATCGACGGGTCATCGGCATACTCCTGAGCAAACTGAACCGCAGCATCAATAGCAGCACTATAAGGAGCTTGATACTTCTCCTTAAACTTTGGCGACTTCTCAAACGCAGTGCGCTCAAGCTCAGACTCCATAGACTCAAGCTTGGATTGATATTCAGCAAGCTTCTCATCACGGGTCTTTAGCTCCAACTCGGCAGCCTCAGCCTTCTTACGGAGTTCAGCAATGTTGTCCTCCTTGGACTTCTTCTTAGGCTTATCCTCCGCTACGGGAGCATCGCTATTAAGATCCACATCGGAAAGATCAAACGCAGACTTCTCACTGCTGCTTTCCTTCTTGGTCTCCTTGGGTTCATCTGGAGTGATCGTTGATCCACCATCCATTTGCTTCAGGAAGTCATCTGCCTCCTGTGTGGTAACCTCTTCCATTCCCGCTGGGGACGGAGTGGCGATATCTGGAAGATTCTCAAGTGACTTGATATCAGTCCTTTCGATCTTCGGTTTTGCTTTCAGTTGACGATTAAGTACGGACTCAAACGACTCCTCTGATGAGGAATGCTGGGTCTGTGCCACAATCGGGTCTGCTGGTACTGTTTGGGTTGTGTCTGACATAAATTAGCCTCGGTGAATAAATTTAGAAATAATATGATCGTAAATTGCAATCTTGATTTGATCTCTCATGTGATACCATGTGTGGGATGGTTTCCACCATCCAGCAGTGCATAGCTTTTTTTCTTGTTTTTTATACTCGTAATTCCAGTTCTCTAGAATGCGATTAGAAAGCATTGCTACCGTGTTGCGAACCTCAGACACAGATCTATCCATGTTGTCTTCAAGTATCATTTGTTTTGTTCTGAGCCTTGCAAGCTCGTCCAAAATATACTGGTGTTCACAACCATCACTTACGGGAATTGATTGCTTTTGATTTTTGGTTTTCTTGGTATGTGTTTTAGTTTCTTTTTTCATTGCTGGAATCTCATTTGGGGATTGGGGGCATCTTTCACCACCATCCCATTCATCATAAATAGACATTAGAATTCTCCTACATAAGAAGGCTCAATCTCCTTCGTTGCTTCAGGGGTGATGGAAAGCTCACGGAGATCCCTCAACACTGATGCCCTCCCACTATCAAATCCAAACAACACATGAGCATTATTTGCATTTGAGATAAGCGAACTACTGGAGCCAATCGTCTTGGCTGCCGTGAGTGAGTCGCAGATTTCCATAGCCATTTTCATGATTGGCATATTTAGGATTTTGTCTAGCTCCACAGCTAGGGAAGGATTATCCCTCCATTCTTCGATTTTCATATGATTTCAGTTATGTCTGGCAGTTTGTCTTCTGTAAAGATAATATCATGCTCTTCTGCATTGGAGATCTCCTCCAGAGCTTCAGGAAGAGCCTCAGCATGGATCTTGGGGTCGAATCCCTCTACTCCCTCAGCGTGTGCTTTGCAAGCCTCTATAGCCTCTTCAAGCGTGTTTCCAAGGCCAATCACAGCACCACACTCAACCATACCAATACCTTTGGTAATCGGGAGAATATGACCCTGACCATCCACCTCGGCATAGTTACGCCACTTCACCCATCTACGAGCCTCTGGCGATACGCTTACTTCAGCCCATTCATTGGCAGAGAGATCACTCTTGATGATAGCCAAGGCTCCATACTTGTATGCCCAATCTGGCTCGACGATCTCTCCCCTAGCTCCAGCATAAATGATATCTCCAAGGTTGGAGATCATCTCATGATAAAGCTCTGAGGGAGGGAGAGGGCCGCGAGTAGTGAGGTCAATCAGATAAGGAGTGCCTTCCTCAGTCACTCTAATCTCAGTTGAAAAGAACTGGCGATACTGGGCTTCTGATAGGAATGGGGCAAGCTTCTCGTTAACGATCTTTACGGGATCAGAGAGCTTGTCGTAGTCCCTGACGCACCCAACATACCCTCTGTCCTTCACTTCCACACCAGTGAGGCAAGTCTTGGGGAAGTTACCATCGATACAGAATCCATCGTATCCTGCCTCGACTACGCTATCCACCATATGCTCCACCACAAATGGGAAAACCTCCCTAGCACCACCAAGATGGTACTCAAGCTGGTCTAGTCGGCTCTTGGCAAGCTCTAGCTTCTTGGAATGAAAAGTCTCAGCCAATCCCCTAAAGCCCGATATCTTGACGAAACAATTTTCATTCTCTGCAAGATACTCACGAAGGGCAGTCATGCCAGTGACGAGAGCGCATTCACCAACTGGAAGACCGAGTGCCTTCATGGTCTCCTTGGCCCTCCAGCGTTGGATCTCTAGCTTCTCTCCATCTCCAGCAGCCCACACATTCCAACCCTGAGAACGCAGATACACGGCAAGATCCCAGAATCCCACATCGGGAATCATGATCGTGTCTTGATCCATGTCTAGGTCAGCGAGCGTTGACCAGAATGAGCTAACCCTCTCCACGCCATCAAGCCCACTACCCACCATTGCTGGCTCATGGGTAGGGAAGCTACGATCTGCGTAGGGCGCAAAGTAAAATACCTCAAAGTCCTGAGATAATCGCTGTGCAAAGGCTGTGAACAGCCCGTGGTCTAAAATAAGAAGCTTACTCATTATTCATTTCCTGAGCTTGCATCTCACGCAAATCATGAATGAGATTCTTGAACTGCGCTGTGCGCTCTGACTCTGGGCCGTGGAATGTGCGGTTGTACATAAAATATCGCTCATATACGAGCGATATCACCTCTTCCAGCATTTCCTGCCTTCCGATCTTCTCCACATTGGGAGCGTTAAGCCTCTCCATCTTCTCCTGCATATAGCGGGAGGCGAGGGAACTTGTGTCTTCGTTGATCGCGCTGTAGATCACAGCGGTGAGGGATGCTACACGGTTGCGTAGCTGTTCTATCGTGTCGGGGGAGTTATTCCCGATTTCGGTTTTCATTGTTGTTTTGGGTTAGGCAGCCTTACGGCTGGATTGCACCATATTTCTGTGCAACCTTGAGTCTGTCAACCATTAATTTTTGGGCAGTCTTGCGATCCTGAAGCTGCATCTGATGCTGCGCCTTTGCTTGACGAATCTGGGCATCGTTCTGGAACTTCATGCGGTCAAGCTGAATCTTATTCATTGCCACCATAGTCTTTGGATCCTGCTGAGGCTGCTGACCCTGCTGCTGCTGGGCTGCCTCCTGCTGCTTCTTCATCATGTCCTGAGCAAGTTTTGCAATCTGGTCAGCAATCTTCATGATCTCGCTGACCTGCTCATTCATGGAATTGTATTGCTCCTCACGAGTAGGATCCTCCTCAAGATACTTGAGATGGGTCAGCATATGCGGGATAAGAGCCTCCATCGACTTGTCAGCACTCATAGGATCAATCTGATTCTCCTGAACCATCTTGATGATCCCACCAGCAAACTGGAGGTGAACAGCCATATGGGTAGCATGATTCTGATCTGGATCGATAAGAATCTGACCACCACTCTGAAGAGCATTGTTCTCAAGGGACGCAATAGATAGATCACTGCCGTCTGGCTTAGTCTCTTCAGGGATACCAAAGGTCTCAACCCCCGTCTGTCCCGCGATTGCGGCAATATTTGCGTTGATGACCCGCTTGCGGTTTGACTCAGGGAGTTGAGGAAGATACTGACCGATAAGCTCCATTGCTTGCATACGGGCAGCAGAACTACCCTGACCAATGCTTCGGGTAGCCTTCACGCTCTCAATATCCAATAGAGCAGCAGCAGGAACTCCACGATTGATACAAGCCTCTTGGAACCTAAGAGCCTCTTTGCCTCCATGATCCTCTTCAATCAGATTAGGATTGGATGCCCTGCGATAAACCTCAGCATAATGCACATCAAGAGCCTGTAGGTAGATCTCTGCACGGGTATTGGTGAGTCGGGACTTCTCACCGATCTCAGCCTCAATTTCCTTATTTCCCTTCTTTCGCCCACCTCCAGCAACGGAAGGCATGAAGCTACCAGTGTCATCACTCTCCTGCCCTTGGAAGAACTGGGCAGTCTGCATAGCCGCAGAAAGATTGCTAGACACATTCTGCTGCACAATCTCCACACCGGGAGGAAGGAAGCGATAGGGGCCAATCTGAACGGTTTTAAGCTTCTCTGCGTCAGCAGCAGAGTTGGGCCTGAACATCGTAGCGGAACCAAGGATCACACCCTCCACAAGGGAGTTAAGCATCCTGTTGTTGGCCTCGGCATACTTGTAAAGCTTCTGACCCAAGCCTCTCACGCCATGATAATATCCATTCCCCACTCCATTCAGGAACACGGTGAATGCCTGAGAAAATGACTTATAACGTCCTACCTTCTTGCACAAAAATTCAGTGCTGTTGAGGCGATCAAAAATGTACTGGCTAATCCTGCCGTCATACTCCCTGACATACATATATGCCACCTTGATGATCTTGGATTTGGCGTAGGAGTAGTAGAGAGCATTGTTCTTGAGTTCCTTCTGATACCACTCCCAAGGTCTACGCTGATCCTGCTCATCCACACGGGCATCCATGATGGCAGAGCGGCATTCCTCAATATCCCATCCTCCACGAGCGGCAGCCTCCTCGTTCTCAATATACGAGTAAAGCTCCTCGCAATACATTTCATCCAGAATATAGCAGAACTCCCAGTTATCCCAATCCACCTTTGCTCCCTTTGGCACTACCAATGCCCAAGGCTCAATAGCCTTTGCCCTCCAATCAGTCTGGTCAGGGAAATACATACAAGCCTGTCCATGAATGACAAGCTGCTTCTGAGCCACTTGATGCTGGGCTAGGAAATTAGGATTTGATTTATAGAGGAGCTTATGAAACTCTTCAGAGATAATCCTGCTCCATTCCTCCCTCTTACCCATGTCTTTCCCGTATTGGGTAGTGACTGTGGCATAGGTCTTTACAGAGGTGAGGATGTCAAAATAGGGAATAACGGCAGCCTCAACCTTAGCCTCGGCATGACCCCAGTTCACATTAATGCGGTCTCCCTGACCCATCTCACGAAGCTGCTGCTCGTTATAGGGGGGATTACCATCAATAATTCCCTGAATCTGAGACCTGCGATAAGAGGCAATCTGATCGTCATCGATCAGTGTATAGAGCATACTACGGGCAGACCCTGCTGATTCCACCCTCGTACGGGGAGGCTTTTCACCAACATTAGGGTCTATTAGTCCGTAAGTAATCATATGTGTTGCTCTGATTTCGCTTGTGTTAGATCTTCTGTTTTAAGCCAGCACCAGTTTGGTCGGGCATTAGTTGTCTCCGATTTCTCCCCAGAAAGCAACACTTTTCTGTTGACATGAACAATAGCTTCATTTCTGCATCCACAGATACCACAATTCTGTAAGTCCCTGTCGTAAGGTGTTTTCCTGCTTCCTTTTACCTTAGCTACCAATGATGTTAGTCGCTGCATAGTACCACATCCAGCGCAAAATCCAGCATTTATATTGTTATAACATCTGGAGCAAATTTCTGCCCTTCTGTTAGCTTCCTCCTGACTTACAAACACATCATCCCCCTTAACGGAACTGGTCACCATTGTCGCGAGGGAAGTAACACCTTTAATGAGATTCTCCGCAGATAGTATCTGCGGAACACTTCTCGCTGGACTGCCGTCCGTGTACTGACACCATCCTGACGGTAGTTGCCTGCACAATTGATCCTCAACAGCCTCTTCCCAATCTTCAGGGAGCGGAATGGTATTATCCTCATAATGTTGTTTTACTCTGTCGAGCAACCCTTTCATGGTATGCTCGTTGTCTATCCTGTAGCCAGTCTCAGGTACGGTGAACCTGAAACTCCCTGCTCCGGGTACTACAGAATCAAATTTGATTAGTTTTTGACGGATCATCTTCTAACAATAGTTTCTCAAACTGCTTTAAGGCAATGTGATATCCATCCAAAAAGGCAGCAGCCATATATTGACGATGCCCTTCTGCTGACCCATGATCCTTTACATAGGTTCTGACTCCAGTGGTTTCCCACCACTCGTTAAATAAATCTGCTGCGTTAGTCATATTCTTCTGGTGTTTCTTCGTGCCAAGGAATGTCTTCGTCCTCGTTATCGGGTAGGTTGTGGGGAAAACAGATTATAAATTTCGCTGATAAGATCCCCTGTTTCATTGACTGATTTTTCTGATAGGTCAGGTAATCGTGCATGGATTGTTTCATGCGCCACAACAGACAAGAGACTGCCAACGCAGTTACGGCGAATTGTGATCCTTCGCTCTGTGTAGTTGCATGATCCTTCATCCATTTTGCCATTTGTAAATCCGGGGGTTCCATAGCCTATATCCCATTCCTCCCCGTTGATTTGTATTTTACCAAGTGATTTGAATTTCATCGTGGTCTAAACATTTCAGTGATTATCCATAAGGCAACCACTGCAAAGATAAAGATTGTGAATGCGTTCATTTGCGTTTCGGGAGGATCATCCCTTTGCGCTCGACCATGTATCGCCCCTTGTAATCCTCGGTGATACGATAGTCGATATTTCCACGCTTCATGTCGGCAACCACATTAGCAAGCATTGTCTTGTGCTTCTTGATTGCTGGATCAAACGGGCCAGCAAGCCATGAATAATCATGCTCCACATAATACTCGTTCTTGATGTGCTTTGGTTCTTTTTCGATATTATTCATTTTAATTTGTAGTGTAGTACTGGGCAAACGCCCCTAGCGTCTTTGATTCTAAATGTTTTCTTCTCAACTAGATTATGCTGGATTAGCTCCTTCAACCTTGAGTTTGCTTCTCCTTTAGATACATTCCATATTTTTTCTATTTGCTTTCTGCTATAGAAGTTTTGAGGAATCACATCCTCACGCATCTTAATGCTTTTGGCGATTACATTCGCCCATTTATTTGCGCTCATATCGGCAATCTCCATTCCTTATGGAACTCTCCACGGGTCAGGAGCCAGACTGCTGAGTCTTTCGGCCCGATCTCTCCATAGACGATGCCTTGTCGCCATCCGAGGGTGGCTCGTCGGCATTTCGCATAATCCATTTCACCTCTTCGCGTAAGCGTACCCACGCAATAGCCTGTGCTTTCTTGGATCGTGCGACCCTCTCCGATCTGCGCTCTATGTGTGTGAGCAAACACCACATTGCCCCCATACATTTCTGCCATATCCCTAGCACTATTTTCATTGTAGATCGTTCCGTGAGTGAATGTCACATTTCCGATAACAAGTCGTTGGAACACTCCGTCATAGGGGATGCGGCGGCAACCAATCTTGACAAAGCTTTCTTCGATAAAGTTTGTGGCTTGTTGCGCTGCATATGCAATGAGTGCGTTACGGTGATTAAGCATTCGGGGTATGCGGTCTTCATGGTTCCCATCCAACACATGAGTTGGTCGAAATTCTTTAAGGAACGCAATCCCTCCGTCAATGTCTGGGGCAACTGGCTCTGACTCATCTGAAGTTCCAGCCGCACCCGACCTGAAGGCAGTAGTATCAGACCAGTCCCCCAAATGCACTCTAATCGTAGGATCCCATTTGTCGCACATAGCCAAAACTGCGGCTTTCGCAGTCTGGTCGATGTACTTGCCATGAGAGCAACCAATCGCAATAAAGCGTTCATACTTTGTGGCAATATGGGGGGCTTTCGCCCCCCTTGCCTTTGCTTTAGGCTTCATTTGCAGTAAGGCTTACAAGTTCCCACTTAGATGGATCCTTTTTCCCCGGACTCACACCAGCATCCACCAAGGTTCCATCAGAACCAAAGTCAGTTGCTGCCGTGTAGAGCTTCTCATCGAAGGTCATAGCCTCAATGGTCTTGCCGTTGTCGTTAAACTCCACGCTATACAGAGTCCACTTCTTGCTAGACCCCTCCTTACTCTGGGCTGCAATCTTGGCAGACACAGGCAATACTCCCCTCCAAGTTGCGGTGGCAGTTCCTGCCTTTCGTGGAGCCTCGTCCTTCTTGTCAAGGATCTTAGCCACTGCTGGGCGACTGGAATCAATGTTGGCTTGGATCCTCTCGCTCTTTCCAAGATGCTCATTACCGTCCAGATCCTCTTCGGTCGCAAGTCCGCAGACAGCAGCCAAAGAGTAACGACGAGCGTAAGTAATGGCTCCTCCGACTCCCTGTGGGGACTGATCCTTCAAAGGGAGCAGGAGTGTTGAGGTTGTGCTGTATCCGCCCTTGTGGATGATGGTGGTCTCTACTCCAGCACATCCTTCCATGAATAATGGATGTTGCTGAATAGCCAATCCATGCTTTGCAAGAACTGGGCGAGTTGCATCAACGATTGCATCTAGAGGAGCATACTTGCTCTTGAAGTACGGATTGTTCGCGGTCTTTGCCACATTCGACAATTCCCCAATAGCTGCGACAAGTGCCTCGCTGTAGGCAATCTTGGCTGTTTGATTTTGCAAAGCGTATTCCACTTCTGCAATGGCTTCTTCGGTAGTCATTATTTCTTGATGATTAGAGCAACGAGGTTGCAGATGGATACGAAGAGCGTTGAGGCTCCAATGATGGTGTAGGTGATGATCTTGCCTTCAAGCTCATAGATCTTCTCGCCAATTTCGTGATCCCACACGATACGGATCTCGGAAGGTTCTGGGTAGTTTGGGTAGTTGACTGGGTCAACTATCTTGGTGTTTTTTTTCATTGTGGTTTGGTTTATCCCCTCTCGTCCGCTTCGATCATCGAATCGTCGATATAGGAAATTGCTTCGTCTAGGGTGGCGCGAATAGATTCCAATGACTCAAGAAGAAGCGACACCTTCTCCTCTGGCGTTAGTGGTGTTGACTCGCTCACTTGACGAGGGAGATGATGAGAGCGATTGTACTGACGAGTGTAAAGACAATCGTAGTGACTTTCCAAGCTTCCACGCTTTCTGCAAGCTCTCGCGTTGCTTGTCCGCAGGAGGCAAGGGAATCTTGGAGATCCAAGATTCGGTTTGCGATTTTTTCAAATGCATCTTCGATTGTGATGGCATCGTCGTTCTTCTTTTTTGGGGTTTTGGATTTGGTTGTGTTGCTCATAGCGAGGCGAGAATCGCTTGAGATGATTCCCCTTGCAAGAAAAATTTTTGAGAATGTGAAAAATTATTGTCTTGACACTCCTAAAAATTGATCGCTACCCTCCGAGCAACGCGAGGCCAAACAAAGCTCCTGCGCAGTGCTTGACTATTCAATCACATCAATCAATCATTCATCTACAGATCTACAAGTGTAGAACCCTGTTACGATGTCGCCCGTGGGTGGGGAAAACTCCGGGCGGCATCAGCCTATCGCTTTTCTCAATGCCGCTACACGATTCAGCCAACCATTGAGTTCTTTTTTGAGGTTTGGATTATGAGCCGCTATGCTCTTGTATTTCTCCACCCTCAAATCAAGATACTTGTTGTAATCGCCATTGCATGACTTGAGCCATAGATTTGCTCTATCAAGACCATTGTTCTGATCGGAATCAAAAAAACACCAATTCAAAGCGTAGGGAATGTGATCGACTCCAAGCCTGATCCAATCATTCCAATATATCTCCGAGGCTTTATCTGCCGTGAGATTTTTGATGTCAACATTCGGATGTGACCTTGCATCAATACCAAATTTGGTTCCCCTATAGGCTTGATTGGCCCATGCAGGAGGGTTATTGCCGGGATCGTCAGGATCATCCTCATACTTTGTTCCCTCCCACTCCCATAGGAATGGGATCACTTTGTTCTTAAAGAACGCGGTCATCTCCAAAATACTTGGCTTTATACACCCTTTGATTCACCTCTACGTCAGGAGCCTCGGCGTTGCTGTCAATCTTCTCGTCCTCATCAATATGCTGGAGGGCAGACATAGCCTTCCAATCCATCGCCGCTTGTCCCGTGATTAGGGTTGTGACCAAAGCTCCGAAGAAGAGGACAACGAGGTTGGCGAGTTCAACGATCTCTTTAGCCTGTTCGGAATGTGAGAGAATAAGAAAAGCAGAAACGCCAAACACAACCAGCACAGAACTAGCCGCAATGAGGGCGTAGATTGCCTTCTTACTTTCAAGAGGCTTCGCAGTAAGTTTGCTTTCAACTATAGATGCGCGAGTATTGCCCATGCTGATCCAGATGCCACAACTCCTGCTCCAATGCCAATTACAATCCCATACGGGCTGAACCGCATGGCGATACTTCCTACCACCCAGCCAGCAAGAAGCCCAGCCAACGACGAAGCGATAATGAGAAGGTGGTCAAAATGCCGAACCTTGTCTTGGAGCTTTTGGATAGTCTTGTCTTTTGAGAGCGAGTCATTCTGCCACCAGTCGCGTGTGTCCGCGAGTTGCTTGGCAAATCCCTCTTGCGTGAGAATCTGCGCCTTTGCGGTCTTGAGTTCCTGCTGGGCTTGCCTAACTTCCTGTACGATTTCTTTTCGATCATTGGATTTTACTGCTTTGGATAGAGAGAGATCAGCTTTGTCCACGGAAGCAAATGCTGGAGCTAGATCCACAGGATTTGCCACAGGCTTGTGAGCGCATCCAACTACACACAACATTGCACATCCTGCAATGATTTGTAGAGATTTCATTTGTTCCTATTCTTGTGGTCGGCGTAAAGGTCGTAACACAGCTTTGCAAAGGAGATAATACCAACCAAGATACCGATCAGCAGGGAGGCCAACCGAAGCTCAAAATCCAGCATGGGATCAAGGCTGATAGCGGCGGCGGCAACAGGGGCAGTAAACCCTATTGCTCCAGTAGCGGCGGTATCAAAGTGGTGCATCATGGCTAGACTGATTTTGGCTGTGCGGGGAACAGAGCAAGAATTGCCTTCTCAATCGCAGTATTTCCACCCTTCACATTCAGAAGCTCACTAACACGAGCGTCCGTGTCTGAATCAGAAAACTGACCAACTGAAGAATAGGGAGGAGTAGTATGCTGATTCCAGAGCAGAAGGTTCACATTTACTCCCTTAATACGAGCCGTTGCCTGTTGCTGTGAGTTGTCATAGTTCACGCTGTAGTCAATGCTGGTAAGCGTGGTGGGCTGGATAACCTTTCCGTGAACAGGCTTGGGAGCAATAGTGATGGGAGAAGATAGTGCAATCATGGTTGTTAGATGTTAATAAACCAAGGAAGGTGAAGCAAGCGAGAAATAAAACCTCCATTTCCTGCCCCGCCACCAGAGATATTGACCTCAAATGCTGTTGATCCATTATACATCCCAGCATTAACATTCCCAAGTGAGTTTTGACCCCATGAGTATTGCAGAGAAGCCGCAGATTTGTATGTTGCCTTTCCTTGGATGACAGCATGATCGTTGTATGCCGTATCTTGAAAGATAACATTACCGTACAGAACTGCATTTGCTACGCCCTCATTTCCAAAGAATAAGAAACCATTGGTTGCTGTAATAGAAATGTTTTGGATATTTGAGTCATTGGCAGTAACGCTGTTAATCGTTGGATTAGCAGTTCCGCTATTGGCAACAATTCCAGTATTCGGCGCAATAAAGACATCCGTGGAGGCATCTGGAAGCTCTTGAGTTCCCTCGGCATTGATTGGTCGAACAGAATAAGTATTGCTAGTCCACCAATTAGCCTTATTGGAGAAGTCGCCATCATTGCCTCCACCTGTTACTTTATCGTTAAACCATTGTGGAGTGACGGCGGGCCATCCGAGGTAACTAACGCTTCCTGCAACGGTTCCACCAATAGGGAACTGACCATTGCCAGTATCGTAATAAACATAGGCATTGCCGCCGATATATCCAAACGCCCTAGATGAATCACGCATGGTCACATCTGCGTCGATAACAGATGTGTCGGCAAGCGTGGAGGAATCGTGCATGGACACTCCATCGGTAGTGTGTCCAGCCATCACCGAGGAACCCTGCATATTCACTACTCCAGTAGATTGAAGAGTTAGTCCGTATGCGAAATCAGCAGACCAGAAATTTGCAGAAGCACAGAAACATTGGTTGGCTCCCTGCGTGTTCTGGGTGACTTGGTTGTAAAGATTTACTGGCGTGCTAGAAGTAGGAAGAAAACTAGATTGAATAGTAAAACCAGAATCAATCCACCAGTTTAGGATATTTCCCCAATCTCCATCCTCTTGATTGTTATTGTAGTATTGGGGCGTTGTAACTGATTGAAAAGGGTAAGTAACTCCAGACCCAGAATTGTAAAGTGCAGTTACTTCATATCCAGACAATGCACGGCTCCAAATACCTACTTCGTCCAATTGGCCAACTAAACTATAACCATCCCATCTTGCTCCCATTACAAAACCACCAGAAGGATCAGTTCCAATTCCAGCAGCATTTTTTGAATCTACAGGAGTTCCATTTTGATAAAAAACTCCATTGCCAGCAGAATCATAAGTAAAGGCATAATGTGTCCAAGTATTTGCAATAGGTAATGCATTAAATTGAGCTATCAATGAACCATTGCTTAGAACTTGAACATAAGTTGTTGATGCATAATTTTGCATCAAAAAACTATTTGCTCCAGATGTTGCAGAAGAAATTAATACTCCAGAATTAACATCACTATTTGTCCAAAGTGATACTGAAAAAGCTCCAGATGGAGGTGGAATTAAAGTGTTTGCAGTTGAAAGAGATTGACCTCCAGAAAAAACAGCATCTCCAGCAATAATACCAGTCCCAAGAGTTACTCCATTGTTGTTGGTCAGAGTATTGCCATTACCAGTAGAGTCAGCAAGACTGACTCCCCCAGAACCATCGTCATTGAGGTTCCAGTAAGCTAGAATGTTATCGGTAAGAGCCATTAGCTACGGACGATGGAAATGAGGTTGTTTGATCCGTCGTAGGAGAGCGTGAGGGTTTTGAGAACCTGATCTCCATTTTTAATCACCACAATTCCCGGCTTATCCGCAGCTACAAAGTTAGAAAGCTCG
>Ga0207957_1000108_pt1 | contig 19663 bp, 36 predicted proteins | sample CryBogCBH27Jun07_FD_184603 | JGI IMG/M metagenome (GOLD analysis project Ga0207957, IMG submission 184603) | Freshwater microbial communities from Crystal Bog, Wisconsin, USA - CBH27Jun07 (SPAdes) | ecosystem: Environmental > Aquatic > Freshwater > Lake | place: Crystal Bog, Wisconsin, USA...
TGACTACATCCAGTTCTACTGGTCATCACAAAACACCTATATGGAATTACTAGCAGTTGCTGCTGGTTCATCTCCGACTCGTCCTGCATCTCCAAGCGTGAATCTTCACGTTGAACAGATTATGTACACACAACTTGGACCAACGGGAGCAACAGGCCCTACAGGGCCTACAGGAGCCACTGGAAGTCAAGGTGTGGCTGGAAATACTGGAGCCACGGGAAACACTGGCTCAACGGGTTTAACTGGTAATACTGGAGCAACTGGTGCGACTGGTCCAACTGGTGCTAACAGCACCGTTGCTGGACCTACAGGTGCTACAGGACCTACAGGTGCAGCAGGTAATACAGGTGCGACAGGTCCAACAGGTAGTACAGGTGCTGTAGGAGCGACAGGAGCGACTGGTGCAACAGGATCTACGGGAGCGACTGGCAACACTGGGGCAACGGGCGCGACTGGATCTGCTGGCAGCACTGGTGCGGCTGGAACGACGGGGGCTACTGGTCCTACAGGACCGACTGGAGCTGCTGGAAATACGGGAGCAACTGGATCCACAGGACCAACAGGCGCTGACGCGTCGGCTCTCCCAGGAATACTATTACTAGGCGGTATGTGATAAGATAGCGCTATGGTCAAGATCGTAGCCTACGCTATAGCAAAGAATGAGATTAAGCATGCAGAACGTTGGGCGCAAACTACTAAAGACGCTGATTATCGTGTTGTCGTTGACACTGGTTCTACGGATGGTACACAAGAAAAACTCCGAGAGCTGGGAGTAACGGTCTACCAATCGCATGTTCAACCTTTTAGGTTTGACATGGCTCGCAACATATCTCTTGGGTTATTACCCGAAGATGCAGATGCTTGTCTATATCTTGATATGGATGAGATTTGCGAAGAAGGTTTTTTTGAAAAGGTCCGACGCAAATGGACTATAGAAACTAACGCAGCTTGGGTTAGTTTTGATACTGGCTCTACTTGGCAAAAGGATAAACTTCATTCCCGCTTTGGCTGGACTTGGAGATACCCTTGCCACGAAGTGCCATACTGGTACAAAGGTGGAGATGCTAGGTATGTAAACATACCAGAAGCAAAAATCTCACACAATCCAGACCAAACAAAATCCCGTGGGCAATACATGGATCTGCTAGAACTAGCAGTTAAAGAAAACCCAAATGATGCACGTATGTGGACATACATGTGCAGAGAATATTATTTCTACCAACGCTGGCAAGATTGCATAGATGCTGCTAAGAAGCAGATCGCCTGCAATGGTTGGGATGTAGAGCAAGCCGCAGTCTGCCGATGGGCAGGTGAGTCAGAGCATAACCTTGGTAACAAGGAAAAGGCTACTGAGTGGTTTGACAAAGGCGTACAAATTCTTCCCTTAGAAGGTGAGTCATGGTACGGCGTAGCCGTAGATGCTTACCGCAACAACAATTGGGCTAGGTGCTTAGATGCTTCTATCAACGCTTTGGAGCGTGTTAGATCCATGCACTACTGCTACGAGTCAGCAGTTTGGGACTGGAAAGCATATGACCTTGCCTCAATTGCTTCATACAACCTTAACCATCTTGATGAAGCCCTAGCGTTTGCTAGAGCAGCGGTTAAAGGTGATGGACCTGAAACAGATCGCATCCAGCGAAACCTAACATTTTTTCAGAAAGTGAAGAATGAGCGAACATCAACACGTAAGTCAAGTAAATAAGTGGGGCTTTGATGCCAAAGACAATTGGGTACCAGTTGAGTACATCTGCAAAGAATGTAATGAAACTTATCCTGAGTCGCCAGTTTATGACAAAACACCATCGGATCATAATGAGCATTTTGATTATGTTGATGGCTGCTTTCCTTGCAAACTTTTAACAATCCAACTTGGTGCTGGTGATGCTGGCCGTGCAGAACATATGTCTGCAAAGAAATGGGACGGCGAACTAGAAGCCTATCGTAAGGCTAGAGCTGAAGGCATCCAACCTGGTGGTACAACCATGAAAGCTATTAACGAAGCCAAAGCGGCAAGCGACAAATTAGGCGTTGCATATAACGGTGAGTCAATGCCAGCCGCAAAGAAGATTACCCAGCGCACCGCAAAGGTAATGAAAGAAACAGGAGCAATCTAATGGCAGCAGCAAAAAAGGGCATGGGCTTCGCAGCCGCACAAAAGGGTATTGCTAAGAAGCAAGGTATCCCAATGGAACGTGCTGGAGCGATCCTAGCATCAGCAACACGCAAAGCATCACCAGCCGCTAAGAAGGCTAATCCAAATTTGAAGAAGGTCCTACCAGCAAAGAAGGGAAAGTAACATGTGCAAAGAATGTGGATGCTCAGCAAATAGCGTAACAAAAGGTTCTACAGCAAAAGACGGCAAGCCTACAAAGTCACCTTACGGTGAATACGAAGGCGTTGGCGGAACTAAGTAATGGCAAAGACAATCAAGGTTGCTGGTAAATCTCACACGATTACCAAAGATGTGGTTGTCAAGCACAAAAGTGGCAAAGTAATTGATCTAACCAAAGTGGCTGGCGTTAAGACCATTGCCGCTGGAGTTAAGGCTACAAAGAAATACCATTCCAAGAAAGGTAAATAATGGCATCAGGAGATGGCTTATCAACGGTTTATCATTTGAACCGTCTAGCAGGCACAATTGTTAATAGTGTGCCACAACTAGACTTCAATGGTGCCGCCGTTCAGTGGTATTACAACGTGGCTGGCAAAAAAGCATCACGTGGTATTGATGCCCTAAACCAAATCTATGCCGTAAGGCATGGTGGTAAAAATCTATTCCTAGATACACCAGGTATTCTCAATGCCTTAGCAGGCACAGTTGGTTTAGGCGAAGCCGAAGCGGCAGCGAGGATTACATCTTGACAAAGGCAGATAATCAATGTCCTCATGTAAAAGTAAGAGAGGTAATATAAAATTACGACCTTTATAGATGTCATCAACGAAACTCAGCTGGCGCTTACTGGTTATACAAACCGCCAAGATCAGGCTACGTTTCTTACTGCCCCTATGACTGCAACGGCAACTACCTTTACCGTAGCAGATGGAACAGTATTAACTCGTGGACTTGTAGAAATTGACGACGAACTAATTTGGGTAGACTCATTTAACCGTACTACAAATACGGCTACCATCCCTGCATATGGCAGAGGTTTCCGAGACACAGTTGCCACCACTCACAGTGCTGGTACCCGTGTAACTATCACGCCTTCCTTTCCGCGATCAGTTATCCGCCGGAATATTAACCTAGCCATTGATGGTGTCTACCCAGATCTGTTCGGCACTTACTACACCACCTTTACTTGGCAAGCAGCTCGTACTACTTACCAACTGCCACAAGAAGCAATCTCAATTCTTGGTGCCTCATGGCAGACAATTGGACCATCTAAAGAATGGCTACCAATTCGTCACTACCGCATTGACAAGATGGCTAACCCAGTAACTTGGAACAGCGGTAAGACAATCTCAATCCGTGAAGGTATTATTCCGGGTCGTACCGTAATGGTTACTTACGCTAAGAAGCCAACCAACCTTCAATACGATACAGACGATTTTACAATGACAGGTTTACCTGACTCAGCACGAGAAGTAATCATTCTTGGTGCTGCCTACCGTACAGCGATGTACCTAGATTTAGGTCGTGTACCTGCGGCTACCGCTGAAGCAGATGCTCAGCAAGGTAATGACCCAGTTGGTTCAGCAACCAACATTGGTCGTTCATTGCAACAACTTTACCAGCAACGTCTACTTGTTGAAGTACGCCGTCTGCAAGAACAATTCCCCCCACGTACGCACTACACAAGCTAAGGAAGGCCTATGGCTACAAGACGATATTACTCTGCAACTGCCGTTGATAACACAGTTGCTTCTAGCATTAACAGTTCGGCAACGTCTGTTACTTTGTCTAGTTCTCCAACAGGCTATCCAACATCAGGGCAACCTTTCGTAGTTGCTCTTGACTACAATACCGCTTCTGAAGAACTGGTGTTAGTTAACAGCTATTCAGGTTATACTCTAAACATAACCCGTTCTTTTAACGGAACATCGGCAACAGCCCACAATGCCGGAGCAGTAGTACGCCACGTAATCGTAGCCCAAGATCTTACAGATCTACAAGACCATGTGGCTGCTACAACTGCACATGGTGTTGCTGGAACTGTAGTAGGCACAACCGATACCCAAACCCTGACCAATAAGACTATCTCAGGTTCATCAAACACTATCTCAAATGTAGCAATCTCAACTGCTGTATCTGGGCTTGGAACTAACGTAGCGACATTCCTAGCAACTCCAACCTCAGCCAACCTAGCCTCAGCAATATCAGACGAAACTGGTACAGGCTCGCTAGTATTTGGTACAGCGCCAGTAATTGCGCTAGGTATTAACGCTCAAACTAATACGACTTACACCCTTGTCGCTGCTGACGCAGCCAAGTTGGTAACGCTTTACAACACTGGCGCAATTACTGTAACTATCCCATCGGGAGTCTTCTCAGTTGGTCAGACGGTTAGCATCCAAGCAATTGGAGCAGGTCAAGTAACTATCGCTAACGATGGCACATCATCATTTACTGGTACTGGCACCAAACTTCGTACACAATACTCTGCCGCAAGCATTATCTGCACAGGCACAAACACATTCACAGTGGTAGGAGACTTGGCATAATGGCAACCGCATATGTAGTCCTAGGACAATCAACACCAGGAGCCACAACCACAACTACGCTGGTTACTGGCTCAACCAACGGTTCAATCGTATCTTCGTTTAACGCCTGCAACAAGGGCGGAACTAACGACACTATCCAAGTATCAATCACCAAGTCTGGTGGCTCTGCTTACTACATCTTTTACAACTTTACCCTAGCCGCTGGCGCTTCTCTACAAGAGACACCAGGTTGGACATTGGCAACAGGTGACACGCTAAAGGTTTACTCAACTACAGGTAACACCGATTATACTGCGACAGGAGTAACACTCTAATGGCTGTAACACTATTAACTAATACTTCAGTTACCCCTACCCTTGCTATTAACGCTCAGTCTGCTTCATACACCGCAGTCTTGGCAGACGGTAACAACACCCTTGTTACTATCAGCAACGCATCGGCTAACACCTTCACAATCCCACCTAATAGTTCGGTGGCATTTCCTGTCGGCACAATTCTTAACTTCGCTCAAACAGGTGCAGGACAAACCACAATTACTCAAGGTAGCGGTGTAACCATTACTTCAGTTGGTGCTACTGCATCGGCTCCAAAGACTCGTGTGCAGTACTCAGGTTGCACTGCAATTCAAACTTCCGCGAACAATTGGTTGGTTTTGGGGGACATTGCATAATGTTACTTCCAGGAATTTTAGCGTCAGGGATTACGGGTAACCTGTCAACCAACAACTTTACCTCTATTGCTACCGCAACAGTTGATAGTGGTGGTGCTTCAAGTATTACATTTAGTTCAATTCCATCTACTTACACTCATTTACAAATTCGTATGATTGGTCAAGGCACAAGTTCGGGAGCATCTAATATATGCCCTATGACTTTTAATGGAAGTTCAACTGGTTATTATATGCACCAGATTTATGGTGAAGGTTCTGCTGCTCACGCAAACGCAGATAACACTTCAACCAGCATAGATACCTTTTATATAACTGGCTCATCTCAATCAACTGTATGGGGTGGCGGTGTAATGGACATTCTTGACTACGCTAATACTAATAAATATAAAGTTACCCGTACGTTTAGTGGTAACAATTATAATAGCGGTGGTTTAATTCTTACACGTTCAGGCTTGTGGCAAAATACCGCAGCCATAACTTCTATTAGTTTTACAACTAATTCAAACTTTGCACAATATACTCAATTCGCACTATATGGAGTTAAATAAATGGGCGTAACTGTAACAACAAACGTGGCAGGTACTTACACACCAATAGCAACTCAAACCTTAAGTTCGGGTACTTCATCTGTAGTTTTTAATTCAATTCCTAGTACATATTCGGATTTAATTTTAATTTACAGTACTCACGTTGCGGGTATTGCTCAAACTCAAATTCAATTTAATTCAGACACATCAGGTTCTGGAACTAATTATTCCAACACTCAGTTGTATACTACTGGTAGCAGTCCTTCTTCAAACGCAAACACAAACAATTATGCGTTAATTGTAGGTGCCGATGCTGGAACAGGATTTTCAACTAACACCCTTCATATAATGAATTATGCAAATACTAATATCTACAAAACTTGTTTAGCCCGTAGAGGTTCAACTGATTTTGTGGTGTCAGCATTTTCTGGTACTTGGCGTTCAACAGCAGCCATAAACTCAATAACAGTTTCATCAGGAACTTTTACCGCAGGTTCAACATTTACCCTCTACGGCATTAAGGGAGCATAACTGTGGCAAATCCAACAGTATTTTTAATTAACTCTCAAACACTTTCTAGTAGCGTTTCTAGCGTTTCGTTTACTTCTATTCCTCAAACTTATACAGACTTAAAAATTGTATACTCTGCAAGAGATGACCAAGCAAGCACACAAGACAATGTGCGTATGACTTTTAACGGAGCAACATCTTCTTACGCTCAAATGGCTATGTATGGATATAGTGGAACTGCTTACGGAACAAGCAATACACCTGCATATTTAGACTATCAATATACTACAGGTAACAGCGCCGTTGGTAATACTTTCAGCAATACTGAAATTTATATACCAAATTATGCTACAGCAAATAACAAAACTTTATCTATAGAAAGCGTTTCCGAAAACAATGCGTCATCAGGTGTAATCATTTTAACTGCTGGTTCGTGGGCTACTACTGCAGCAATTACAACGGTTACCTTTGTTCCAGTCGCAGGAAACTTTGTAGCAAACTCAACCTTTTACCTTTACGGCATCAAAAACAGTTAACAACCACTAAGGAGAAACACTATGTCAGACACCCCACAAGCGGTTGACATCAACTGCACAACAGGCGAAGTAATTACACGCGATTTAACCGCAGAAGAAATTGCGGCACAGCAAGCAGCAGCAGCACAAGCCGAAGCAGACCGCCAAGCGCGTGAAGCAGAAGCCGCTAAGGTTGCAGCAGACAAGGCATCAGCCGAGGCTAAGTTAGCCGCTATCGGTCTAACCGCCGATGAAATCGCTGCGCTTTCTAAGTAACAAATAGATTTACCTAGCCCCCGCAAGGGGGCTTTTTTATTGGAACAAACTAAGGAGATGGTATGGCAATTGGTGACGACGGTTATTTACACATTGCAGAACGTCCTGTTGACCCAATTGGACAACCAGCCAACTCTGGTAATACTTACCAAAACACTTCCAATAACTACGACGTTGCAGTAGCTGGGCTACCGTTTTTCATTGGCCCTAACAAGGAATACCCTTACAAGCGTGAGACAGCGCAATACCGTAAGCAACAAATTGACCAGCAAAAGGAACCAGGCGAGCAAACCCTTACAGGTTGGTGGCTACGTAGCCAATCGTCATTTCACTACGGCGCTGGTATTCGCTACGAAGAGCCAGTACAAGGCGAGACTGTAGCTCTTAGATTTAATAAGTCAGCTGGCGTGGATGTCTTTAACATCGGCAAGGTAACACTACTGCCGGATGTAACTCAGGCTCATACCGCTACCAACGCTCCGATCATGGTTGGCGGAACAGATGCCAACGGTGTAAACGTAGTCGTTTGGGCAGACGGATCAAACCTTTATCGCACAACCGCAGCTGGTACAACCACAACCCTTACATGGGGTGGCTCTGGAACGATCTTATCCGTAGCCCAAGACGGAACTAACTACTATGCAGCTAACGCCACAGGTATTTACAAAGGCCCACTAACTGGCGCAACCAGTGGCACATCTATCTTTACTCATCCATCAGCAGTAGGTACCGTTACATCAGTATCTATGAACTGGGTCAAGCAACGCTTAATCGCTGGTATTAATAACTATGTTTACGAAGTAGTAACCGTAACCACATTCAACGTAGTTGATGCGGTAATCGCAGCAAACGTAGCTACGCTTAAGACCGACGGCACTGCTCACAACTTCTCAGTTGGATCAACTGTAACCGTATCCTCAGTTGGAACTAACTACAACGGCACATGGACAGTAACTGCTGTACCAGACTCAACCCGATTTTCTTTTGCTAGCACAACTGCTTCATCGGCAGAAGCAACTGTTACTGGTACCGTTGCGCTATCTAGCAATACCAACCTTCCTATCTACGCCCATCCAAACTCCAAGTGGGTATGGACTGGCATCTGCGAAGGTCCTAACGCTATTTACATTGCTGGTTATGTTGGCGATTCTTCAACCGTATTTCGCTTATCCTTGGATACATCAGGAAACGTACCGCTATTAACCAAGGCGTTAACTGCAGCTGATATGCCAAAGGGTGAGCGTATCTACGCTCTTGGATCTTATGTCGGTAAATACATGGTCTTTGGAACTAACAAGGGTGTACGTGTAGGACAGATTGATACATCAGGTTTCGTATCATCAGGCTACATAACCTACGGTCCTATTACCGTTATTACCAACGGCTACGATCCAGTATCCGGCACAAACCTTAACGGCTTGCCATGCCGATCAATCACATTCAATGACCGCTTTGCCTACTGCACCGTATCAAACTACATTGACAATGGCGACGGTACATATTCATCAGGCTTGGTCAAGATTGACCTTAGCCGTGAAATCACACCTAACCAAATGGCTTACGCTACCCACTTGCGTGTACCAAGTACCGCTGAAGTAACATCAGTATGCGTAATCGGTACCACAAACAAGTTGGCTATTGGTGTTACCGGCGTTGGAGTTTATTTCCAAGCAGATACTTTGGTATCAAGTGGCTATATTCAAACAGGACAAATCCGCTACTTTACACTTGAAGACAAGCACTTTGAGTTAATCAAGCTACGCGAGACTACCCCAATGGTTGGACAACTTAAGTTCTCAATCGTTGATGCTGATGGAACTGCTACTGATGTTATTACGGTAGATAATAACTTTGACTTTACCCAAGATATTACTGGTCTAGATCAATACGATGTAAAGCCAAAAGAATCTCTTGGGCTTAAGTTTACCCTTTACTCAAGCACTAGCCAAGCAGTTGGAACTGAAGACTCATTCAATGGCTACCAACTAAAGGCCCTGCCTGCGGTTCGTCGTGAGCGTATCTTTACTATTCCGCTTCTTAACTTTGACTTTGAAGGCGACAAAAACAACATGGCTGTTGGCTATGAAGGTCGTGCAGCTGAAAGACTTATTGCCCTTGAAACAGTTGAATCTGGTGGCGATGTAGTTATCCTGCAAGACTTTACCAATAACGAGACAGTTCGTGGCGTTATTGAAAGCCTTACCTTTATCCGCATGACACCACCTGAGCGACGTTTTACGGGATTTGGTGGCATGATTTTAATGCAATTCAGAACAGTATAGGGAGTACTGCAAATGACAAGCACAGATCTAACGACCATTGCCTACAATGCCGTATTCACTATCGGGGCTACGGGTACTGGCATTTGGTACGTCTTTAAGCATGGTGTACAAAATGTATTACGCCAAGAGTTTGACGATATTCAAACCATCAAGCATGAGGTAACTCCTAATTCTGGTGGTTCGCTTAATGATGCGATCCGTAAGCAAGTCATTCCTATGGTTGAAACTTTAGTTGAAAAGCAACAAGATATAGCACTTGAAGTAGCAACTATCAATGGCAAGTTTGAACAACACATTAGGGAGCATAATGCTTAAAAGAAAATACATTCACAGAGATACTGGTGATGTACTTACTTTTAGCGAACAAGTTTCTTGGACAATCCAAAGCGTAATCCGTAACTGGTTCTTCGTTATTGGTTGGACTGCAGTAACCATCTTTTGGTGGATCAAGCCTAGTTGGTTTGGCGACGATAAGAGTTATGTTCACTGGATGAACCTAGCCTCTTGGCTGGCAGTAACCGTAGAACTTATTATTGGTATCGCCATGATCGGACAGACCAAGCGGGATGCCATGATTATCCGCCACATCCTTAAACTTGAGAAGCAAGAGATAGAACATTTGCAAGATCTATTGGAGAATGATGAACGTCTATGACCCACAGATGGGTGATTACGGCGTAGTCAAGACTGGTGGATTTTTTGGCAAGTTGATCCGCTTCGGCACTATGTCCAGATGGAACCACGCATTTATCTATGTTGGCGGTAACAAAATCGTTGAGGCTAACCCACGCGGTGTAGCCATTAGCGATGTATCTGAGTATCTAGTCATCGGCTGGAACCAACACGAAGGCTTAACCCAAGAGCAACGTGAGAAGATCTATGCCAATGCTATGAAGACAGTTGGCAAGCCATATAACTTTTTGGTTATCTTGAGCATAGCCCTGCGTATCCTTGGCTTAAAGATCTTTGCCAATAACAAAACTCTACATAGACTTTCCCAACATGATGGTTATATCTGTTCAGAGCTTGTGGCTGAAGCCTATGCCGATGCAGGTATTAACTTATTCAACAAGCCAGCCGATCAAGTAACTCCTGGCGATTTAGCAGAGAGGCTGATATATCAGTGAGCCAAGCATTAGACTTCGTAGCAAAGGCCCAATCCCAACTGGGAGTTAAAGAAGGCCCAAAGAATAACGAAACGATTTATGGCAAGTTCACCGGTCATGACCTGCAACCATGGTGCGGAAGTTTCGTGATGTGGACTGCCTCACAGATTGGCTTCAAAAGCATGCCTAATTGCGTCTATACGCCTGCTGGAGCCACTGCTTTTCAAGGCAAGGGTCAATGGTTCAACCATGAGACTGCCAAGCCACAGCCAGGCGACATCGTGTTTTTTAACTTTGATGGCAAAGGCATTGAGCATGTAGGCATCGTCACCAAGGACAACGGCGATGGCACAGTAACCACCATTGAGGGCAACACAATCCCTGATGGCAAGACTGGATCAGAAGCCAATGGCGGAGAAGTGTGTCTCAAGACACGCGCTTATCAAGCAAGTAACAAGCGCAAGATGGTAGTATTTATTGTCGGCTTTGGGCGACCAAAGTGGACAAGTTAATCTACCTATAGGAGATACAATGAAGATCAGCAAATCAATCGTAGAACATTACATCATCTCATTCGGTGTAGCCGCTATTGCTATCTGGCAAACTGGCAACCACCACCTAAAGCATGTTGCTTGGGCTGCTGCTGTTGCAGTATTTGGTCCAGTAGCATCTGCTACATACAACCACTTCAAGACAGTTAATAACACACCGTCTAAGTAAAACTTAATAGCAAGAGTAGCCCCCACTTCGGTGGGGGTTATTTTTTTATGCCGTTTTACCCGTTGGAAGGCTATCCAAATAGCCGCCTTCTACCGTATCGCACTCGCTTCGCTCGTATTATAATCCCATTTTCAACCCAGTTGCAAATCAAAGTTCACGCCCGATTTTTTGGCGTGTTGGTTGAGCGTAAGTGTCAGTGACTAGTGCTATCGTTCAGCCATGAATACAGAACCAACAGTAGGACATAGATCATTTTCATCATTCACATCTTGGCTTCGTTGCGGTAAGGCATGGCAACTAGAGCGAGGATTTCAAGCCCCAGCCGAACCTGCATGGTGGTTCGTTGGTGGCTCTGCGTTTCACGCCGCTACTGAAAAGTATTTACTAAGGCAGTTTGATTTGTCTAATGGTAAAATTAACAATGAAGGGATACCGTTCTAATGACAAAGAGCTACAAAGTATTTAATGATCGCTGGTTAGTTATCGGCTTTCGTCGTCAAAGCATTGCGCTTGGATTTCAGATTGATAAGTACGGCATCGGAGTAGATCTTCTATTCTTTTGGTTAGGGTTTGAGTGGTAATGAGTGAAGACATTGCAAACCTTAGACCAACCAAAGGTGCAGAGATGGACTACCGTAACCTCGGACCAGTCCGTGTCTGTCCGTGTGGATCGGATTTATGGAACGTCAAATGTAAGTTTGACAATGACGGTGAAATCGGTATCTATTTCCTTGACATGCGATGCGCTCTTTGCGACAGCCTTGCCGTTGCACCAATGCCAGAATGGAAAAAGTAATGGGTAAAAAACGCGCTCAACTAATGAGCAAGGATGCTTTCTCTACTGTCTTTGTACAAGCAGAGATGGTTATGCGTAAGACTCTAAGCGATAAGATCCAAGATCTTATTGAACGAGAGAACAACGCTGATGTTAAAGCAGGACTTCAACAGGCTCAAACAATTATCTTCGGAGTTAAAGAATGACTTGGGATTTAATGTGGGAAGAATCTTTCCAAGAACAGATTGCCGAAGTACAAGAGAAGTCTGGCACCAACCCAGTTGACTGGCGTAAAGGTGGCAGAGCTACTAAGGCTAACCCTGATAAAGAAGATGGCAATTGGTGGAGTGAGAACGGCAAAAAGATGTTCTTTGATTTCATCAACGCTTGGCAAGAATCAGGTTTAGAGATTTGGCAAACGCCACAAGGTTTACCTGGTGTTGAAATTGGATTTAACAATATGTTTGGCGAAGTGCCTATCAAGGCCTTTGCCGATCTGATTGCAGTTACTCCGACAGGAGAACTGGTCGTAGTTGATTTCAAGACTGGTAACTACACACCTGACTCATCTATGCAGCTGGGAGTATATGCCTGCTGTATGGAGATGACCTTTGGTGTACGACCATCTAAAGGTTACTTTTATTCTGCTCGCAAGGCACAGTTTGAAGAAGTTGGTGGGTTAGATCGCTGGTCAGTACCAGTGATGACAGAGATGTTTACCCAATTCCAACGTGGCTTAGACGCAGAAATTTTTTTACCAAATATTGGTATGAGTTGTGGCACCTGCGGTGTCAAAGAATACTGCTACGCAGTAGGCGGACAACTAGCACAGATTTACGACCCACTAGCAAACATAAAGAAAGAAGGAAAGTAACATGGCAACAGAAGGTACAAAACTACAGGTCAACTTTAAGTTGGCTGACGGCACACTCATCAACGTGTATGCCACAAATCAAGCAGAGCTTGAAGCGCAACTAACCAGCCTTCAAGATACTGCATCACTAATCACCGCAACAGCATCATCACTTGGATCAACAGGTGCAGTTGCTTATGCAACCCAAGCATTTAACGCAACACCAGTTGCTACTCCTGCTCCTACTGCAACACCAGCAGAAGGTCATTGCAAGCACGGTGCATTGGTATGGCGTGAGTCTAAGCCAGGCGCACCAAAGGCTTGGAAGGGCTGGTTCTGCCCATCACCGAAGGGTACACCAGATCAATGCGAGCCTAAGTTCGTTCGTTAATATCTGATGCTGTCACTACATCAAGCGGCAGCGAAAAGCACCAATGATTATGCACTACTGCCTGACCTATTCCCAAAACTGCAACAAGAAGGGATTAGGTTTAGGCGGGGGCAGATGACAATGATTGCAGGCCAGCCTAATGCTGGTAAATCACTTATCGCTCTTTGGATGGCAGTGCAAATGAAAGTGCCAACGCTGTACATATCAGCAGACACAGACGGTTACACAACCGCAATTCGTGCAGCGTCAATGATTACTGGTCATAAAGTTTCAACAGTTGAAGAAGCATTTGCAACTGGTGCAGGGCAGGATTTTTACGGGGCTGAGCTGGAAAGCATTAAGCATCTACAGTTTGACTTCTATCCAAGCCCTACGCTAGATGAGATAGATCTATCTATCCGTGCTTATGCCGAAGCATACGGTGAATATCCGCACATGATTATTGTGGACAATGCCATGAATGTGGTGTCGCTACACAATGATGAATGGGCTGGGTTGCGTGAGATAGCCAAGGCTATGCACCACATCGCACGTGAGACTGATGCAGCAGTAATGCTATTGCACCACACCACAGAAGCAGAAGGCAGACCAGATATGCCACCAAGTCGTAAAGCTATCCAGGGCAAGATTGCTCAACTACCTGAGATGATCTTAACCGTTGCGCTAGTGCCAGCCACTGGCGAGTTTAGAGTTGCTTGTGTTAAGAACCGCTTTGCTGCAAATAGTGCAGATGGTTCTAAGTATGTAACTTTATGGGCTGATGCCAGCCGTATGACTATGTATTCAGATCGTACTTCCCAATTCATCGCACAGAGTTGGAGTCAAATACAGTGAGTACCATTTGGAAAGATGGCATGCAAACAGCCGCCGCATGGCTTGAAGAAACAGATATAGAAATATTTGATGAAGACAAAGCTTTAGCGCGTCGCTATTTGATTAAGCGTAATGCACAAGACTTGATTGGTATGCTTGGACTATGAGCAGTTATGGTAAGCGCAAAGGTTCTTTGTTTGAAACATCTGTACTCAAATGGTTTAGATCTAAAAACGTTAACGCCGAAAGATTAAGACTCGCCGGCAAAGACGACGAAGGCGATTTGGTTGCCATAGTAGCTGGGCAACCATACGTCTTTGAGTTAAAGGCAACAGTCAAGATGGATTTGCCACAGTTTTGGCGAGAAGCCTGCGTTGAAGCAGCCAACTATGCTAAGGCTAGAAGTCTAGATGCAGTGCCACCAGCCTATGTAATAGTTAAGCGTCGTATGGCAGGACTAGAACAGTCTTGGGTTATCCAAGATCTAGACCAATGGCTACGAGTAACCAATGGAATCTAAGCCCGATCTTGGTGCAGTCCTAGAACATTACGGTGTAACCGTTACAGATCGGCATGGCTGGATACCATGCAAGTGTGTCATCCATGATGATAGCCATAGCAGTGCCGCTTACAACCTAGATACACAAGGCTACAACTGCCTAGTGTGCCAAGTGCTAGGCGATGTCTACACATTAGTACAAGCGAAGGAAAACTTAAAGGAGTTTACAGATGTTAAACGCAGAGCAGCGCAGATTGCTAACGGAAGCAGCCGAAAAGTATTGCAACGCAATAACACCACAGGCTCTCTCTTACCTAGAGGGACGGGGCATAACACAGGAAGTCGTAAATACGTTCCGTCTTGGAAGCGTCGTGGAGCCTAGTGCGGGACATGAACATGCAGTTGGAAGATTATCCATTCCTTACCAAACGCCAGCGGGTGTTGTCGGTATTAAATTTCGTGCCATTGATGAAAGCACACCTAAGTATCTATGGCCTACGGGGCAAAAGATTGGGCTATTTAATGTCAATGACTTGCATAAGCACAGCGACACAATTGTCATTTGCGAAGGCGAGATTGACACCGTTGTTGTATCGGGTATCGTCGGCATACCTGCGGTGGGAGTTGCTGGAGTTTCTCAATGGAAGCCCTGGTTCCCTAAACTTTTTGAATCGTACAGTCGCATCCTCATTTTCGCAGACAACGATGTTAAAGAAGATGGCCGCAATCCAGGACAAGAGCTTGCAAAGAGGATTAAAGAAGACTTGGATAAAGCCGAAGTAATCCATCTGCCTGATAATTGTGATGTTAACGAAGTCTATTTACAAAGCGGAGTAGACTGGTTTAATGATAGAATTGCGGCATGAAAACATCCGAAGTCTTTGACAACATCTACACCACTGGTGTGTGGGGTGTAGGGTCTGGTCCAGGATCTGATCCTGCTAACGCCATGCCTTGGATAGATGAAGTCAATAAGATGCTGGCTCAATCTAACATCAAGACAGTTCTTGATATTGGTTGTGGCGATTGGCAATTGGGTAAACACTATAACCTTGAAGGCAAAGAGTATACTGGCATGGATGTATCTGAAAAGATACTTGAAACTACCAAATTAAACGCTACCGATAACATAAAGTTTATCCAAGCTAATGCAGCTGAGGCTGAACTACCAAAAGTAGATCTGATCTTGATTAAGGATGTCTTACAACATCTACCTAATGAGACAGTTGAAATTATTATGGATAAAATCGTAGCCAGTTGCAAGTATGCTTTGATCTGCAACGACATCGGACATAACAATAGCAATACCCATGTCGGTGGGCATCGTGGGCTAAATCTACGAGAGTTTCCATTTGAGTATCCTCTTACACACCTGCGGTTCTACGGTTCACCAATCAAACTAATAGACTTTTATGAGGCGCGATGAGTACATTTGTTTCGTTATTTGCAGGAGTAGGTGGCTTTGATCTAGGGCTTGAGCGATCAGGTCATACCTGCATTGGTCAAGTAGAAATAGACAAACACGCACAGAAAATACTAAAAAAGCATTGGCCTGATGTGCCACTGCATGATGATGTAACCACAGCAATTGAATGGGCAAAGGAGATTGATCTAATTGGAAGAGTTGACATTGTTTGCGGGGGCTTCCCATGCCAAGACGTCAGCGTCGCTGGCAAACGTGCTGGTATCGCTGGAGAACGAAGTGGATTATTCTGGGACGCCATACAATTTGCACAAGAAGTTAAAGCACAAACTATCATCTTGGAAAATGTGCCTGGACTTCTATCAAGCAACGAAGGACGCGATTTCGGAGTCGTCCTCACTGAACTGGCCAACGCAGGGTATCGCCACATTGAATGGCGAGTTTTGGATTCGCAATTCTTCGGAGTACCCCAACGACGCCGAAGAGTCTTCATTGTCGGAAGTACTATTGACCGAAGTGGAAAGCCGGTATTCATTGAGCAAGAAAGCATGCGAAGGAATTTTGCGCCGAGCAAACAGAAGAGGAAAAGTGCTACCGACGGCTCTTCAAGAAGCTTTGGTCAATCAAGTTTCGCGGGATACACCGAAGGACCAACAACAATAACTGCAACTTCTTATAAAAGACCAGAAGATAATGTAGTTGTAAGTGGCTTTACGCCATCTTCTTTTGCTAATTATCAAGAAGGCACTGGCACTTTAAGGGCTAATGGTGGTGACTTGGGTGGTGGAAGTGAAACCCTATTGGTTCACCAAAAGCCGTAGAGCGCAGAGCGATACGGATTATGAAACTTGGATTGAGGGTGGAGTGATGCCAACACTTAACGCATTTGATTGCGGTGATGTAAGGACAACTGTCATTGTATTTCACCCGCATAGATCCGACGGTGCAAGAATACAAGGTGATACAATTAACACCTTAACAAGTTTTATGGGAACAGGTGGGTTAAATACTCCAATGGTTGCAACTGTTTATCCAATTCAAGGAACTGTTATAGGCAGAAGCGACACGGCAGGTCCACAAGGTAAAGGCTTTGGAGAGGAAGACGGTCCTATGTACACACTAGATAGCATTAGTGGGCATGGTGTAGCAGTTGCTTATGATGAATTTAATGACAGTGTATCAGACACTCATCACACACTTAGAGCAGGTACTAAGCAATCAACGGGAGTTATGATGGAGTCAACAGTGCGTCGCCTTACCCCAATTGAATGTGAAAGACTGCAAGGTTTTCCTGATGGCTGGACTGATGGGCAATCAGACTCACATCGTTACAAGCAGATGGGTAATGCCGTTACTGTAAATGTAATTGAATGGATTGGTAAAAGACTTTGACAACCATCGCTGCGATCCAAGGTCCTGACTGGGTAGTCCTAGGTGCTGACTCACAATCATCGGGCGATGATGGCTTCTCTATCAACATCCCAGATGGCAAGGTGTTTAAGAATAACGACATCGTGTTTGCCGCAGCTGGGGCAGTACGCGGTATTAACTTGCTTCAACATGACTTTACTCCGCCTGCTGTAAATACCAAAGACATAGACAAATACATGACTCGCATGTTGATACCAGCCATGCGCCGTACCTTTAACGAGGCTGGCTATGAAATTAACAAAGCCGAAGATGCGGTAGTTAACGACAACATTTGGATCGTAGTAGTCAAGGGGCAGGTGTATCGCATTGAAGAGGATTACGGCTGGGAACGCACAACAGATAATCTTTATGTGGCTGGTAGCGGTGAGCGCTTTGCTCTTGGTGCTATGTCTGCATTAGCAGGTGGCGTACTTGTTGACGACATCGCTAAGGCTAAGAAGATTATTACTAAAGCTATTCAGATAGCCAGTAAATACGACACTGCAACTGGTGGCAAGATAACTATTAACGTCATCCAGGAAAACAAATGACAGACTTCTGCCCGCAATTCATGGGTGGACCAAAAGATGGTGCAGATGTACCAACTGCGTTGTGGGTATTAGATAGTATTGAGATGGTTCAACACCTTGGCGACGGGGTTAAGATGTTATACTTATACGAGTTAGATGAAGACACAAAGAACTATATGTACAAAGGTCAATACGATATAGGGGGAGAACATGAGTGAGCGAGGATTTGATTTTGGCAGTAACGGTTCTACAACAGACTGGATTTATCGTGCTGAGCGTAGACCAACAGACAAATCAGATAACAGTTACCCTGCCAACCACAAGGAATTCGTAGCCAACGTCTGGGCTGTAATGGATGAGATTGGCAACCTTATGATTACCAAGCAATTAGATTACGGTCCTAACAATATCAACCATGCTCATGGTGGTGCGATCAATGGCTTGCTTGTACGTATTGGCGATAAGTTTGAACGCTTGAAGAACTTAGTTAAGAAGGATGGCATCAAGCCACAACACGAAAGTATTGAAGATTCATTCAAAGACCTAGCAAACTACGGTGTCATCGGACTGATGGTACAGAGAGGCTTATGGCCCAAATGAAAACAATAGTTATCCTTAGCGATCTTCAATCACCGTACCACGATGTCGGTGCAACCAATGCAATCAAGAAGTTTATCCGCGCATACCAACCAGATGTAGTTGCGACTTGTGGTGATGAAATTGATTTTCCTCAGATATCACGTTGGGAAGAGGGCGGAGAAGGTGAATGGCAGCGGGACTTGGGAAGACACCGCGATATCACCGTTAAGTTGCTAGAGGATTTAACTGTTGAGCATATGGTTCGCAGTAACCATTCAGATCGTTTATACAATAAGATTAAATCAAAGGTGCCAGGGTTTCTTGGCTTACCTGAATTAGAGATTGAACAATTCCTACGCTTGGATGAACTAGGTATTGAATACCACCATGATCCATACGAGATTGCACCAGGCTGGTTACTCATGCACGGTGATGAAGGCAACGTACAACCAACTGCTGGTGCTACTGCACTAGGTTTGGCTAAGCGAGCAGGTATGTCAGTTGCATGTGGACATACACATAGAGCAGGACTTACACACCATACGCAAGGCTGGGCTGGTAAGACTAAGACTGTGTGGGGTATGGAACTTGGTAACCTAATGGATTACCGCTATGCTCGTTACATCAAGGCTGGTCTATTCACATGGAACAAAGGCTTTGGTATTTTGCATGTTGATAATCAAACAGTTATGCCACAACTTGTACCAATTGTAAAGAATTCGTTTACCGTTGAAGGCAAGGTATGGCGCTGGTAGAAATTAAACTTAGCCCTGGTGATGTTGCTTATGCAACCACCGAGGCAGTATCTAGATTTAATTACAATCGTGCCAAAGGCAACGATGCTTCACGTGGCGCTGCACCTACTTGGGTAGAGCAGGTAGCTCGTGAAATATCTGGTTGCTTGGGTGAGATTGCAATTGCTAGATGGCAGGATAAGTTTCCTTTTACTTTGTTTGCAGATCGTAAATCCGGCGATGTCGGAGAGTTTGAAGTACGCACTACTGCTTACCAGACGGGTAAGTTGCTCATAGATCCAAGTGATAACCCAGAGCGAAAATATCTTTTAGTTACACTACCAAGCCACTACACCGCCAATATCATTGGTTGGATGTATGGATG
>Ga0207957_1000117_pt1 | contig 18741 bp, 29 predicted proteins | sample CryBogCBH27Jun07_FD_184603 | JGI IMG/M metagenome (GOLD analysis project Ga0207957, IMG submission 184603) | Freshwater microbial communities from Crystal Bog, Wisconsin, USA - CBH27Jun07 (SPAdes) | ecosystem: Environmental > Aquatic > Freshwater > Lake | place: Crystal Bog, Wisconsin, USA...
ACATCGCGGAGGGCCTAGCCGCTGTCGAAGCCGCGCGGGGTGCGAAATGAGCACAGACTGGCTGGAATCACCTAAAATGAAAGATGCATTGTGATGGAAACCACAACAGTAAACATCATCTCGCGTTGGAATGCGGACAAAATACTATCCAGCGCCGAGATTGATGCTGCGTTTCCGCTGATTGCCCGCGTGAAAGCGGCGTTGGTGTTGGCGGTTGAAAGGGGTGCAAACCTGCGCGGTGCAAACCTGCGCGGTGCCAACCTGCGCGGTGCTGACCTGGGAGATGCCAACCTGCACGGTGCCAACTTGCGCGGTGCAAACCTGCACGGTGCCTACCTGGGCGGTGCCGACCTGCGTGATGCCAACCTGCACGGTGCAAACCTGCACGGTGCCAACTTGCTTTGTCTCGGTCAACGCTCAGACGGTTACTGGTTCTACGCTCAGCCCACTGAGTATGGACTAAAAATCAAAGCCGGGTGCCACTACTTCCTGATGTCCGAGGCCCGCGCGCACTGGACACAGACCCGCGCGGGAACTGCTCTCGGTGCCGAAACGATGGCTATGCTGGACTACGCGGAAACGCTTGCCGCGATCCGGTGGCCTACGGCAGTCGAAGCCGCGCGGGGTGCGAAATGACCGAAACTATTGGAGCCGGCGGAAGCGGAGCGTACCCAACCAAAGAACATGCGATGCAGGCTGCGGCAGACCGCATCGGGAAAAAAGAGGCCCACGCCATGACCGAGCACTATTACAAACCAGTCGGAGCCGGCGACGGCATGGGCACGGTTGTCGTGGACGCGGACGGTATGCGCGCCGAACTGACCGCAGCACGGGCCAGAATCGCGGAGTTAGAAGCTGCGTTGACTTATTACGGAGATCAATTTTGTGAGGGTCTTTGTCGTGAGTATGGCCCGAACTTCGATGAAAACACATGCAGTGGGTGTAAAGCCCGTGCGGCATTAGCCAAGAGGGCAAAATGACCGATTTTGTAACCGTGCGGCGCGATGCGCTGCGAGAGTTATTTTGGGAAGCATACAACAAAAGATGGCTAACTGGGCCTTCACAATCCTTTCGGAAAGCTGATGTAAAAATAGAAGCGCGCCTTGCTGCAATGATCGTCTCGCCCTGGCGAGAGATTGATGACGAAGCCCGGAATGGGCAGTTATGGCTGATTTCTGGTTTTGTTGAAAACAACCCAAAAAAGGATCGGTGGGTAGTTATTGCGCGCTGGTGGCCCAAGCATGAATGTTGGACATCCGAAGGAGATGAACCGCCTGGATGGGAGCCAGAATTTCATCCGCCGACGCACTACGCGACCATACCGGAGCCACCGAAATGACCCCACGCGAAACAGTGATCGAAATGATGGTGCAGGATATCATCGAATCACGCCACCCGGCAAACAGGCACTGAAGGACAACACATGAAAGTTCGCATCGTCGCCGTCACGCAGCCCCGTGTTGAGGGCATCAACACACCCGAGGAATTTATCGTCTACGCTGCAAGAGTGAGCAACCCCGACAATCAAATGAATACCGAAACCGGCGGGAAGCTGCTGAAATATTGCTATGACAATAAGCATTTTTCGATATTTGAAATGGTCAACATCGTGATGGAGATCGAAACCACGCGCGACATTGGCCGGCAGATTTTGCGGCATGGATTCCGATTTCAGGAGTTCAGCCAGCGTTATTCCGATCCGACAAAGTCGCTGTCATTCGAAACGCGCGAGGCGCGCATCCAAGACCCTAAAAACCGGCAGAATAGCATCGAACCCGGTATTGAGGACAAGGATCTGGAGGATTGGTGGAATACCACGCAAAGGCACGTCGTTGAATGCACCAATGCCGCTTATAAAGAGGCATTGAAACTTGGCATCGCTAAGGAACAAGCCCGCGCCGTGCTTCCCGAGGGCCTGATGAAGACCCGCATGTATGCCAACGGCACCCTGCGGCAGTGGATTCATTACATTGCTGTCCGCACCGATCCATCGACGCAGAAAGAGCATCGGATTATTGCGGAGAAAGCTAGAGAATTGTTAAAAAAAGAGTTTCCATCTTTGGCCGGGATTTGGGTGTCATGAATTCCATTTCTCCGATCCAGCAAGCCGCATTGGAATATGTCGAACATCATCAACAAGTTGGAGGTCCGCATTTGCGCGGATTGCGTCAGTTGTTTGAATTGGGATTGGTTACAAAAGAATATGACAAACGGACATGGTGGTATATCACTGAGGAAGGCAAGGCCGCGTTGTCTGATTTAAAACCTGTTGCGTCTTAAATATCGCAAAATATCATACACAACCCCCGGTTTATGAAGCCGGGGGTTTTTTAATGAGTGCATATATAGGGATTTCTTATAACCCCATAGAAAATCCTTATGAGAGGTAATAAACGCCCGCCTTGCATTTAATGGTCACGCCCAGCCGCTTACGCGATTTGTTGACCACGACGCTAATGACCAATCGCCAGTTGGTTGGGAGCGTTCCTTCCGGCCAGAATAGATTTTTGATCGCATCCAGGTTCATGCCGGTTTCGCCGGCTGCGGTCAGTTTTTCCATCAGGATTGAAACCTGATTGCCGGAATTGTCTTTCAGCCCGGAGGCTCGGATATCGCCGGAGGTTTTGGCGGTTTTAAGGTCCCGCCAGATTGTTGCGGGCGACACTCCCGCATCTGCGGCAATTTCCTGCATGGATTTTCCGGCTGCATAACTGGCGCAGGAAGTTTCGATGCGGGTGAGAGTAGCTGTTCGCGTTTTCAATGGATTTTCCTTAAGTGGATGATGTTTAGCTTAATACCAAAATAGATTGCATTCCGCAAACCGAGTAAGTATTTTATCTGCGTTTCCTCCGTGATCTTCCAAACTTGCCCCGCCAATAACACTGGCGGGGCTTTTTTTGGTCTACTTCCAAACTTGCCACCATTTGCGGCGGACGCGTTTCCTGTGCAGGAAAATTTCAGCCTGCATGGATTCAATCTGCTCGCCAACATCGACCAAAGCCTGCGCCATCGTAAGCAGGCCTGTGGTGGCCGTAGAAGGCAGCCTGCTATATTCCCCGGCGCGACATGCCGCCATAATGTGCGAGGCCACAGACAAGGCTGTGTTGCCCGGCACGGCCATATTGGTTTCCCTATCCCCAAACCGGCTTATGGCTTCGCGGGAAAACTTATTTTGCGATGATGGTTTTCCGTAAGTTTGCGATTCTGCATTTAGGTGGATTTTGTTCATCTCGGGTTCCTTTTGTGTTCCAGCCAAAGATGCTGCGACAATTAAATATAATCCATTTTGCAATTTGATCAAAGGTTTTATCTCCGCTCAATCAATCCGCCATAAAAATCCATTCTTGCCAGATTGCTTGCCAAATTGATGACGAATAACGGGTTCTAAAAAAATGAAGGAAATCAAAGAGATAATATATATATGTAGTACTTACTTCTCTTATTCGTCAATTCGTCACACCTTCCTGTCTTTCATGTGAAATTTAATGATTTAGCACCTTCTCTTTTCCCCCTCTATAAAAGAATCCTGTGCAAATATGACGAATAACAATCGCAACGAAATCGTCTTTTGATTTCAATAGGTTGCAGGCAAATCAATTTGCATCAATTTGGCATTTCAATGTGCCGCATGCCACATTGCCGGCAAAATGGTTGCTTGAACCGCAAAACATAAAAAAGCCGTTCAATTTTCATTGAACGGCTTTGCTGCGGGTCTGGCTGGCGGGTTTAATCTTCCTGCGGCGGTTCTTGGATAAACGATCCATGCACATAAGCAGCCCGCTTCACCCCGCGTTTGCCGGCGTTCACGTTTTCCACAAAATAAATATCTGACGTTTCCCGCAGCAGGCGGATGATATCTTGCCGCTCCCGATCTGGGAGGCGACCGGCTGACTGCCTGCCCATTTCGCGCAGCGTAATGCCCCTTTGTCCGGCTTGCTTCACCATGTCGCGGAACAGCTTCACTTTGGTCTCAAAAAGGCTATCGCTGATTTGATCCCGGCTGGCTTTATCCATGTTTTCGATTGTGGAGCGGGACAATGAAATTGCCCACGCCATAATGCCGGCATCCACACGCAGCGTGGACTTGTCTATGGCTGGGCCTTTGGCACCCGATACCGCTGGCGGTGCGCAAGCCCGTATGAGGGCAAATTTCAAAGCGTTTTCACCAGCGCGCACATAAAGCGCATCCATTCCACGCGCGCGGGCGGCGACCTTGGCAATGTGCATTTCGTCTTCAAATGCTTCCGACAGGTCCATTGCATCCTGGGTCATCATCACCACCACTGGATCAATAACTGGGTTGCCGCCCGCATAATTCAGAGGATTGTTATTCAGCGGCATGGCGTCCCAAGCCTGTAGCCAATCGATAATGGATTGCGGCACCGGCATTTGCTGCGGTGGAGTGCGGCGTGGATCGTTATCCCCGGCATCAAATAGCACTGCGCGGGATAGCAATCCGGAATGGATATCCTTGCTGGTAAGAGCGGAAAACAACCCACGCGGGGTTGAGCATCCGTAAAGCGATACGCAGGGCTGATCGACCGATTGCACCTTGCTGCTATCTGCGTATGATTTTGATTTGAACCGCGTATGGCTGGATGAATATAGCTTCAACAGCGTTGAAATCACGCCGGCCATATGCGATCCGGCTTTTTGGCTGTTGACGGCTGAAATCAAACTGCTGACTTCATCCAAAAGCATGACCTGGGCGGGTTGTTCCATGACGCTGGATATAATGCCGGCATCGGATGCCACTTCCTCGACGCCAATTAATTTTTCAAACAACCCCGCCGCTTGAGCCATTTCCTTGCAAGCCGATAAAGCCCGTTCTTTTCCACTGCCGGAATGCGCAACGCCGAGAATATAAACGTTAGGACGCAAACCCCAATTTTGCAGTTTCACCTTTCGGCCAATGGCAGCGCCCATGAATGCTAAAACCGCTCCCAAATTTAATGCGGGTTGAGGTTTGGCCGAAGTGGCGCAAATGTAATGGTGCATGTCATGCATGACACCAGGAAGGTCGGCATATAAAGCGGCAAACGTATCTATTTTTTTTGGGGTTTTGAGAGCCGTGAAATCCACGCGGGGAAGTGGATCTATCAGGAATTCTGGATCAGTAAGATCGAGAATGGATAAAATGCCGTCGCAAAGCATTTTATGGACAAATGCCAGCCGGTCCCGACCGGCGCAGCCATTATGAACGCAGTGGATCACAAACCCCGACGTGATCGATGGCAGGCCGGCATCCTTTACTTGGGATGCGTTGACGATAAAGGTTCCGGTGGTATCGTTTCCGCCTGTGACGTGCGCGTCATTGTGCGGGCATAAAATATGCTGCTTGACCCCAGTGCGCCTGCTGCCCAGCATATGCGGAGCGCGGGTGCGGATTGCTTTAACAATTTCAAATTCATTCGCCTTGCCGGCAGCCCATTCCGATAAATTAATCCATGTGCCATCGTTAGCGCGGTAGATCATATGATCCGCCGGCACCAGCGTAGGCTTTGCAGCCCCCTGGGCGGCTTCTAACAGCGGCATGGCGGCAGGAGTGGCGGGAACGTCCGGCAACGCCCACAGCGGGCATTCATCGCCCTCTGTGGGCAAGAATATAAATTCCGCCCCGGCTTGATGCCGGGGAAAATAAAACAAGCGGGATGTATCGACGCAAGATTGATCGTGATGCAAGCCCAGCGCGTGAGCCAATGCGCCGATCCGTTCTCGCCAGGATGCGTTGGCCACCGACTGGCTTTCATAATCGTCGGCAATCCACGGATCTTGCAGAGGTAATATTATGCGGAATTTTGGGCAGGGCTGATGCTTGACAATGTAGGAGCGAGATCGGCCATCAAGGGTTTCGTCCGCAATCCGAGCGCCTTTGAGGATGCGCGGCAAATAGCCTTTTTTGGATAGCATATAAGCTCCGATATCGTCGGTGCCGTTTTCTGCCATCCATTTATCAGCCGCTTCTGCCGCAATAACGGTGGTATCTGACAAATGGCTGTAGGTTGAGTGAACAATGCCCCGCCATTTTTTGGCAAGCAGGGCATTGCGAATTTCATCCAAGGTGTGGCCGCAATCGGCATCCAAGACCACAATATCAATTCTAACGGCTTGATCCATTCGCCGGGCGTTGCCGGCAAATGTGGCCGGCGTATAACAAGTCCCGTCTTTTTGACCAATCGCGTCTTGCGATAGCAAAGCGCCGAATTCATCAAACGTCATTGATCGTCGGTCGGTCCATCTGAATTCGGATTTTGATTTTCCGAAAGTCAAACTGATGGTTGAAACCGGCGGACGGGATGTGGCGTCAAAGTGTAGTTTAACCATCAACGTGTTTCCTCAAAACGGTGGATCGCCGTAAAGTTCCATGGTTTTTTCTTCATATGCACGGATGGCTGTTTCCAAAAAACTCATCCATTCATTATTGGTCATGGTAGCTAAATCGGTTTTGCCAATCCTGTCCAGATATGCCCCGCCTTTTTCACTGGCGGCCATCATACCTTCAATTTCAATCGGTGTAGGGTCTCGCATTATGGTTGCTTCCGGCCATGTTTTCAGAATTGCGCGAACTAAATCATTCGACAAGACGTGTCGATAGGATTTCAAAGTATTTACCTTGAGGTCGAACCCGAATTGCAGCGGTTGTTTTTAGATGGCCGGCGTTTGCAGCGTCCAAGGCTTCATTAACCGTATCAGGAACGGGAATGGTTGACGCGCGCCGCAGCCACCATGAGGTAGCTTTCTGCCGAGGATATCCAACATGCTCAAAACAAATCCATTCAGAGTATTTAATCATCCCGCAATAATAATCGGCGCGCATGGTATTTGGTTTGCCATCTCGCCCGATGTGAAGCGCATATTTTGTGCTGGTAACATCCAACCATTCAATTTTAATTTGAGTCGATAGCAAGGCATGCGACGCCGCCTTGGTGTCGATTTTGATTTTTGGCGGTGGGAATTCATATGCGCACGACTGGCACATCCGAGCGGAAGCCGCGTTAATTGTCTGGCATTCCGGGCATGTTTTGCTCGGTGCCAATCCATCCCCTTCATCATCTTTGGGTTTTTTCCGGCCATCCACTTGATCGATTGGCCCATGCCGCATGGTGTTGCCGGCGAAATCCAAAACAAGGCAATTCTCTTTGCCTTCTGCCAATCGAGTGCCGCGACCAATCATTTGAATATACAAGCCAACCGAATTCGTCGGTCTAAGCAATGCAATCAGATCGGTTCCTGGTGCGTCAAATCCGGTGGTTAAAACGTTGGCGTTGGTCAACGCGCGAAGTTTGCCGGCTTTGAAATCATCTAAAATTCGGTCGCGTTTAGGTGCTGGGGTGTTACCCACAACGGTTTCGCAGGAAAACCCGGCTTCTCGAATAATGTCGCGGATGTGGTGGGCATGATCCACGCCGGAGCAAAACACCAACCAGGAACCACGATCAGCACTTTGGGCAATGATTTCTTCAACCGCTTCACGGTTGACGCTATCAATATCCACCGCTGCCTCAAGCTGGCCGGGGATAAATTCCCCGCCGCGTTTGCCAACGCTGGAAACATCCAATTGCGTTTTGGTTTGCTTGGGAACAACCGGCGATAGATAGCCTTGTTCGATCATTTTGAGAATTGGCACATCGTAAGCAATATCGGTGAACAGCCGATCTTTGCCTTCATGCAGCATGCCGCTATCCATGCGATATGGCGTAGCTGTAAAACCGATGACTTTTAGGTTTGGATTAATCTGCAACAAATCATTCAAAAAATTCCGATACGTGCCTTGGTCGTTGCGACCAAGCAAATGCGCTTCGTCAATCAGCACCAAATCACAACGCTGGATGTTGTAAGCCCGCTTGTGAATTGATTGAATGCCTGCAAATAAGATTTGCGCGTTAATGTCCCGCTTGTTCAAACCTGCGCTATAAATTCCAGCCGGTGCCAACGGCCAGGATCGAATTAATGCGGCGAAATTTTGCGCAATCAATTCTTTGACATGCGTTAAAACCAAAACCCGTTCCGAGGGAGCGCCATCCAAAACCGCGCGCAAAAATTCAGCAATGACAACTGATTTTCCAGTTCCTGTCGGCATAACAATAAGTGGATTGCCGTCATTGGCGCTGAAATATTCATACAATTTATCAATTGCCGCTTGTTGATATGGACGAAGTTCAATCATCAAACCGCATCCTTTCCGCAGCTTCTAGGGTTTCCATAGCAATCGGATGAAATGCGCGAAGCGGTTCTGCGCCTGCGTCTTTTCGTCGCAATTGTTCGGGCGTAAGTTTTGATACGGAAGGCGGCGCTACTTTGCGTTCTCCGTTTTTTTTGTAAATTCCCAATTTAATTGCTTTATCGGTCAATGCACTGCGGCTGGTTTTCATCTTTTTGGCTATGGCTTCCAGCGACATGCCATTTTCGAGCATTTGCACAAAACTTATTTTCGTCAGCGCATCGCGTGATGGCAGACCAGCCGAATGCCGGTAAGCAATAGCCGAAGCGCGCGTTACGCCGCATGCTTGCGCGATTTTATCAATCGGATCGCCTGCTTCCCACATTTTGGCAAAAAGCGCGTATTTTTCGGAATTCCAGACATATGTTTTTCGACCCACGTTATTTTCCTTCGTCGTTCCAAACCGTGCCATCAGCCCGGCGGTAAGATATCCATGATCCGTCATCAGCAGCATCGAATTGCTCGCCCGCCACAAAATCCGGGATGAATCTATGATCAACGCATCCCGCTTTTTGCTCGCCAAGGCTTAACGCCTTTCCATGTTTTTCGCAAGACCATTTACCATCAGCGATGGGCGTGGAATGCATGCAAGACCGGCAATGTCGATCAGGCGGCTCATTGCGCCAGCATGCGGCATGATGATCGCAAAATCGGCATTTGTGCCAAGTTTCGGTGTTGGCAATGCGTTCTAACGGTCGCGGAGAATTGATAATGCGAGCAGCTTTGGCAACAAGCCTTATGCCTTCCGCCGGATCGGCATGGATGCGTTCTTGATAAATTTCATCAGTGTCTTTGCAAACCGCAAGATACATCGCGCGTTCGATGTGGGCGAGATGCATGTAAGTTTGCATTTGCGCCCAATGCTTTGGTTTGGATTTTTGAACCCCGTCTTTTTTCAAACTGGCAAAGGATTTTAAGCTATGCGTTTTGAATTCCAGCAGATGCCATGTTTTGGGTGCTTCAGGCAGCCCCAGGCAGACGCCATCCATACTTCCACCAAAATGGCCGGTTTCATCCCTAACGCGCCATTGTTGACCGTTATTCGGATCAACCGACATGACGGTGACGCCAATGTTGCGAAGGTCTTTGACGAGCCGATTTTCTTCCAGATTTCCGGTATCAAAAAGTCTAAGCATGCGACCACTGAAATCGGATTTTGTCGTCCAATGGAAAGAATACCAAAGCGATCTTTCACAAGAATCGCCAATAAGCGAGCCGCCTAAATGCTCACGAAATCCGTTGTCTGCTTTGGCTACGTATGATGCATAAATCGCATCAACAGTTTGTTGTTGACGCGGCGGTATCGGTGCCATGATTTTTCCCCCGATTTTCCCAAACTGGCGGGCAAAAGCCCGCCAGGACGCCATTGGAAAATCTATTTGCGCCAGGGAGCGGCGCTGGTCTTAGATGCCTGTGCTTGTGGTGCGGCAGCCGGTTGATGGCGTGGCGCGGAGGCAATGCGTCCGCTCACCGCTTCATATCCCCGGATTTCGTTTTGTGCTTCGCGCAAAACGCCATTGCGATCAGGGCCTGCCGGCTTTACGCGAACAGTGATGGTCATTGGAATGCCGTGCAATTGCTCGCTATCTGAAACCAACATTTTGCCTGTCGCGTGGCAAATGGCCGAAAGCGCCTTTTCCGCAATTTCGACTGCTTGCTGATTTCCATTGACAAGATTCAAGCGATCAAACAATCGGCGGTTAGATTGAGGTCCTTCCGTAATTGCGAGTTCCATCCAAAGATATTGCCCATTCCCATCCTTTGTGTCCCGCATTTCGCTGTTGACGATTTCGGCGGTATATTTACCAGCCGGCACGACTTCCATCGCTGTCGCGGGAGCAACGCTGTTGGCGTTAAAGTCCATTCCAAGGCTTGCCATTTTCTTCTATTCCTGGGTCAGAGTTTGATTGTAATAAGGGACGTATTCAGCAATTGCCGCCCAATCGAGCGGCAAAGTGTCCGGCATGTCATAACGGTTTTTTGCCAGGAACGCTGGGCGTTCCACGGAGTAAAGTAACCGATCAGTTCCGCCGACTGCGCGCGTGACTTTTTTGCCAAACCCAGCATCAGATTTGACGGTTGTAACGCGGTAATTGGCAAACAGAACCGCATCAACGTGTTCTTGCACAAGGCCAGAAGCGCGTGAATGCAATTTAATGACATATCGATCATACGGTTCGTGTTCCGGGGAATCAAACCGCTTGATTTCAGAGTGGGCAATCATCACGACTGCCATGTTTTTATCGTCGCGCAGAGCATTAAGCCCATCAAAAAAGTTGCGCCATTGGTCAGATGCTGCGGCATAGCCTTTGCCGTAGCCGGGAGCCTCGATATCCTTCCAACCGTTTTCCTGAGCCGTGTGCGCCCAAATCAGCGGTTCCAGCCAATCTAAGCTGTCAATGACCACGGTTTGGTAATCGTGGTCTTCCGCATAAAGGGAACCAATGGCCGAAAGCACATCGTCAAAGGATTTCATCAAACCGAAAGTGTCGCGCGGGATGCTGCCCATGCCATCTTCTGTCTGAATAAAAATAGGGTTGGGAGCGCCAGCCGCTAAACTGGTTTTTCCGATACCGTGAACCCCATAAGTTAGGATGCGCGGCGGTTTGGGAATATTTCCCCGTTTAATGGAAGAAAGGGAAATCGCCATTATTTTGCGTCCTTGTTGACGAGTTTATATGTCGGTTTCCCTGTCGCCATTGTGCGATGTGGTTCAAACATTTTTTGCAGCGACGACGGCCAAGCCTTATATGCAGCTTCCGAAATGTCGCGTTTTAGTTTGATATAATCGCTGGTAGGTTCGCCCATTTCGGCCAGTTTGGCTTCCAGTTGCTGCAACCCGTTTTGATCCCAATCAATTTTCTTGGGAAGATCAGCAATAACCGTATAGGCACCTTCAATAATTCGCACGGTGCCGGTATCAACACCTTTAGCTTTGCGAACAGCGGTTGCCACCGAGTTAAAGCGTTCGTGCATAGCCGAATTCATTAGTTCGTTTAGTTTTTTGCTTTGCGCCACCAATTCGGCAACGTCTTCCAGCAACCCGGCAATCAGATCGATATCGAGATTTGCAATCTCGATCACGGTCATGCCACCAGCTTGCGCCAGAGTTATGCGATTTGTGTTCATTTTGTCCTCACATGATAAAAAAAGGCGGGTAAGTTTTTTTGCCCTTTCGTTGTTGTCCTGATGCAAGATTTAACGGTATTGCATCCGAGTCGCAATAGCTAAATGCGCGCCATCACGATTTTTTTAACGCCACCCATCGAGCAAGCAGCGCGGCTTCTGCCCGGCCATCATTTTTGACCAACGCAAATTTATCTGCCGCCCCCGGCCAGAATCGGGTTGCCATCATGCGGGCAACGCCTTTGTCTTTAGATACGCCTGCGCCAGTTTTCCATGTTGCGGCTGGGATAATCTGCACCGGGAATCCCAAAGCCGTTGCAGCGCCTTCTAGGAGGCCGGCTGAATATCCAAAATTAAACATAGATGCCACGCCTTGTTTAGGCCGAGATGCAACGCCTTCAATGACAACGCAGGAAACCGAGCGGGTTTTCATTAAAGTTACCAATCCGGCTGCGGAAATTTTCTTTTTTCCCCGCACAACAATTATTGGAACATCAACTGCATCAATCAAAATGCCGTCAGATGTGACCCATGCCAAAGCGCCAGTGACGCCGGGATCGATTGCCAAAATAATCACTTTGTTTGCTCCTTAAAGGTTTATCATTTTGATTGGCGGAGATATGCCGGTCAAGGGTTGACATATTCCGCGAAAGTTGCAAGGCTGTTTATACCAACAGGAGGACATAATGACAGTTGATGATGTGATTGCGCTTATCAAAAAGGCTCAAACCCGAAAGGACCGCATGCCAACGCCGGGCGAATTGCTGGTGATTGAAATTGAACGATTGCGGGAAATTGAGAAAAAATACAAGGCGGCATTCAATGACGCGCGTTGACCCTCCGCTGCCACTGCTGACTCCCAAGGGAAAGGCAATGGCGCATTTTGTTATTGATTACGGTTATGAGCATGATTTGATGTGGGTATGCTTTCAAGACGACAGCGGGGAATGTTGGACTTGGCGCAATGACGCAGTGCGCATGGGCGATAATTTAACAGCCAGGGGAAAATGACATGGGCGTGTTTTCAATGGCGGTCATTGCCTTGCTCGGCACGACGGTGATCACACCGCCCGAGCGCGTGTTTGCCAATAGCGACATGTGTATTGTTGCTAGAGATGCCACAGCAGCCGATTTAAAAGCGGCTGGTGCCACGATTTTATTGGCTCGATGCGATTTGCGGCAATTGGCAGAAATTCGCCGATGATTAAACCATTGCCAATTAAATCGTCCAATCTCCGGTCAAATGCTCACGATTTGCCGCAACCTTTGCCGGCAGCCGGTCAATGGTGGCACACACCCGATGGAGATTGGCGTTTTATCTACAAAATAGACCGCAATGGCGATGTGTTTTGGAAGAAACCCAATGCCGTCAGATCGTTTTTAACTGAACCGGACCATTTTTATCGATGGATCAGAACCCACAATGCCTACATGGTTAAGGAATACACCAAATGAACGCCAATGATGTCTTATCTAAAGCCAAGCACATCATTGAAGGTGGCCGGTCTAAGCACGGAGCGGAAAATAGTTTTGAATTGATTGCTAAATTTTGGTCGGTTTATTTGAAATCTGCAACAAAATTGCCGCAAGACATTGATGCTTCCAATGTAGCGCAAATGATGGTTTTGCTAAAAATCGCCCGCAGCGCATTTGGAGAATACAACCCGGATGATTTTATTGATCAAGCCGGATATGCCGCTTGGGCAAGCGAACTAAAAGCAGAAAAAGGAAAAAACGATGAAAAAAATTCCAAAAATTAAATCTAAAATGATCGGCAAAATTGCTGGTTTGTTGTTGTTTTGCGCGGTCACGCCCGCGCATGCGGATACTGGAATTGCGTCCTGGTATAACAGAGGCCACATTACCGCCAATGGAGAGCGGTTTAATAACCATGCTATGACGGCCGCTTCAAAGAATTTGCCGTTTGGCACTATGGTGCTTGTTACCCGCAAAGACAATCACAAACAAATTGTTGTTCGCATCAATGACCGTGGCCCGTTTCGTCGTGGCCGCATTATTGATTTAACAGAAGAAGCAGGCAAGAAATTGGGCATTGGTAAAAAAGGCGTTGCGCATGTAACGGTGACGGTGTTGCGTTGAAACAAGTTGCAGTTATTCGGCCTGCGTTAGAGGTCGGTCAATGGTGGTATCCTGCTGACACTTCTCGCAAGGCTTATCACGTCAATTCCATGATTGGGAATTTAATTTACATCAACCGGGAGCAGGAAAAACCGATTTGGATTAGCGTTAGCTGGTTTCATAAATGGATTGAAGTGGAAAAAGCAACACTTCACATTCCGATTTGATTTTACCGCTTTCGGTTTTTCAGCATCAGCCAGCAACAACTTCAAACACGCGGTCATCCGACGCATCAATAGCAGCGCGGACGATACGAGGCAGGATCACGCAACCATGACTGGCTGTGTGGTTCATGTCGGTGTTGTCGCCATGAATCAAAAAGCCGTCGCGCCCAAAAGTATTGGTGCCCACTTGCGGGGTCAGACGCATAGCCACCGGCCCGCACTGCGGATGCGTAAAGGCTGGCCCAATATCATAAGTTCCAACCGGAATGGGACCAATGTCCGCAATGTTTTGTTCGGCGGGATTGTCCAAACCATCAGCAATGCCAGAATAGCCAACGCCAACCATTTCGCCATTTTGCGATAACTTTCCGCTCGTTTGTTCATAAACCCACGTCATTTGCAATTCGCCTTCCATTTTTCGTTGTGGGCGAGAATTTCGTCAGCCGTTTCCGTGGTCAGCACGTCTTGCGCGCCAACGTAAATCGGTCGCACCCACAGGCAGCCGGTATCGGTGGCAATGCCCGGCTTCGGTGCGCATCCTGTCAGCAAAATCACGATGGGCAACGCGATAACTAATTTCATTTGGGCCGCTCCCAATCTTTGCGCAATTCTGCTTGTGGGTTGGCGTCTTGCCAGATTGTTTGGTCAATCCGCGAGCTATTTTGCATCACAGTCGCCGCTCGCTCGGCTGACGCGCTGGCGTCTTCCGCTTGGCCTTGTGCAATTCCTTCCACGCGAATGGAATGGACATAGAAAGCCGCGCCAACAACCAGCGCCAAGACCACAACAGCAGCCGCAATGTATTTAGCAAAAGGTTCAGCCAGCATTGCCAACATTGTTTGCCCCTGGTTCTGTGGACTGCTTAATTTTGAGATTGGCCGCGCCGCCCGTAAGAATTGCCGCCGCACCAGCAGCCCAAGTGACGGGATCAAAATTTGCATGGCCAGAACCATAGGCCCAGCCGCTTATTGCTACGAACGAAACACTTATTTGCGCCCACAAGATCCGACCCAAGTCGAACGTGGTATTGTCCGCAGAGGTAAACAGGTGGGTAAAAAACTTTTTCACTTGTCCGCCTTGTCGTCCAACTTGTCGAATATCTTGTTCAGCATTTCCTTGATTTCTTTAAGGTTGCTGTTGAATTCGGTTTTCTGAACGTAGTTCGTAGGCAATGAAACCTCAATGCCTTTGATGTCTTGCTGCAAGTCCCGGATGGACTGATAGAGTTGACGCGCAACCCACCCAACAATCGCCAGTATGGCTCCACCAACGAGGTTAATAGCGGTTTGCGCGTCCATCTGTATCGCTCCCGATTAAGCCGCTGGCGGGGTTTCGGCTGCCAGCGCAGGCGTTTCGGCTGCGGTGTTGTTCAACGCCTGCTGCCCGTGGCTTTGAAGTTTGGCGATCAGCGCGGCGACTTCCTTGAACGGGCGTTCAGCCAGTGCGATCAGGATGGAGTTAAGTTCTTCAACCGTGTGTTCGATTGTTACCAAAACAGACGACATTACAAATCTCCCGATTTAAGCGCGTTGCTGCGCCGTCAGACCATAAATTATTCGCATCGCCGCCGCAATCGAAAGCAAATGGTAATTCAAAAACGGCAATCTACCGGAACATGAAGAAGAAATTGGTGGTGTTGGTTACTGGGCCTGTGCCGGTTGAATAGTAGACGAGGACGACGAAGCCGTTGCCGGGAATGCAAAGATTGTTAGTCCCGTCATACACGCCACCGCCACCCGCACCGTAGTTGTTGCCGGTGTATCCTGATGGAGTAACAGCGGATGAGCCGGATGTGCCACCATTGCCACCGCCCGCTCCAACCGCAACCGTTGTGGTTGAGTCGGTAAAGCCTGCCGTGTTTTGCCCACCGAAGCCGCCAGCAAAATTGGTGGAGCCAAAGCCACCGCCGCCGCCCGCCGCAACACTTCCGCCCGTCGCAGCAGTCGATGATGTCGCGCCAGCACCGCCCGCATCGCCCGCGCCATCATTGCCGCCCGCGCCACCAGCAGCTGATGTGCCACTTCCACCAACAAGACCAGAGCCCTTTGTGCTGGCACCGCCACCACCGCCACCAGATCCAGTTCCAGCAGTTGTGAAACCCGCGCCACCGACGCCACCAGAAAACGAAGTGCCATATAGGTTGATTATCGGAGCGCCCGCACCGCCGCCGCGCTGGCCGCCGGGGGTGGATGCGCCACCAGCAGAGCCTGCAACAAGTATTGCCCCGCCAGAATTGGCGGTTGTTCCGCCAGCCCCGGCAGCCGTGGTGCCTCCGGTGCCACCAAATGCCGCAAGAACGCCACTGGTTCCCGTCGATCCCGCCCCAGGACTGGCATTGGTTCCGATGTTAGCCCAGGTCGCAGTTCCGCTGCCACCTATAAACATATAAAGCGTTGTTGAGCCAGGGACTATTGACGCTGTGACAAACCCGTTGCCTGTGTAGGCAGCAGCCGCAGAACCACCGCCGTATGCTCGCGAGGTTGATATGGCGCCATAACCCCCGCCGCCAAGCGCGATTAGTTGAAAAGGTTTGGTCGTATCGAAATCAGACGGGATCGTATAAGAACTGGCACCTGTGGTGGTGAACACAATGGTCTTCTGCGTCTCGGTGAACACTGCAACGGTGTAGACGAGGACAACGAAACCGTTGCCGCCGATGGACGTGAGGTTTATAGCACCGCCCGCGCCCGCGCCGTAGGGTGCCTGTCCAGGCTGATATTGAGAAGAACCGCCGTTGCCGCCGCCAGCCCCTACGCCAACCCCAGTAACGCTGTCCACAAAGTCATTGTTGTAAGAACCAAGCCCACCAGTGACGTTGGTAGTGGAGAAACCACCGCCGCCGCCGCCACCTATCGTCCCATTTCCAGCCGCTGCGGACGATGTGGCCCCAGTCCCTCCGCCAGTTCCGTAGCCAGAATTTCCGCCCTTGCCGCCCGCAGTGCTAGTGCCATTGTTCGCTGTGACGCCATTTCCGCCTGCGGCGACAGATGCACCACCGCCACCACCTGAGCCGCCAACACTTGATGCGTAACCAGCACCACCAGCGCCCGCTGTGTAACCAACACCAGCAAGGGAGATCATTGGCGCGCCACCACCACCCCCTCGGTTGTTGTTGTAAGAACCACTACCAGCGCCACCAGCAGATCCAACAACTTTTACTGATCCGCCGCTGTTGGCAACAGTTCCGCCAGCGCCGCCAGTCGGGTTAGAGCCGGCACCGCCGCCCGCAGCCAGCACACCGCTTGTTCCAGTCGATCCGGTGCCAGGGCTTGCATTGGTGCCAATATTTGCCCAGGTAGCGCCGCCCGCCGCCGCGCTGGAACCTGCGCCAATGGACACATACAATTTAGTAAGGCCAGGGGTGATTGGAGCAGTTACAGTAACATTGCTGGTAAAGGCGCATGCGCCAGAACCGCCGCCACCTTGCCCGAAAGTTGTTCCGACCGCACCGCCACCGCCCGCACCCAGTGCGATCAACTGGAACGGTTGCGTTGGGTCCATGTCGTAGGGCATGAGGTAGCCCGACGACGTGTTGGACGTGGTGTAGACGACGGTGCGAGTTGCCATTAGACGCTCGGATCAGTGAATAGGCCGGTGGCGGGATCGTAGACCCAGCCAGGGGCGCATGGCGGGCCGTCAGTCACGTCGATGGCGAACGTCCCCGGCTGGCCGCAGTCGTCGAGCGAGTTTGCCACAACAATGTTGTCAACGATGTTGGTCACGTCATCCACGATGGCAACCCGCAGCATTACAGCGTCCCCACAGCCAGAACATCCCAATATGTATCGGCAGAATTATACACGCAGCCGACGTAAGCCACGCCGGTTGTGGCGTTGCTGGGCGTGGCAGTTGGCAACGTAACACCAATCACGCGATAGGCCCCGGAAGTCGTCGTCCAAGTGATTGCCTGAGCCGTCACGGTGCCGTTGTTTTTCACCCGTAGCATCAGCTTTTGGCCGTCAGTCGGCGTCCCAGAAGGTGCGGCGATGGTCAAGGTGCCGGTGGCGATAACCTCATACTGGTCGGAACTATCGCCTGTTGGCGTGACTGTGCCAGTCGTGGTGACGGTATTGACGCGCGGGGTGACGCGCTTATTGGTCAGTGTGTCAGTCGTCGCGCGCCCCACGAGCGTGTCGGTGCTAGTCGGCAGCGTCAGGGTGCCGGTGTTGACGATGGTGCTGATGACCGGCGCGGACAGCGTTGGTCCGGTCCCAAGCACAACGGAACCAGACCCTGTGCTAGTCGTGACGCCCGTGCCACCAGAACCAACCGCAAGAGTGCCGGCGAAAGTGATCGTCCCAGCGCCCGTCACTGGCCCGCCAGAGGTCGTCAGGCCGGTCGTGCCACCACTGACAGCCACGCTGGTCACAGTGCCGGTCGCACCGTTCGCCACGTTGAGTGTGCCGGTGGTGATCGACAGGCCTGTCCCAAGGGCAATGGTCCCAGTCGTGCCGCCCAGCGATGCAACGGTGTTTGCGGTGGTCGCCAGGGTGCCTGTGGTGGGCAGCGTAAGGCTAGTAGCACCCGTTGCCGTGAACGTAGTGCTGAACGCGCCTGACGTCGCCAGGGTGCTGCCGCTTGCAAGCGTCAGAACGCCGGTTGTGCTGGTAATCGTCAAGCCGTTGACGCTAGTTGCCGTGGCAGCGCCAAGCGTTGGCGTTACCAAAACCGGGCTGGTCGCCAGGACGATAGAACCAGAACCGGTTGTGGCGTTTCCCAGCGCCGTCACCGTGCCGCTGGTGGGCAGCGTGAGGCTGGTGGACGCCGACACGGTGAGTGTCATCGGATACGCGCCGCTAATCGTCAGGGTGCTGGCGGTGCTGTTTGCCACGCCCGTGCCGCCGCGATTGGGGGCGATAACCGTTCCGTTCCACGTCGCGCTGGTGATCGAGCCGGCGTAATCTAGAGTGTTGGCGGTCCATGAGGCGTTGGACGGGACGAAAAAATGCGTGTCCCATGTTCCTGCCGCAACCGAATTGGCGAGCAAGATCGCAATGCCGTATCCGCCCGAACCGACCGTTAAGACCGTCGTGCCGGAGTTGTTCTTGACGACCACGGAGCCGCTAGATTGGTTGTTGTTAAACTCAAACT
>Ga0207957_1000120_pt1 | contig 18611 bp, 26 predicted proteins | sample CryBogCBH27Jun07_FD_184603 | JGI IMG/M metagenome (GOLD analysis project Ga0207957, IMG submission 184603) | Freshwater microbial communities from Crystal Bog, Wisconsin, USA - CBH27Jun07 (SPAdes) | ecosystem: Environmental > Aquatic > Freshwater > Lake | place: Crystal Bog, Wisconsin, USA...
CGATTTCTCACCACGTGTTGGTCTCCTCACCCGTTACGGTGTGGTCGACAACATCTTCGGTGCAAATCTTTATTACCACGTCATCATCCTTCAGGGTCTTGGCCAGGCCTTCACACCTGCCACTCAGTCCGTCTACTTCTAAGAAGTATTCAGATCAAAAGGTCACAACGAAAACCCGGTCGAAAGACCGGGTTTTCCCTTTTATATATGTGTAAAAAAAGGTAGCTATGAAGAATAAATATTAGTATATGGCATACGAAACACTTCTTACTGTTACACCATTAACAGCTACACTTCCACTTTATACCTTCTCTTCCGGCACTTCTGGTGTAAGTGCAGTTATTGGACTTAATATTAGCGGTACTACATTAGGAAATTATCTCTCTGATGATGATTCAAAGCTTTACATTCAAACAGTATTTGCTCCGTCATTAAGTGCATTAAGTGCTACTACACCTACTAGTATCTATCTTACTTTGAGTTCAGCTTCAACTATTCCCTCAACAGTTAACTATATTGGTTCCTTAGTAAGTTCAACGATTAATACTACTGTTTCAACAGTTACATTTGCAATTAACTTCCCTGTATCAAATGATGCAGATAACGTTAATTTAACAAATACTGTGTTGTATCTCTCTGGTAATTCATCTGCAATTAACTTCGATCCGACAAAAAATTCAACATTAGACAATTTCTTCTTTGCTTCTACAAACCCTGGTGAAAATTCATCAAATTCACCAAACGCTGTTCGTACTACAGCCGGTCATTCACGCTTAGTAGCTTACCGCGGATAATACATTCACAATATTAAAAAATAAAAAAGCGCACCTAGGTGCGCTTTTTTTGTGTGTTTAATTTATTTTAAATGATTACTGACCCATTGCCTTAATGGTATATGTATTAGCATCAATAAGATTGCTTGGAAGCAATTCGGGTTTACTTGCTCTTACTGGATTAATATCAAGAGATCCACGTCGTGAATATAGAAGCGTCACACAACAATCCTCCACATCAGGATGACTCATAATACTCTTGTAGAGTTTTTCAGCACAGAACTCGTGAAATTCATTAACTTCTCTTAGAGAAACAATTTGCTTAAAGAGCGAAACAGGATCAACTGCCATACCGTTCTTAGAGACAATATGAATATAAGCTGCACCGGTGTCCTTCTGCTTTGTATGACGGCATCGTGATCTCAAGGCATTGGTAAAATACTTTGATGATACCTTCTCATTATCTTCAGGATGAAGCTTAACAAACTTAAGATGATCGGTATTAGATAAATAATCAGTAATCTCAACATCTTTAGCAATATCAAGGAGCTCCCAATAAAGATCTCTATACTCTTCATCAAGAGGAAGCTTACCATACTTGTCACCACCTGACGGGAAGAATACAACATCTACTCGTGTCTGCAATACTTTAGCAAGATCATTAGCGATCTGCTGCTCATAGTTAGCAATTGCCTCTGCAGGTGTCTCACCCATCTTACACATATCAAATGAATTAAGATAAAGCTTAGCAGACTTTGACTCCACCATAAACTCAGAACTCGAAGGATATGTGATCTTAAGAGTACCAGCGATTGGGTAGCCGTTGTTAAGAAGAAAAGTAGCTTCATGGCAATGCCATACATCACCACCTACAAACTCATTACCAATAATACCGTGGTCCTGACGAGCAAGAACTCTCGGCATTGGATTAAGAAGTGACGGGTCGAATTGTTCTGTATAAATAGCATATGATGCCGAGGAACCAAGAGACTTGGATGCGAAGTCATTCATACTAGCCTGAACCTGAGGCTGAGGTGTTGGTTGTCTATGAGGTTCTTTTCCGAATACGCGTGATGTGGAGTTTGACATAATTATTGTAATTTTATTTTAATAGCTTCCATTCGTTCTTCAACTGTTCCTTTTAGTTTTACAATCTTATCTTTCAACAAATAATCATATCTCTTTATTACATGTTCAAATGTCGTAATCATATTAAATCGAAAATCCTTATTCATACTTCTCTCTCCATCATCAATTAACTCAATATCATACGGGTCAGTATAGAATATAACATCATACATTGTAATAAGCTTCTCAAATACATGCTTACTAAAATCAAAAACCCATGCAGGTACAGTACCTTCTAGATGGAGATACCCGGTATAACAAACTCCATCAAGAATACAGCGGTCAAATATAGCTCCCTTTGTCTCCCTAAATCTCAGTACATTCTCAATATGTTTATTAATGATCAAGCATTGAGTTAGACCTGTACCTTCTTCATTAATCGGAACATTAAACTCACGCTTTACTAGTCTTGTAACTTCTTCTACAAATTCAAAACGATCACCGTAATACTCTTGACAAGCTTTCAATAACGTACTTTTACCACTAGACTGAACACCTGAAAAACTTATTAACATATTATTAGTATATTATTACTTCGCCCATTTGCCACGATTAACAATCTCTGCAATAATGCTATAAACAGAGGCATCAAGAAATGCATCAAAGACTGATTCGTTTGCTGACTCAAGACTATTCTTTCTAAGTACGAGATTAATCAAACGCTGTAATTTATCATTAAGTCTTACAACAATTGCTGAAATTGAAGCCTTTCTCTCTTCTGCTGTATTAAGAGAAGAACCGAGTGAAATATTACCTGGACCGTAATCAAATTGCTTCTTACAGAATGTAAGATAGTGTTCTTGTTGAATCTTTTTAAACTCAGCACATGTTGCTGGATACTGAGTTTCAATTGTTTTTACGATTTCGTCTATACTCATATTGTTTAAAATTATTAAAAAAGTCGTACCACATTACATACGCCATTGATGCAAGGTTTGCGTACATACGCTCTTCATCTCCATTTAGTATAGCAGTATCAATAGCGTTTGCCATTAAAATCTCACCATCATCTACTACCGGTGTCACTCTATGTATAACACATCCAATATAGCGATGCTTGGCTTCAATCGCTCTTGTTTGTGGGTCCTTGCCTTTGAGCTCTGGATACTGAGTAATAAGTCCAGGATGAAGATTATATATCTCATATTTCTTACAGATTTCTTCTGGCATAATACGAAGATATCCATTTAGTGTAATAATAGGATTTTTAAATTTCTTTAAAGCTTTCTTATAATCTTTTACTGTCGGATTCTTTGGCAGAACTATCCAGTTAAGCTCACCGTCATCTTTATCATTTTTTAAAGGTAAAAACAATCCCTCGTCATCCTGGCGATTTGTAATAATCGCATCAGGTTGTCTATTAAAAAATGTTTTAATATTATAAATGGCTTGTCCACTCTGACTAAAAAAGGCAATCCATGGTCTGTTTCCTATCTGCATAGAATCTTTTTAAACATTTTAGTATTGTATTCAATAATTTCCATCTCATCTTTTGTCACTCGATGATCAATGAGATCGGCAAGCTTTGTAGATGGTTTAGTAGGAAGACCATAATCTGCATCATACTTCATTCCATGAATAGCTGCAACAATTGGATTACTAGTATCACAACTCACAATATTGTGAATATTATGATTGACATAATACCTGAATTCTTTAGCTAAAGAGCAACCTAAAAGATGATGAGGCTTATCCCAATTCCAAATACCTTTCTCAATGAGCTGACTAATAAACCGCTGACGACCAGTGCACCAACGATCTAGCTTTGTCTTACCTTCGCCTGTTACTTCATAATACGAAAAGTCAAAACTAATAGCAATCATGTCAGCATTATCAGACATAAATTTATAACAATCAATTAGTTCTTGCCAAGCCGTACCTTGAACAGCACCAATTGCTTTTGTTATACAAACATCCTTTACTTTATTAATCCGATCCTCTCTCTGCCATCTCTCAAAACTATCAATCGTTAGATAGCTATTTTCAAGAACGTCAGGAACAATAAACATATTCGGCTTAAGATCAATAGCCGCATCTAAAAACTTATCTGAATCAAAAGCATGACCGAGCTCAAAAATAGAATTATCTAATAGTACTTCTCGATTATAAATTTCACGAGCTGCCTTAAAATATCGGTAATAAGATGGATGAGATTCGAATAAATGCACCAAAGCATAGTCAAAATCATTGTAATTAACAGATTCCTGTAAAATGGAAATAGGAGATTCGTGTGAGACCTTTACTAGCATAACAATATAATACATGTAAATAATCGTATATCAAGTATGGATTTTCCAAAATATTACGGCAATTATGTAGGAATAGTATTGCAGAACAATGACCCGCAATATAGAGGGAGAGTCAAAGTCTTTGTACCGCATATTTCACCGACTGTTTATAAAAAATGGAATGAAATTAATAAAGATAAGAACTTTAATTTTATTGGTAATATTTCCTCTCTTAATCCTAACGCGCTTTCAACAGTTCTTAATACAGTTACTGGTACTACTACACAACCTGCGGGTACAGGTGATCTAACAGCTGTTTTAGATGATCTCAAAGCGATTTTGCCTTGGGCTGAAATGGCAGCACCTCTTGCCGGTGGCGGCTCTTCCGGTCGCTATAATGCAACGACCGGCTATGGTTCTGTTAGTGATTCAAATAATCTTGATTACACAACAGCACAGGGACCACTTGAAGCATATCCGCATACACAAAATTTAGATAATATTGGTGAAAAGCCAGGTAATGTTTATGATGTTGCTTATAGTAAATTAAGTGATGCTTTTAATAATCCTCAATTAACAAACGTTAATAACGTAAACAAATATAGCTATGATTATACACCTGAAGCGTATAGTAATAGTGCGAAAGGATCTTTTCCTATTTTAAACGTTGGTGCACACGTTTGGGTTTTCTTTAATGAGGGAGATCCACTTAAACCTGTAGTATTTGGTTTATCATACGGTGCTAATGATTGGACGACAATCACTGGAGCTAGTTCCGGTAACCCGGGTATTGATTATCCAGGTACGTATGAAAACATTAAAAAAGATGATGTAAACGATATTAATGTACGTACGTACAGAAATAAATACGTTATAAATCAAAAAGGTGGTACTCTTAGTTTTAATAATACTGATATGCGTGAGGCGGTTAAGCTCACTCATTACTCAGGTTCATTTAAAGAATTTAACAATCAAACAAATATTGAACTTGCCACCGGTAACGATCAGAAGTTGGTTCTCGGTGATGAGTTTTTAACTGTTCGTGGTGGTAGAAATGAATATACGCAACGTGACTTTGATAATGTTATTGTTGGTGATCATTATCGTAAAGTTGGTAATTTACAATTTAGTTTATATAAGCAGTGGAAGAGTACAATGGAGTCTGTTGGTATTCCTAATATCAAACAACTTTTTGATATACAGAGAACAAAAGGTGTAATAGGTATTAAGGGTATAGATAATACCATAATTAAATTAAATGGTAAAGGACAAGAAAAAAACGGTACACCGTATTTGTGTCCACTCTGCTCGGCAAATGAACAAAGTGTATTAGCACTTAACAACACTTTTGGCCCTGAAGCATATAGTATTGTTTCCAAGGCACCAGGCTATTCAAGTTCATTTGCTGATAGTTCCTTCGGTCACACAATTACTGATAAAGGTATTGAACCGTCTCTCTCTTTTGGTAATCAATTATCAAAACTTGTAACAGGAATTTTCTCTGTTCATCAAATCATAGAAAATAATAAAACAATAACCGATCAACAAGGTAAGACTCTTGTACAAATGAGTGGTACTATAGGCGGTGTACCATGCCCGGTTTGTAATCCTGCATCACCTTTTAATTCAGGTTTAGCTAACAATCCTTCTATCACACTCAAGCCCGGATATAGTCCTAGCTCATTCCATGGTGCATGGGCTGTCGAACCGCAAAAGAAAAATCTCATACAGCTTTATAAACAGGTTCTGCCAAAGCTAGCACAAATTGAAGCACAAATGGGCCCGGGTGGGTCTGAAATCATTGAAGTTACCAAACATAAGATCGAGACAATCGGTATGGTAATGAATGATTGGGGAGCTATTAGAGTAGATCCTATAGGTAAAATGTCGCCTGCTTTTGTGGCGATTACACCGTATATGCCTGTAACTGTTCAGCGACCAACACCTCTTGTTGAACAGGTTCAAGTTGATGACTTACCTGGCGGTACATATACACTTAATGTTTGTAACCGTTATAATGTTTTAGTTGGTGCCGGCGGTCTTAATCTTAAGTCTTACGGTGTTGTTAATATCTCTGGTGCTATGGCCAATATTGCCGCCGAACAAGTTAATATTGGTAGTGCTAATGAAGTCAATATTGATGGCGGTAGTAGATTAAACCTAATAGGTGATATAGTCAGTATCCGTCAACGCAATAATGAACAGATCCTAATGGATAGTAGTGTTGGTATTACCGGTAATCTTATCGTTAAAGGTGGTATATTTGTTGAAGGTAATCTTACAGCGCTCTCAACTTCTACTACACAAATAAAGCGCGTTACTGATCAGACTAAGGTTACAGGACGTGCTCGAGCTGACTCTACCGTCGGTATCGCCGTACCAATGGATACAGTTGGTAAACTACAGGATGGTCAGTTAAGACCGGATACGGCGAAATATGTATATATGGGATATACAGATCCAGGTACAGAGGTAGCTTGGGCACCACAGGATCCGTCTTATCCTACATCTGGTACAGCTGCAATCGGATATATACCAACAGGTGTAACTATTGGTTATGTTGGTACGGCTCCGTGTGTTACAACAGGTCCTGTAATGATATATTCATCCGGATTTAGTATGTACGGCACAGGACCTGAAGGTAATGGAGGTTCACCGAAGATGAAGACGGCAGTCGGTACATCTAAACCATCGAAAGTTATGTCCTTACGTGGTTTACCAAATGATAAAGTACAACAAATTCTTACAGCAGCTTCTGGTAACCCTGGTGATAAGGCTTCAACACAATCACCTATGATGGTTTTAGGCGCCGGCGGTCATCCAGATAGCATTGTTAATAATCCTCATAGCCATACTCACAATGAAGGTGATGCTCCAGCTCACGCCTTCCATAGAGCTGAATTTGCTGCACAGATGCAAAACGGTAATGTACCGACAAAGTCTGAACCACATGGCTTCTCAACCGATCAGGATATAACAAACATTAAACAGAAATTTACATCATTCCTATCTGCTTTACAAGGTGGATCTGGAGCTGCTGGTGGTATAGTAGGTGCTGTTACAGGTGATGTATCGACATTAAAAAATACAGGTCTTGGACCTATTAAGATTTAAGTTTTAAATATTCTTTCTTATTAAGAAGCCAATCAAGAAGAGCTTTTTCATAACCAACATCATAACCTCTACGTTCGGACATATACCACTTATTCTTTAATATGTGTTCTCTTTCTTCCTGATACTTCTTATAAAGAAGAGTATTTTCTATCACAAGTGTCACATATATATTTATAAAAAAAGAGCAGATAAATGCTTACTAGTAACTTTATTAAAGTTCCCGCCGACCCGCCCCTAGTAAGATTACGATCTGCTCCTTCAATTTTACTTATAGCTTTTTAAATATTTTTTTGAAAGTTTAATACTATTTTATCTGTACCTGTTCTATAAATGCTCTTATTACTAAGAATGTAAACGGTAAAATAACCACATGACTGAAATAACGGTACATTATCAGTATCAAAAGCATTAGCGTATAAATCATTAAGATCTATATGATTATTGGTAATGAGATTAATACACTCCCCATCAATAGGGTAGACACCACGTTGCAAAGAACCATAACAATCCTTACACGTTAATCTGTATTCTGACAACACATGTTCATATCTTTTAAGAGGTAATTCAGTAAGAGATGTATTAAATGCTTCAAGTTGCTTAAACAAAGTATTAATAGTTTGTGTAGGTATTACACTAATGCCTCTAAAAAACAAAGGAGTTGCATTACTATCGGGTAAGATGTGAACATAGTCAAAAATATTATATCTCTTTTTAAATTGTAATCGTTGTTGATCATAAGCGTTTTTTAGCTGAAAACCTAAAATACAAAACGGGTAATTTTTATCAGCAATAAAATTACAATTTGTCGGTTTAAGAGGTTCAGAAGCTAAATCAACATCTATTAAATTCATAAGCAGTATTATACTGTTATGAATAGTTAAATCAACTAATGTGGCACAGCTACGCGTGTAAGTTCAAGAAAGTGTGATGCAAAAAGTACAATGAGCGCTGTAATTGTAGCTATACCTGCAGATGCTAAATTTGCTTTTAGTTGATGACCACCAGCTTCTTTTATTTTTGTACGTTCAAATTCATGTGAAATTTGATAAGAAATATTATTAAATCGTTCGTTAACAACCGTGGTAATGTTATCAAATTTTAAAGACATCTCAGTATCAATTGATTCGATATTAGCTATTATTCTCTCTTCTAAGGAATCTAACCTTTCATTAAGTTGCACAACTTGATTAGTTAAAGACGGTGTACCGTTGCCTTGATATACGGTTTTATAAAGACTGTGTACGTCTTGCTTTAATTTTTCTACATCATTACGAAAGCTTATTTCTGCATTCATATTAATTATTTAATTTGAAAAGAATATGAAAGAATACCTTTTGGTAAAGTATATACTTTACCATATAAATTACCGTTACAATCTTTTATAACTACAGTCATCTTATCATGTGTTACCACAGGTCCATTTACAATTTCTACATTTCCTAGAGATATAGTATAACTCTTAATACCTTTAACAATGTTGAATACATTAATTCTATTCTTACCTGAGACTACTGCAGAATATAATACTTTCATAAATATTTTAAGTATTTATGTATCTAGCAATACAATACTTTATTATAAATAACTTTACCGTATTATTATGTCAAATATAACACAGATTTTGTTTAGAAGAGGAAATGATGCCTCAAGACAAACCACACTTCTTGCTGCCGGTGAACCCGGTCTAACAACCGATTCAAAAAGATTATTCGTAGGTGATGGTATTACACCCGGTGGTAATATTGCAGGTAATATAAACATTGGCGCATATACACAGGTTGTTGGAGGTACAAATTATAATAATTCAGGTCTTGATGCGGCTGCTTTTCGAGGATTATCTGCTGCACAAATAGGTGATATTGTTTACGAAACAGCTACAAACATTGTATATGCTTTAAGTGCTACACCTAATGGTAGTCCCAAAGCAAGTCAACTGTATGTTATTGCTAGAAACGTAACACTCAATCCTACTGAATTTAATTATAGTATAAATTCACAAATAAATCTCGCTAATCAAGGTGTTAGCGGTATTCACATTAATCCGACAGCAGCTGATAATACTACAGTATCTATTATCAATAATCAAATTACTTTAACTGCCGGCACTTCAAGTACAGGTATTACAAATATTAATTTTCAATATGCTCCTGCAAATAGCGTTAAAGGTAATTTTACAAGCTCGTTAAGCTCGGTAACAGATCTAACATTTTCGACTGGTCCGAATAACTATCAATTTCTTGGTACCGCAAATGGTACAGGACTCAACGTAATTGGGTTAAGTGCAGGTCAAAATATAACTTTTACAACCGTACCGACTGTACAAAGTAACGGTCAAACCGTTAGTGCTGTTGTAATTGACTCTACACCAAATATTGAAGCAGGCGACGGTATTGTTTATAATAAAAACCCAAACTCAGGTTCATATGCAATCAGTACAAGTAATTCGATTGAGTTTATACCTGCGACAAATTTACATTATTCCTCAACTGTAAGTGCGATTGGTATTAACGCCGGTGACGGTACATCTATTAATGTACTCAATGTACCGTATGTAACATCACCTGCATCTGTGTCGAGTATGCCTGCGATCTCTTTTGAGACCGTAGCAAAAACTGGTAATCCACCTGAAGTGACATTATATTGGACTACTACAAGCCTAGGTGGATCGTATGTTACAGTTTTTGCATCAAATAGCGCACTTTCAGCAGATTTTAGAATAAATCAAGCGGGCTATTATAATAAGCCTGTTCGTGGGCCTTTATTTCCAAGTTACTGGCATGATTATAAATGGACTACTTCTAGAACAACAAGTAATTGGGTAGGTGGTGGTTTTGTTGGTGGTCTTAACTTTGTAATATCTAAGACTTGGTTAAGTCCTATATATGTACCAGCACAGTTAGTAACTACTATAACGTACGATACACATACAATATTAGCTGATTGGCCTGCGACAATTAACTGTATGTATTTATCAGGTGGTACAAGACTTTGGCTGGGCGGTAATTTCCATAACTTTGGCCAGACAACAGCTCTCAATCAAGGAACAGTACGGTATGGTATTGCTGTAGTTGATCTTTTAGGTGGTGCAAATGCGGGGGGTATACTCGGTAATATTGGTAGTGTAATAACATTATCAGCTTCAACAGGGACTGCAGGGCTTAGTGTTCTTAATTCAGCGTTCGGTTACGGGCTTACACAAGGAACACCGGGTCATAGTGTAAGACAAATTACACCATTTACAAATAACTATGGTAGTAACTTACTATGTGTTGGTGGTTGTTGGTTGCCGCGTAATCAACAACCATCTACAAGTTTTGCTATTTTTGATACTACCAACAACTACAATTTAAGTGGTTATACATTTAGAACATATAACGATGTACCTGCAACAATCACATCGTTAGCATCTGCAGGTGACTTCATGTATATAGCAGGTAATTTTACTCAATGTGGCCGTTCAACAGATACATATCCTATTACAGGTTGTGTTGGGTTAACACGCATTAAGCTTAATTCAACCAGTCATACAGGAAATAGTATTGATACATTACCAATTGGCTCTATTGACCAAGATTTTACAAAGAATATTGCTAATCAATTATATACACCAGGAACAACATCACCTCAAACAGTATATAAATACCCTATTAACTGCTTAGATATTATACCTAATATTTCAGGTGGTTATATTTTATATGCAGGTGGCAATCATTGGGCTAAAACATCAATCCAAACAAGCGAAAATTATCTTTACCACTACTTAACAACACACTGGATTGGTAATACAGCACTAGGGGGCGCTGATGGTAATCTCACAAGATTTAATGCAGTATTCAATGGTCCTGTTAATGTTGTTACACATAATGCTTATTCAACTGATTATAATGTCTACATTGGCGGTAATTTTACAACATTTACATCACAGCGTCAACAAAATCAAACACTATACACACCATGTAATTGCGTTATTGCACTAGATACAACAGGCTTCCAAGTCGGTTTAACACAAAATACAAATAATGTTTTAAGTGGTAATCAACTCTTTACTACTGGCGCCGGAGGTAATTCTACATATACAAGCCCAGATGCACCTCAGATTATACAATCATGGTTTCCAGCATTTAATAAGGAAGTTACTGGCATTGATTGTCATGAAGTGAATAACCCTAATGCACCTGTAAACTCTCTATCAGCTATATATTTCACTGGTAAATTTACCGCAGTCGGTAAAACAAAGGTGCCATATGCAGCAGCTTTGCCTATGCCAACACAGGGTATAGTTACACAATTTAACGGGCTAAACCTTGTAGGATTAACTCCTTCACAGTGGTATCCGCATCCTAATACTGCATTTAAAAATATCGGTGGTAAGGGTACAAATATCTTACGTATACCTTACACAAGCGCACTTTCTGGTGTATTGCTCGCAGGTAATGCAGGTTTCAATAATGTTCATGGTACTGTACGACCTGGTTGGGCACGTATTACAGGCTTAAATGAAACACCATATTCATCGCTATCATCAGTTACATGGAGTATTGCATCAGCTGTACTCGGTCAAGGTAATTTCTTAAGCGTTGATGATACATATGTTACATCATTATCTGATCTTGTTGTAAATCCATTCACGGTTAATAAAGTACAATTCGGAGCTAAATCATTTGCACCTCTATATGAGGTTCATCGTGGAGATCTTTGTAGATTTGTTGTCTATCGCCCAGGTAACGGATTTACTAACAACACATCTTGGACATCTTTCAGTAACGCAGAAATACCTAGTGATACGTTCCCTAACAATATACAACTTCTCGGTATAAAGGTCGACTGGGATACAGGAACTGCTGATGGTAATTATCCGTATCAAGGAAATTCGACGTTATATGCACCTGCATCCGGTGCAATTGGTCCACAATCATTATAGTGAAATTACTTTATGATCTATGATACTTTAGTAAAAAGATTACTTGAAGGATTCAATGTAGCACCTAAACCGGGGCGCTCTATATCTGCCACGGGTAGAAGTTTAGGTCAAGGTACCACGAAAGCTATTCTACCCGGTGAAGCAAATACAGAACTTGATGGTGATCTTCTACCTAACTTAAAACAGCTTAAAAAGGCTAGACGTATTAAACGACAAAGTCGCCAGTCTCCCAAGGAAAAGTAAGCCAAGTATCTGATGGGTATTCCTGAACATAATAATCAGGTCTAAACTTAGTATCAGTTTTTATAGCAAGTGCAGCAACTTTAATATGCTGAAGAAAAAATTGATGCTTAAGCTTATCAACAATATGCAAGAGTGTATCGCCTGTATCTGAAAGATCATCTACTACGAGTACATTTTTATTTTTGTAGTTACAAATATCTACCCCTGGCTCCTGATAAACAACGAAATCATTAGTCTGTAAATTTTCATCACTATAACTTTGAATAGTATAATTAAACAACGGTTTAACGTTAAACTTATAAGCCATTAATGTTGCTGGAATTAATCCACCGCGGCCGACACCGACAATAGCATCAGGAATATAATTATTTCTTTTAAGATCTTTACAAAGGAGATCTAATCCGTTATAGATATTGTGCCAATGAAGCGTTGAAGACATGCAGATATATTATACTGCATTATTAATATTTCAATTATTTTTTCTTTTCTTTTGCTTTTTTTGCTGCATTAGCGAGCGCACTAATATTCATGCAATCAATAATTATGCCCTCATAATCTGCCCTATGACATAATTCAATTAATTTTTTAATTTTTAATTCAAGCGTCCTATGTTCTTTTGTTATAGTTTCTTCAGCTTGATCTCGTGCTGTAGGTGTACCACCGCCAAGATCATTTATAGGTAATCTTGCACCTGCTGCAGTAGTTGGACTTATATCGTTATTACCACCACCGTTAGTGGGATCCGACCCTACTCTTGGTCTAGCACCAGGCATTTGTACAGAGGATTGCGCATATGGACCTTGTCCTTCAACTATATAAGCTTCATAGATTGCATAGATGTCCTTTTGCATATATCATAAGTATTTATATAAATTATGTTCCATACTGCTACACAAAAGGGAGATATTCTCGAATCAGTTAAGCGTTTTTGGTTTGGGTATAAAGTATGTGAAGGCTGTGATACTTTACTAGGCGAGGAAATACCTGTATGTCCTATTTGTAAGGCCTATAGATTTGATGACTCTAAAGAAAGAATTATTACAGTCGCTGAAGAACTAATAGAGAAATATATTACTGAATAATATATTGACTCTTCTTTAACGGTAAGTATGTATTAAGGTGTTGAGATAAAAACACAGCATTATCATACAACGCTTTCTTTTTTGTTTTATTTGTTTCTTTCTCTGATGCCAAAAAGATATCGAGCACCATATTTGCTGTAACTAAAATGGTATGTTTGCGATCGTGATCCGCATCTACCCCTTCTTCTTTTTTAGAGGTCATGTACATATATTTAATTAAAATATACGCACTATTTAAGTAGGCAAGATCCTACTTCTTTCTTGTCCAAGCTCTATGCTTCTTAAAAATCTTACTCATTACCTTTGACACTACATCAGGATTATCACAGCAGGAATGAACAAGCATAGCAATTTCATGTGCTAAATTCTCTACTTCTTTGACATCATCTTTAACAATTTTTTCTACCTTTACCCAATGCTTAGCAGGTAAAGACTTTTCTTCATTAGCTTGTGGAAGTGGCTTGAGCTGTGGATTACCACCGCCGGTTGCAACACCTGCTGCAGGTGTCTGACCGGATATTACTGCAGATTGCTGAGCTGGTGTTTTAGGTATAATGCTCGCTGCAGCCGTAGCAGCATTCTCTAAATATAAATCAGCAATAGTTCTAGCATCTCTGAGCATAATATTATTTATCTGTTGTAGGCGCAGGAAAGCTCGGTGATTCTATATCAAAGTTTGATACACTGTTTATACTACGAACACCGAGCATAACTAAAAAACCATAGCTTGTACTTGTTCTATATTTAACACGTGCACGTGCATAAACTTTAGGTACAAATAAAGGTGCACCGAGCTTACATGGATCACTTTCTGTCAATTTGTATAGACCAAATCCACCAATTTGTATATAAGGTGTAGATCTATCACTAGCGTAGTGTGCTGCAACTGTATCTGTAGGCAAATTCTCTATATACTTGTTACCCATTGCCTTCAAATCTGTATTATAATCACCTGTCGGCGTACCCCATTCGGTTTTGATTCTATCTAACATCCCGGCGTCAGTTAATACTTTTACTGTAGCAGGGTATTTCTTTTCTGTTTGCGGACTAAATTGCCATACACCATCTACAAATTTTAATTCAGCCTGACCAAATCCTGCAGCCTTGTTTAACTTGATTTCAAGGGAACAGCCTCTAATTGTTGCGTCAGCATCAGATCCTGACGAACCTGCTACTTTAGCATTCTTTGGCATTAGACCTTTCTTTTTTAAAATATTAGCTATTTTTGCTTCATATTCAAAACCTGCTTTTGCATATGCTTCTACTAAAAATTCTTTAAATGGTATCATCTCACATATATTTATGTTTTAGATAGTAAAAACAAGCGAGACAAAGGGCTCCTTAGTCTTTCCTATGTTTAAACCAGTAGTAAAGTAATACTGAAGAACTAACTATACCGGTAGTATAGTTAAAGAACCACCAAAGACCAAATACATTGGTATACATGTAGATTAACCCGGTAATATACCCTACAAGACCAAGAATAATCATAGTAGGTGACACATCAGAAGAACTTTTAGTTTTTATAATGCGTAAAATTTGCGGAAAATAACATGACATAAACGATAACGCCATAATCATTCCAGATGCATCTCTTATTAGCGTCTTTACGATCATAGCACTATAATACAAGCTATATGCTATTAATGCTACTATTATAACTTAAAGGAAACCTGGTGTTGCTTCTTCATCACCATTTGTATCTATTTCATCTTCACCATTATCAGCACCATCTGGTACTTCATTAGCTTCGGCAGAAGAATGATGCATCTTTACTTTGTTACTACCATCTTCAATTGCTTTATAAAATTCTTCAGGTTGTAATTTATTTTCATTAGCAATATTCTCAATATCTTCTTTTCTAAAAGGATGTAAATTCATTCCAGAACCATCATTACCCTTAATTAAACCTCTCTCAAAATTACCTTGTGCATCATAATAAAAATAAACACTCTTTCCTGTACCATTTAAAACATACTGTACATAAGGACTGCTTGCGCTACCATCCTTACTATGTGTATATCTTATCTCCTTATCAACACCAGGTGAGAGTCTTGGGATATCGCTCTCTGTAAGTCTCTTTTTATAGGCTTCAAAGATAAGATGTGTATCTTTATTCATGATTAGGAATCTTGAATACCCTTACCGTAAAATCCTTTTAGAAGATAGATAAATGCTTGCTTAGCCTTTGGTGCTTCATCGCCCCATTCAGGTCCGATGATTTGATCTGCTGCAGCTGCAAACTGCTCATCAGATACACCATCTCCACCATAACCAATACCTTCTACGTCTGCAAAGGCTCTCTTGAATGAACCAATATATTCAGTTAACCAACCAGCTGGTGATGATTCATTATCTTCACCATACTTTGCCTTAGCAGCTCCAGCAATCTTTTCAGCAGCTTTCTTTGAATAGCCTGACTTTTCAGCAGCCTTCTCTACCTTAGTAAAGACGTGTTTGGTTTCTGATACTTCCTCTCCTTCATGATGAGCATCATTTGCACCATCTGACCAAACTGAACGAGCCCATTGTACGAAGTCTTCTTCCGTCCAAGCACCTTCTTTTACAGCATGATACGCGTCCCAGAATGGATACTTCTCATAACTAATCTCAGCTCTTGCTTTATCGTACTCAGCTGCATCCTTTGGATCTACACCGTGAGCATCTCCGGCGTTTTCGTTTTCAAGAGTATTTGTTTTAAAAAACTTATTGAAATAGCTTTCAAAAATAAGATGATTATCTTTATTCATATTAATCCTTCTTGTTGCTCAATTCCCAATCCTGTGTAGTATCTCTCTTAGATCCTTTTTCATCACGATCGGAAAGTTTCTTATCAGGATGCTTGGTACTCTCAGCTTCATCATCTTCATTTTCGTCATCTTCAGCTTTTGTCTTTGTTCCAAGAGCCTTCTTTACAGCGTGTTCAGCTTTCTTTTCATCGTAATCATCACCGTAAATCTTCTTCATATGCTTCTTCATATGATCAGCTAACTCTTCATCACTATGTTTATCCTTAAGAGCGTGATGAACTACTTTAGCTGCACCATGGTAGTGAGATTGTGAATGCTTACTCTTCTTTGATTCTTCACCAGCTTCTTCTTTATTAACATGTTTCTCTACATACTCAGGTGTACACTTTTCACATTCACCGCATGTACAACCTTTACCGCATTCATCACTATCGTGTGATTCATTGTTATCACTTTTTGAAGCTTTAGCACCGAAATACTCAAACGCTTCATTTACTTTCTTATAGGCTTCAAAAAGAAGATGTGTGTCCTTGTTCATCATATATAGATTATTTATGCTCTAGAAGGTACTTTCCCGCAGAACCCTTCATGCCTCCCTGCCCGGCCCGAAAACTTAATATCCGTCTCTTAGGTAGTCGTCTTACTTTATAATAATATGATAGTAATCGGCTAAACTAAAGATACCATAGGTAATACTACTAAGACTCAATATAATAGTAGTCATCATTACCGTCATTCTTGTAGGAGTCCTATACCAAGCATCAATATCAATATTTTCATCAACAAGATATTCTACAAAAGCACCTACGTAAGCTAGAATAATAGGAACTAGAGTTAAAAAAATAATAGGAAGAATCATATTACTCCTGTTCAATTACTATAGATCCAGATACTCGAATAAGTTTACCAGTAACATCATCCTGGAAGTAATAACCATCGGACTGACTTTCATTCTCTATCTTACCAGAAGAGACCCAAGACCGTACGGCCGTACTTCCGGAATAAAGGGTAATTCTGTGTTTACTTCCAATAGCAAACAAAGAAGCTCGATCGGCCTTAGAACAACCTAAAAGACCTAACAAGCACACACAAGCTAGAAGAATCTTAATCATATTAGTGACGGGTGATAGCGTAGTAGATAATGTAGAACCAGCTAAAGATTCCATGGAGAATAGCCCAAAGAATGGAATGATTAACTGACCAACTAATAGTAACGGCAATGGCAGACCCAAGACCAATGCCAGAGCTTACATATGGATTGTCTTTCATATTAGATATGATATACTCAAATATATGCAAATCAAGAGACTATTGTCCAGGTCTTACCAAGATAGCCCATACCAAACTGTCCCCAGAAGCCACCGAGCTTCTTTTCTGAAGACCACTTAAAGAGTTCAGACTCAATTTGCTTAATAGGCAGATTATTGGGAATAACAATACAGGAAGTATTATCATCAAAGGTACCCTTCAACACCTTAACAGCCCTGTTCCCTAACTCCTTAACCCTAGCAGCAAAGGCAGAAGCACTCCTAGACTCAATAAAGATACAATAACTCTGTTGGAACAATTCGGATTTAATCATATCCGAATAATAGAAGATTAATGAATGAAATGCAATAAAAAAAGATTAGGGTATTGTAGAAGAGCTAAAATCGTGGAAATAATAAGCATACCAAACCAACCACGCCAGAGCATTCATAATAAAATTCCAAATAAAGACAAATATCAATAAACGATACATCTGGTGAAGCTCTCTCAGGCGCATATAGATACTTAGGTCTGCGCGCGCCCCCCTATATAAAAAACCTATAAGAAAATTTGCAAAAAAAATTTTTCTTAAAAATTTGGGCATGGGTCTCTCACTCCCACACCCCCCTTTGTACTCTATTAGAAATTCCCCTACCCTGTTCTCTATACCCCTGTCAGTTTCTAGAACACCAGGTGATATTCTGAAACCACACCTTTGTTTCTAGTCCAGGGCTTTGATAATTAAAGCAATGAGTACAGCTAGGATGATTGTATGCAACGGTAGTAAGAGGACAGCTAATACTATCAGAAAGATAAAGAGGAAAGGATGGTTCATTTAGGATTGATAATGTAGACGACTTGGGGTTGGGGTTGAATGATTTGAACTGAAGGTTGAATGGCTGTCGTTACAATGGGTGTTACAGCAGAGATAATATTTGCTACTCCATTCAATGTTACAGCTGTTTGACATACTCCATAGCTATTCCATCCACCGCCATAATAACCTCCACCTCCGCATATCACCCGAGGTGGCCCATAAAAGCCACAAGCTCCTTGACCTCGATAACATCCACCATAGTACTGGGCATGAGCGGTTGAGCCAATAAGAAGGAGTCCAATAATGG
>Ga0207957_1000128_pt1 | contig 17888 bp, 14 predicted proteins | sample CryBogCBH27Jun07_FD_184603 | JGI IMG/M metagenome (GOLD analysis project Ga0207957, IMG submission 184603) | Freshwater microbial communities from Crystal Bog, Wisconsin, USA - CBH27Jun07 (SPAdes) | ecosystem: Environmental > Aquatic > Freshwater > Lake | place: Crystal Bog, Wisconsin, USA...
TGACTACTAAAGAACTAACCAAGCCGCCGACAAAGGCATACAAGTCTAAGGCACTAAGTCAGAAGACTGTAGACTCAAAGACAACAAAGGCACCAAAGCAAAAAGTACCAACAGTAGAAGACATAGAGTCTACAAGCATGGACTGGATGAATTGGGTAGAGTATGCTCAAAGCCGTATCCGATACTTAGAAAACAAGTTAGCATTGGCTAACGAAACAATCGAAGAGCAAAAAGACAACATCAACCGACTCAACAGAAGGGTCATGCAAGGCTAAAATAGCAGTTTGTTAGTAAACACTTACTTATCTGAAATAGATTTACTTGGAGGGACGAATATGACTGTAGGCAAGAAGACGGGCGGTAGACAGGCAGGAACGCCCAACAAGGCTACAAACGAGGCTCGACAGGCCATAGCTACCTTTGTCGATGGAAACGCTCACAGGCTCACTGAGTGGCTCGATGCGGTGGCCAATGGTGACCCCACTCATGATATTAAGCCCAACCCTGCCAAAGCTTTCGATATGTTTCAGACGGTAGTTGAGTACCATATTCCTAAGCTTGCAAGGACAGAAGTTGTGGGGGACGCTGAAAACCCTGTTGTCCATGAGCACAGGATTAGGGCTAAAGAGATGATGGACGAGGTTATAAAGAACATCGAACTGAAGTCAATTAATGAGTGATGTATTCGATGTATTGCTCGATCCAAGCGTACAGCAAGCCTTTGACAACTTAGATGACTTAGACCAAATAGCGTACGCAAAGCGTTTATTGTGGCTCAAACAGGCTCATAAGCACCAAATACCGCCACAGGGCGACTGGTTCAATATACACCTTGTCCTTGCAGGGAGGGGTGCAGGCAAGACTCGTATGGCCAGTGAGCAAATATTCTGGTGGGCATGGAGTGAGCCAAAGACTAGATGGTTAGTGGCCGCTCCGACTTCTGCTGACGTACGGGGTACTTGTTTTGAGGGTGACTCTGGACTAATCAATGTCATACCCAGTGAACTTATACAAGATTACAACAAGAGTTTCAGTGAAATCATCCTGATCAACGGTAGCCTGATTAAGGGTATTCCCGCATCAGAGCCTGAGCGTTTCAGGGGTGGACAGTGGCATGGGTCATGGTGTGATGAGTTGGCGGCATGGGATTACCTGCAGGAAGCGTGGGATCAGATCCAGTTCTCGGTGCGCTTGGGAGCCAAGACTCGCATAATCTGTACGACAACGCCACGGCCAAAGGACTTGATTGTTGATCTGGTAGGCAGGGATGGGGATGATGTATGCGTCACTACCGCCTCTACCTACACTAATATTGACAACCTAGCGCCAAGCTTTAGGAAACAGATTCTGCAGTATGAAGGCACCAAACTAGGGCGGCAGGAGATTTATGCTGAGATTCTCGATCCAGAGGATACTGGAATCATCAAGCGCAGTATGTTTAAGCTATGGCCAAACGGCAAGGCTTACCCTAAGTTCGAGTACATTATCCAGTCTTATGACTGTGCAACATCAGAGAAGACGGTCAATGATGCTACAGCGTGTGTGACTCTGGGCGTGTTCAAGCCTACTGATGGTGCCATGAGTTGTATGGTGATCGATTGTTGGCAAGACCGCCTGCAGTACCCAGATCTACGCCCAAAGGTCAAGCAAGAGTACGAGGTAGTCTATGGTGAGGGCAAGGACAAGAAGCGCATAGACTTGATTCTAGTGGAGGATAAGTCAGCAGGCATTCAGTTGATCCAAGACCTGCAAAGGGCGCACTTACCTGTCCGAGCCTATAACCCCGGCCGCATTGACAAGGTGCAACGCCTTAACGTAGTAAGCCCAGTCATTGCCCACGGTCGAGTCTGGATACCTGAGTCAAGTAAGAATAAAGGTTTCGTTCGTGATTGGGCTGAGGGTATGGTGAGCCAGATCTGTTCATTCCCTGAGTCTGCACATGATGACTACGTAGATGCCATTACTCAGGCTTTGCGGTATCTCAGGGACTCTGGATGGTTAGATGTCGATGGCCCAAGACCTGATGACTATGATGAAGAGGATTATGTAGACTCTGGCCAGTCTAGGAATAAAGGCAACCCTTATGCTCAATAATCTAGACCTTTTGTCTAACTGTTGGCATAATCAAGGTATCCTTACCCTACGAGGTTTACATGGCTGAACTAAAGGCATCGCCACAAGAGCCAATCACAGGCGCATTAGCAAAAGCACTTGAATTCATGGCTCACCCTACAGTTGATGGCCAAGAGATCAAGCCCAGAGGCTTTAACTTTGCCAACCTACTACCATTAGAGTCTGGCGCTGAATTCTTCAAGAACAGGTCATATGGCAAGCCACTGACAACTGGCGCAGGTGGATTAGGCGGTACACAGAACCTAGCGCCTGATGTAAGAGACTTTGCTTTAGATGTGGCACCTTATGCGCCTGACCTAGCTAATGTGGCAGGAAAGGGCGCTAAAGCCGTTGGAAAGATGGCAGGAGAGGAACTCAATAAGCGGTTCTTGTCCGGACAGATGTTCCCTTATGGAGCACCTACAGCCAACTTTGTGATCAAGCCCAAGGGTGGTAATTGGCTAAACAACAGCGTTGAGCAAAATTTAAAAAGATTAAAGCAAACAACAGCAGGTGGTGGAAAACCTGAAGACTTATTGAACCAATTAGAAGACTATATTCAATCAGAAGAGATGAAAAAGTCTTCACCTGAAGCACAACAAGTTTTCCATAATAGCAAAAATAATTTACAAAAAGATGTTGCCTTAAACAACTGGATTGAAAAGAATCTAACCAACTACGTCAAGAATCAAATGGGTACGCCTGAAGACCCAATTCGGTTAATGATTGACAATCGAATCAATGAAATTAACAGCAAGTACAGCAAAGACATTGCAAAGGCTGATCGTCTTACTGAAAGGGCACAAAGCGAACCAGATCCTAGAAGACAGGCAAACTTTCAGCGTGAAGCTAATAGATTAAAAACTGAAGCTGAGAATGAAAAAGAATTAAGTACAAAGCACGTTGCTCATGTTCCATTGGAAGATGTCAATGAGCTACTAGATCAAATGCGAGTTGATGAAGGTTTTCCTCTTAAAGGAATGGGTAAGTCAACGCAGGCAAAGAGTTGGGAAGACATTTCTGATATGTCAATTAATCCTAAAAAAGCCAAAAGCATACAAGAAGCTTCAGAAAGACTGGCACAACTTGAGCAAGCCAAACAAGAATCATTAAAAGCGTATGATGAGTTAAATGAAAAGTTAATACAACATATCAGAGACAAAGGTCTGAATTTAAGCCCAGAAAAAGAAAATAATTTTGTTAGTGGCATGGCTTATAAAGATAAAGAACAAATAGTTGGAGATGACACGTTTTCAAAAGCTTTGGAAAAAGAACGCAATTTACATTCTCACGATTTAGAATACAACAAAGAACTTCTTGAAGAAAACCCATTTGTAAACAAGCTTGATCCGAATACTCGTGTTTATTCAGCCCAAACTGGCGGCTTAGGCTTTGATCACGTATTAGATGTGTTGAAAGAAAATTTAACTACTGGGCGTTTGAAACCCGAAGAGTTGAAAAACATTAGCATAGAGCAGGCAGTACGCAAGACTGCTGACTATGATTTAGCATTAGCTAAGAAGATGCAGGAGGCTCAAGCCAAGAAGCTTGATGAAATGACTGTACACAAAGAGTATCCAAATGGAATGAAATGGGTGCAGTTAGATCAACCCGGACAATTTGCCGCCGAATCACAAGCCATGGGTCACTCAGTTCGTGGATACGAGCCACCAGAAGGCCATCCTGATTGGATTCCAGAGTCTGGTGAAGCAGGTAGCCTTAATTATGGTCATGGTGGTTGGGAAGCGATTAAGAGTGGTAGGGCTAAGGTTTACTCATTGGTTGATCCTAAAGGTAATCCACATACGACTATTGAAGTTGGAAAACCAAATGGTTTAATGGGTTGGCAAGAAATTAAAAGAGCAGGTGGTGATCCATTAGCTATTCAAAATGAAGCCAAGCGCAGAATGGGTTTAACTCCTGAAGCAGAACGTGAGTTAACTAAATCTTGGGATGGTACTGAAAGAGCAAGACAACAAGCTCTTCTTGACCAAAATATGCATGATATTTATGTTGAGCAATTTGGTGAACCACCACAAAACATTACCCAAATCAAAGGCAAAAGCAATCGTGCGCCCAATGAGAACTATCTACCTTACATTCAAGACTTTGTAAAGTCAGGCAATTGGGCTGATGTGGGTGATCTACATAATACTGGATTGCACGATACAGTAATGACTGGCGCACAAGATATAGGCAAGGCAAGCGGCTTTGATCTTCCAAGATTTATGCCAACAGAAGATTATGAAACCGTAATGCCTTTGATTCACAAATATAACAATCTCAAGCAAATCCATGGAGAGAACGCGCCAATTGACGAAGAATTGAAGCCTTATCTTCCAAAAGATACACAAGCACCAGTTGACTTGGGCACAGTAATTGGAGCGCCTGATGCAACGCCACAGTTCAAGCGTGGTGGGAAGGTGCACATCAGCGACAACCCAGACGCAATGATGATGGAGTTAAGCGACAGGAAGTTTGCGGGTGGTGGAGCTATAGCCAAGATGCTTGAGAGAGCCGCACCAAAGACTATTAGTGAGATCAGAGCTATTGCTGAACGCATGGCACCTCAAGTCACAGGTGAAGTCAGTGGTGTTGCAGGCAAGTCTAACAAGCAATTCCTGCGTGAAAAGTCTTTGCCTGTAGACATTCGAGTTGATACACCTATGCCTGATCCTGAGATGGTTGACCTAGCCAAGCATAAGGGCAAGGTAATGATTGGGATCAAAGGTGATCCTACTGTTACTAACCAGACCTTACACAAAGTGGGTGACATTGAGTTGGAGTCTCCATCACCACAGCATGGTGGCCCATTGTATGGACAAGGTAAAGATGTCTTTTGGGCATCTGGACTTGGCCCTGCACAAGGTGTACAGAACTTAGCCAAAGAAGCTTCGCAGGCATATAACGCCCCAGTATTGGGTAACTATGTCATGATGGGGCCAGATAGTTACTACTATGCCCAACACCTTGCTGATGCCAATTTGAATGCTATTGCAAAGTCTGGCATGACTCCTGAGCAGATAGAAAAGCTCAATGAATTGATTCGTAAGGGTGGCCCGCTGTCTAAAGGCCCAAGACCAAACTTTGAGACTGTTGAAGACATTGGCAATGCTTATATGCAGATGCAGATGGATCCCAAGCTTAGAAAGCACTTCAATCAGTTAATGATGAAGCCTACTTTAAGCGAAGAGATTGGCATACCTAGAGGCCAAGACATTGCCCATGCAATCACTGAGCCTAGCTTACGAAATCTAGAGATAGGCGTAACTGGCAAGTCAATCGGTGAGATGAGGCCACATGATCCATTGGATTACTCTAGCCATCCTACTTATTCGCATGACATCCCCGGCTCTTTCTTGGGAACCTCGCCATATCCTGTTCCTTATGAGTTGTCTTTCCCTGATACAGTTAAAGCAGTAAGGGCAAACCTTAAGCAAGCGCCACAAGAGTTTGGATCATTTGGCATGGTTGGCCCTAGACAGCCTATTGATCAACAACTGATTGACGAAATTGGCGAATATCAAAAACAGATGAAAGCTTTGACTGGCAAGAAAAAGGGCGGCAAAGTTAAGGTAACAAAGAACTCTGACGCAATGCAAATGGAATTGCAAAATAAAGCATTCAAAAGGAAATAATTATGGCTACTCAAATGCCCGTACCACAAGATTACAACCGATTCATTCAAGGCATATCAGAGCCTGATGAAGATGGAAGTGTGGCCGTTGACATCAATGATGAAGACTTAGACGTTGAAGAGCAGGCTGATGGTTCGGCCATTGTTAACCTAGAAAACTATTCATCTCCTGATGAGGACGAAGACTTCTACCAGAACTTGGCAGAGGTGTTTGACCCTTATGACTTGAACAAGATAGCCATGCATTACATGGACTTGATTGACAATGACAAGAAGAGCCGCGAGGAGCGCGATAAACAGTACGAGGAGGGCTTACGCCGGACTGGTATGGGTAAGGATGCACCCGGAGGCGCAAACTTCCTAGGAGCCTCTAAAGTCGTTCACCCTATCATGGCAGAAGCTTGCGTAGACTTTGCGTCTAGAGCCATTAAAGAGCTTTTCCCACCAGATGGCCCAACCCGCACAAAGATTATTGGCGAAGTCAATGACGACAAAGTCAAAGTAGCAGAGCGTAAGCGTGACTACATGAACTGGCAGTTGACTGAGCAGATTGAAGAGTTCAGGGACGAACAAGAGCAGTTACTGACCCAACTTCCTCTTGGTGGCTCACAGTACCTCAAAATGTGGTATGACGAAGACAAAAAACGTCCCTGTACTGAATTTGTACCTATTGACAATATCTACTTGCCTTACGCCTGCGCCAACTTCTATACCGCACAACGGGTCACAGAAGTTAACACTATCACATCATGGGAGTTTGAGCGCAGGGTAAAGGCAGGACTTTATCGTGACATCGACCTGATTCGCGCCTCACAAACACCTGAAGAGACTTACTCAGAGAAGGCTAATGCCAAGATTGAGGGTAAGAAGTGGGAGAACAATGATGATGGAGTCAGGAACGTCTATCACATCTATACATGGTTAGACATTGACGAGGACAAGCGCACTAAGGGCGAGAACGCTCCTTACATCTTGATGGTGGATGAGTTAGACCAAAAGGTCGTTGGCCTCTACAGGAACTGGGAAGAGGGCGATGAGACAATGACAAAGCTCGATTACCTGATCGAGTTTAAGTTTATCCCTTGGAGGGGTGCTTACGCTATTGGGATGCCTCACCTTATTGGTGGCCTAAGTGCCGCTCTGACGGGTGCTTTACGTGCTCTATTGGACTCTGCCCACATTAATAACTCTGCAACCATGCTCAAGATCAAGGGCGCAAGGATGTCGGGGCAGACACAGCAGGTTGAGGTCACTCAGGTGGCTGAGATCGAGGGCGCACCGGGCGTAGATGACGTACGTAAGATTGCTATGCCCATGCCATTCAATCCTCCAAGCGCAGTGCTTATGGAGCTATTGGGTTGGCTAACGGAAGCCGCCAAAGGGGTTGTATCCACCTCTGAAGAGAAGATTGCAGACGCTACCAACAATATGCCCGTGGGTACTGCCCAAGCCTTGATTGAACAGGGTGCTCATGTTTACTCAGCAATTCACGCTAGGTTGCATGAATCCCAAGGGCGTGTGCTCAAAGTCTTGGCCAGATTGAACCGTTGGTACCTTGACGAGCAGAGAAAAGGCGAAGTTGTTGCTGATTTAGACATCCACAGGGATGATTTCAAGCGCAATACAGACGTTATTCCTGTTTCTGACCCACATATCTTCTCTGAAACGCAGAGAATGGCTCAAACTCAGGCTGTAATGGCCTTGATGGGACAGTTTCCAGACCAATTCAAGACTAAAAAGGTACTAGAACGCTTCTTAAAGCAGATGAAAGTGCCCCAGATCAATGAATTGATGATCATGGAGCCTGAAGATAAGATGATTGATGCCTCGCAAGAGAACATCATGATGATGGGTGGAGAGCCTGCCAAGGCTTATGACGAGCAAGATCACCTAGCGCACATCCAAACCCACATTGATTTCTACCAAGATCCTGTCTTTGGTGGCAATAACCCATTAGTGATGCCTCAATTGCTACAGCCTATGGTTGAGCACGTGCAAGATCACTTGGGAAAATGGTATCAGCATCGCATGAACGAGTATGTTAACGGTGCATTGAAGCATAAACACATGGATTATGACGATGATAAGGTGACACATGGCATTGACAAGCTCTATGCACTAGCCGCTCAACACGTGAAACAAGACTCTCAGTTGACTTTCCAGTATGTAATGCCTATCTTCCAACAGATGATGCAACAAGTACAGCAGTTGAAACAACAGGCAGTACCGCCAGATCCAGAAGCTCAAGCTTTGATCCAAACCTCTATGGCTGAGACTCAACGTAGGGCACAGAGAGACAAGATGGATATGACATTGTCTCAGGCTAAGTTGCAGGCTGACCAAGCATTGCAATCTGCAAAACTCAAGGCTGATGAGGACAAGTTCGCCGCAGAGACAGAAATGGGTGTAGCCATGAATACTGAAGACAATCTTACTAAAGAACGTATTGAATCTGCAAAGTTATCCCATGACGGGGATAAATTGCAACATGAGCAGGCAAAAACTGCATTGGAGCTACAAGACCGTGCCCAATCTTATTTAGGAGGACAAAATGTCTAGTGATAACGAGCAAAAGTCTGTGGACGTTCCACAGCACAAACGTATTGCCCAAGGCGAAAAGCTTGACGGCACATCTTATCAACCCAAAGGTGGATCAAAAACCCCATCTAAACCACAAGGAGGACTCGCACAAGCTAAGAAAAATAAATGATTTCAACTTCACAGATCATCACTGTCATTAAGGCGCGACAAGCTGAAATAGCTTTCTCCTTGGGGTGTGGAAACGCTTCGTCATGGGAATCGTACCAAAGGACAGTTGGTGTTTATCTTGGTCTCCAAGAGGTCTTGGATACTATTAACAATTTGTTACAACAAGAACAGGATAGAGAAAATGAGCGATAGCACGGTAGCTTTTAACGAAGCTGAGATAAATTGGGCATTTCCAGTTGTAAATCCCGGAGCAGAGCCATTAGGAGCGAGAATTTTAGTTCAGTTAAAACGTACTAAGAAGAAAACTACTGGTGCAGGGATTATTCTTTTGGAAGAAACAAAAGAGACTGAGAAGTGGCAAAACATGGTAGCCAAAGTCCTGATGATCGGGCCATTGGCGTTTAAAAACCGAGACACTATGAATCCATGGCCAGAAGGCTCATGGTGTGCAGTAGGTGACTACATCCGAGTCCCCAAATGGGGCGGTGATCGATGGGAAGTACCAGTCCCCGGAGAAGATGAACTAGAGGACAAAGCTCTATTCATGATTCTCAATGACCACGAAGTTATTGCCAAAGTTACTGGCGATCCCTTAGCCATGAAAGCTTATATATGACAACTGAAACTAAAGAACCAGAATTCACAGTCAAGGAAGAGACCGATGGGTCTGCCGTGATTGATGTACCCGAGGGTATGATTCCCGAGGATGAAACCGAAGATAGTCCTAAAGACGTATCTAATGTTCCAGAAGATGGTGGAGATGACCATCCTGATGACACACAAGCCATCCGTGAGGCTAGACGCAACAAACGCAAATACAAGAAGGAAATAGCCAAGGCTACAACTTCTGAGAAGGAAGCCCAACTTAATCTGCTCCGAAAGCAAAACGAGCAGTTAATGGAGCGTCTGGCTGTTGTTGAGCGTAAGACTCACAGTGCTGATCTTGCCCGTATTGACAAGGCCGTAGAAGACCAAGAGTTGCGCCTGCAGTATGCCAAGATGAAGATGTCAGAGGCTATGTCTTCCCAAGACGGCGAGGCTTTCAATAAGGCTCAAGAGTTAAGGGATGAAGCAATGATGGCGATCCGTGACCTAAAAGGTTACAAAGAAGCCGCTATCAAGCCTCAGCAAAACAATAGTTTGCCTGATCCACGAGTACAGCGCAATGCCGCAAACTGGATGGAAAGGAACGAGTGGTACGACCCAAATGGCCACGATACTGACAGCCGTATAGCAAAAGTTATTGATGAAGACCTAGTTAAAGAAGGTTGGAATCCTGCTGATCCAGATTATTGGTCGGAATTGGACAAACGCTTGTCAAAGCGCGTTAACCATAGGTACAATGACACTATGGACGCAAATCCATCTGCAAGGAGACCTAGGAGTGTTGTGGGAGGAACTGGACGCGAAACCGTCAACGGTTCTACTAACAGGGCGCAATTCATACTTGAACCAGAACAGGTAAGGGCTATGAAGGACGCAGGAATGTGGGATGACCCTGTTAAGAAGGCCAAGATGATACAGCGATATATCAAAGAATCACGCAACAAACAATAAAGGATCTAGCAAATGGAATCACGTCTAAAAAAATCTTTGAATGCAGGCGGTAGAGAGAATCGGTCAACTGAAGATCACTCCCGACTGGCACCAGAAGAAAAGTTCACTAGTTCGCATGAACGTAAAAAAATGTGGAGCGAAGAGTGGACGCAAAGTGCTTTACCCAAAGCCCCATCCATTCCCGGATGGCACGTATGTTGGTTGTCATCTACTAACAGTTACGACAGCATTGATAAGCGTATGCGATTAGGATATGTTCCGGTTAAATCGGAAGAAGTATCTGGATTCGAGGGTTACAAAGTCAAGGCCGGAGAACACGTTGGTTATGTAGCTTGTAATGAAATGCTCTTGTTTAAGATCCCTATGGATATGTACCAAGAGGTTATGTTGCATATGCACCACGACTTGCCCAATGAAGAAGCTGACAAGATCAGAGTCCAAGTTGAGCAACTCCAAGGAACTCAAGATAGTTCTGGACGTGGGTTGGCTGACATCGAAGGTGATGGGTTGAGACAGTTAAGCAAAAATAATGTGCCTAATCCCGTCTTTCACGGGTAAGGTTTATTTAACAAAAGGAGTAGTTTATGTCAGCATCGAATGCTCCCTTTGGCTTACGCCCTGCGTTTCACCCTTCTGGTCTGGATCGTGCTCAAGCGTTAGCTAATGGGATTCAATCTGGTTTGTCCGTCAGTATTCTGAAAGGCCAACCTGTTTCTTATGTGACCGCCGCAGTTTTGACTGCTACTGGTTTGTCTGGAATCTCTAACGGCACAATCGTACCTTCAGCTACACCCGGCAATAGCGCCGCATCCTCTGGCTACCAAGTCGCAGGTGCGTTCGCAGGCGTTGAGTGGACTGATTCTACTGGTCGCCGCCGTGTGTCCAACTATTGGCCTGCAAACACAACATTCATCACTGGATCTTGTATTGCTTATTTCTATAACGACCAAAACATCGTTTATGAAATCCAAGCCGATGGTTCTCTAGCTCAAACCTCTATTGGTGGCGAGTATAACTTCAGCGCAATTACTGGTGGTTCAACAACTACTGGTTTGTCTCAGTGTACATTGGCTTCAGCATCTGCTCAGTCCAATGCCGCTCAAGGCCAAATGCGCGTTGTTGATCTTGCACCTTTGGTGGACAACGCTTGGGGTGATGCTTACACAGTCGTTCGTGTAGTGTTGCCATATGTTCAATTTGTCGCGGCAACTACTGCTGTCGTATAAGGAGTAAATTATGGCCGCACCAATGCGAAGTACGGACTTTAGAAGTATTGTTGAACCAATTCTCAACGAATGCTTTGATGGAGTCTATGACCTACGTGAAGACGAGTGGTCACGTGTTTTCCGTGAAGAAGACGGTATTCCACGTAACTACCATGAAGAGCCTGTCCTATATGGATTTGGAGCCGCTCCCCAGTTGCCTGACGGTACACCTGTCAGCTACCAACAGGGTGGAGTTCTCTTCCTACAACGCTACATTTATCAAGTCTTTGGTTTAGCCTTTGCCTTGACAAAAGTGTTGGTGGAAGATGGCGATCACATCCGTATCGGTCAAGTGTATGCTCGTCACCTAGCACAATCATTGATTGAAACTAAAGAAACTCTCTGTGCAAACATTTTGAACAGAGCCTTCAATAGTTCCTATCTTGGTGGTGATGGCGTGTCGTTGATTAACACTGCTCACCCAATCGTGAACGGTACATTCTCTAACCAATTGTCTTCAGCCGCAGTTTTGAGCCAAACATCTCTTGAACAGATGTTGATTCAAATCCGTCAATCTGTGGACAACAATGGTAAGAAAATCCGTTTGGTTCCCCGTCAGTTGGTTGTTGCCCCCGGTAACATCTTCCAAGCTGAAGTTTTGTTGAAATCAGTTCTCCGTACTGGTACAGCAAACAATGACTTGAATCCTATCAAGTCAATCGGGTTGCTAGACGAGGGTGCCGCCGTATTGTCACGCTTGACTTCTGCCACTGCATGGTGGGTTCAGACTGATGCGCCAGAGGGCATGAAGCTCATGATGCGTAGACGTTTGGAGAAAACCATGGAAGGTGATTTCGAGACTGACTCAATGCGTTATAAAGCAACTGAGCGTTACATTCCTAACTGGACTGATCCACGCGCGTTGTTTGGTACAGCAGGCGTTTAATGCCAAAGTGGGGAGGGGCAAAACCTCTCCCCTTTTTTTTAATTGATCAACTTTTCATGGAGTAAAGATCATGCCCCAATTTTCAGATGACCTATTTCTAGGCAATGCACCTGCGTACGTTGGCACAAACGCCAACAGCGCCCTTCAGAATCCTTCCCCAATGTCAGTTGGCTTTGGCCCAATGGGACGTGTGTATCTATATGATACAACTCCTGCTGTTGCCACTACTGCCGCTGTATTGGCCGCCAAGACACCTACAACTGCAACCACTTATAGTGGTACTGCACTTGCCACTGCTTCTGCTACTGCAGGAACAACTACTGTTATTCGTTCAGATGGTACTTCTGTTATCCAGTTTGACTATCCACGTGCAGTATCTGTAACCACAGCATCAGGATCACCCACCAATTCAGTTATAACTATCACTGGTTATGACTATTACGGCCAATCAATGACTGAAATCATTCAGTCTGGTACTGTTGCATCAACAACTACCAGTGGTCGCAAGGCTTTCTTCCAAGTTTATTCAGTTGCTTATTCAGCCGCAACCACTGTTGCAGTGTCTGTTGATACAACAAATATCCTCGGTTTGCCTGCTCGTATGAGCGATGCTAGTTATATCCTTTCTAACAAGTTTACTGGATCACTTGCATTTGATTCAGGTACTTACTTGAGTGGCTATTACAGCAACACCACTAACTACAATACTCAATCAATTACTAACTTCACATCAGCTACGCCCGGCGTTATCACCGTGGCCTATTCTCCTGAGAGTGGTACTTTGATTCAGTTGACTGGTGCTTTGGGTACTTTGACCGGAGTTTCATTGAACACTACTTACTGGTGGACAAAGATTAACGGTACAACCGGTAAATTGTCTACAACTCAAGCCAACTACTTGGCAGGTACTTATGTTGCTACTAGCGGCACAACAATTACCTCTGGTATGAGCTTGGTTCCCCAGTTTACTTCTACCTCAGTAACACCTGATGTGCGCGGCACTTATGCACCCGGCGGCACTCTAAACGGTCTAGCCCGTTTGGTACTTGAGTTAGGTTTGACTGCAATTCAGGTCGGCCCTAACGCTACAGCAACTGGTTTGCTTGGCATCACCCAAGCTTAAAGGAGAATAATTCATGGCAAAAGCAATGAAGGGTGCAACTGGATTCGTCCAAATGCCCAAAATGATGACTGACGAGCCTTCGGTTATTCTGAAGCTCAAAAAAGGTGGTCATGTTTCCAAAAAGCATGAGAGCAAGGAAGAGCACGGCCACAAGTCAATGGAACACCACGCTATGGGTGGAATGAGCGGAATGCCTATGGCACGTCCTATGGGCATGGCTCCTGCAATGGCAGGTGCGGCTCCTATGCGTCCTAGCATGGCTATGCGCCGCAAGGCAATGGCTACTCCTTTGATGAAAAAAGGTGGCAAGGCTCACAAGGCTGTCGGCGGTGAGATCGAAACTCGTAAAGAGCAAGAAGCTGAAGACAAACGCTTTGAGAAAATTGAAAAAGAGTTGCGTCATCACGAGCATATGCCTGCTCACCTAGCCCACAAAGGTATGGCCGCAGGTGGTTCTGCTTCTGAGCGCATGAAGAATCTTGCTAAAGCCAGAGCTTGCCTTGAGAAACACAAAGAAGGCGGCGGTGCTCATCATCTAGATAAAGCCATGGAGCATTTGGAAAAATGCAAAACTGGTGGATCTATGAAGAAATATGCCAAGGGTGGCAAGGTTGACGGCGGGAAGGAAATGGATAGTTTTGAAACAAAAAATACCATTGAAAACAACCAAAAGCCTTTTGTCAAAACCAAGGTTGTTGGTGCAGGTCGTGATACAGCACACGGTACTGGTGAAATCAAAGAGAGCAATGCAGGTGGTTATAAGCATGGTGGTAAGGTTCACCATAAATCTGGCCATCCTGAAGGTTCTATTGAGCACCACAAGCACATGGCTAAACACCATGCCAAAATGCACAAAGAAGGCGGTTCTATCCATCACAAGAAGATGGCCGAGCACCATAAAGCTATGTGTTCAGGCGGCAAGTACGCTAGTGGCGGTGCAATTGGTTCACGTATTCCTAGTGAGACCAACGAGAGTGAAACACGTGGCAAGTCAGTCATGGGTGGAACTATCGAGGGTAATGAGCACTACTACGAGAATACCGATTTGCACACTGCAATGCCTGATAGAAAAGCTCGCGGTACAGGCCAAGTTGAGATGGCCAATGACGGCGGTTTCAAGCACGGTGGTAAGGCTAAGAAGCACCACTACGCTAAAGGCGGCATGGTTGATCTAGAGGGCACCATTGAAGGCAATGAAGGTCACTTCACCAACTACAATGTTGATACTACACCTAAAGGCAAAACACACACCAAAACTGGTGAAGTGAAAGAATCTAATGCAGGTGGATTCAAGCATGGGGGTCGTGCATCAAAAAAGCACTTCGCCACGGGGGGCTCTGTTAACAAACAGGGTTCTGCCGTGGTAATGCCCCAAGCTAACAAACCTCCTTCAAGAGCTACTCATATCAATGAGTTGTCGGGTGTGTTCAAGAAGGGTGGCCATGTAAAAAAGTTTGATGGTGGTGGGTCTACCACTGACGAATCTCATGGAGGCTATGACTCTGTTGCAAAACAAGACAAGGCCGACAATATAGCAATGCGTGACATGATGTTGAAGCCGCTAACAAGTGGATACAACATGGTCAAAAATGCTTTGGGATTTGGAGCGCCTCCATCAGGTAGCGTGACTAAAACTGTAAAATCAACTACAGTTGTACCACCTAAAAAGCGTGGCGGTAGTATCAAAAAGTAAGAAGAGTGGGGGCTACGGCTCCCACTTCATGATTTATAGGTGGAATAATGTCTGAACTATCAGTTTACACTGGCCCAACGTCAAATACTGACAATCAATTACGTCTTCAGCAGGCACAAAGGTCTGGAGCCTATGATGCTGTAGACAAAATGCGTGTATCCACGCCCCAATCCTTGATTGATACCGACTTTGAGTATGGCCAACAGCCTACCAAGTGGGAGCAAATTTCTCTAGAAAACAATCGTCAATCATTGTATTATTTGCCCTCTGCGGCATTGCCAGTGTCTGCTATTACAGGCAATCAAGCTAATACATATCAGCTAGTTATTACGTTTGCATCAAATGTGACTGTTGCAACTGGTACGCCTTTCTTTATTGAGGACACAATTGATCCTAATGCTCAAGGTTGGGCATATGTAGTCGCAGGTGTTAGCGCAGGTACATCTATTACCGTTCAAGTTGCCAATCCAGTCACTACTGCTAATAACTTTTCTGCGGCTACTACCTATTGCTATCAAGGCTACACGTATTCAAATTGCGCTTTTGCCTTGACTGGCACGACTGCATTTACATTTTCTGGTTCTACAATAACTTGTACAACTTCATTCCCACATGGTTTGTCAGCAGGTTCTTCTATTTATATTACTGGAACAACAGGCCCAACGACTGCAACGCAGATTAATGGCGCACAAACTGTAGCAACAACACCTTCAGCAACAACATTTACGTTTACCAACGTGAATGGAACACCATCCACAACCATTGCTAACACAGCAGGTCAATCTAATCTTTATGCTCGTCCAGTGGGTTGGGTGGATTGCCATGCTTATGATGGCTCTGTAAACTTTACTGCGGGTGCAGGCGTTCCTAATCAGCAACTGTTTAGACAGACAAGACGTTATTTCCGATACCAGTCTGGTAAAGGTATTCAGTTCTCTACTGGTACTATTTTAAAACCACAGATTGCGTTTATTTCATTAACTTCATCTGGAACAACAGTAACTGTTACAAGTAAGACTCCTCATAATCTTACTATTAACACTTATGTGCAAGTTAATGGATTTGATCAGTCTGCCTACAATGGTATTTTTAGAATTACCAGTGTGCCTACAGCGTTGACATTTACTTATACCGCATTGTCAACTCCAACAGCGGCTACAGCCACATCTACTGTACCTTCAATTCCTCACGTTAGCCCATATTCTTGGTATGGATCAAGCAACAAGATTGGATTCTTTGATAGCCAAAACGGTATCTTCTTCCAATTTGATGGCCAAACACTATATTGCGTATTGCGTAATAGCGTTAACCAAATTACTGGAACAGTTACTGCAACACAAAATAGTTCATTGGTAACTGGTAGCAGTACTCAATTTACAACCCAATTGGTGGTTGGTGACTATATTACCATTCGTGGCCAAACTCATAGAGTTTTGACTATCACTAGCGACACACAACTTTATGTAACTCCTGAGTATCGTGGTGCAACCATTGCGAATGCTCTAGTTTCAAGAGTTGTTGAGACTAAGATTCCACAATCACAATGGTGGGATGTGTGTGATGGTTCTGGATCTGCATCTAATCCATCTGGATATAACCTAGACTTGACCAAAGTACAAATGTTCTACATGGACTATTCTTGGTACGGTGCAGGTGTAGCTAGATTTGGATTTAGGGCAACAAGTGGTGCAATCATTTATGTTTATGGATTCCAGAACAACAATGTGCAATATCAAGCATATATGCGTTCAGGAAACTTGCCATCACACTATGAGCAAAGCAATATATTGCCATTGACAACCATTACATCAAGTATTGGCGTTTCTGACACTACGATTAATGTGAGTAGCACATCAGGATTCAACCCTGCAGGTGGAAGTGCTCGTATTATTGGTAATGGTACTTCTGGAGTCATTGAGTATATTTCCTATACTGGATTGACATCTACGTCTCTGACAGGCGCTACAAGGGGCGCAACAGGTGGTGCCGCCGCTACTGCATTTACCTATTCTGCAACTGCTCCAATTGCTGTTGAGTATGCATCTCCTGATACTGCCGCTCAACTATCTCACTGGGGTTCATCAGTGGTTATGGACGGTGGATTTACCAATGACATATCGTTGATTTTTAACTACGGTATGACTTCGGCTGTATCTACTTCAAGTGCTACTGCTGTACCAATTATGGCTATTCGCGTGGCTCCTTCGGTGGATAACGGTACTGTGGGTACATTGGGTGTCAAAGAGATTATCAATCGCTTGCAGTTGCAAATGCGTGAGATTGCTATGTTGACTACTACAAGTTATCTTGTTCAGTTCATCTTGAATGGTGTTATTGGTGGAACAAGTGGATTCACTTCCTTTGCTTCTCCAACACAAAACAACACCAATACAAGTTCAATTGTGCAAGTGGCTACGAATACCAATACAGCAACCACCATCACTGGCGGTGAGTCCATTGCGGCATTCTTTACCAATACAGCAGGCCAAACAACTCTAGACTTAACTGCAGTTGCACCTTTTGGTAATTGCATATTGGGTGGTGGATTGTCGAACACTGTGCCTACAAGCCAAGCGGGAACTTATCCTGATGGCCCTGATATTTTGTATGTAACGGTTAGCCAAATTGGTTCAAACGGTACTGCATTTGCCCGTTTATCTTGGCAAGAGTCACAAGCTTAATATGCCAAGCAAATCACCTGCTCAACACAGGCTGATGGAAGCCGCCGCCCACACAAAAGGTGGGTTTGGTGGTGTTCCTCAGAAGGTCGGCAAAGAATTTGTTAAAGCTGATGAGGGGAAAAAAATGGCCAAAGGCGGCTTGTACGAAAATATTCACAAAAAACAAGAAAGAATAGCCCATGGATCAGGTGAACACATGCGTCGTGTCGGAGCTAAAGGTGCCCC
>Ga0207957_1000129_pt1 | contig 17855 bp, 17 predicted proteins | sample CryBogCBH27Jun07_FD_184603 | JGI IMG/M metagenome (GOLD analysis project Ga0207957, IMG submission 184603) | Freshwater microbial communities from Crystal Bog, Wisconsin, USA - CBH27Jun07 (SPAdes) | ecosystem: Environmental > Aquatic > Freshwater > Lake | place: Crystal Bog, Wisconsin, USA...
GTCGCAATACCTAGAGTCATAGCAGCACGATAAACAGTCCTCTAACCCTGCTTCCCGTAGTGCTTCAATAGTTGCAGCTGCAATAGTTAGCGCGTAGCCGTCGCCTATTTCTAGGCCGCTATTGCATATAGCTACACGATAACCCTTGCCGCTGGGGTTAAACTTAATATCGTCGTCTATTCTCTCCACGTCTAAGGTGTATAATGCTCTCATGCGCTCACCGTGCTAGGTAAAATTATGCGATAGCTCATGCCATAGAGTTTATTAGTTACGGTTAGGCCGTTAAATTCCCATTCACTAGCCTTGCCATAATCTAAGAATGAGCCGCGGCTTGATCCGCCCGGCGTGTCTAAATATATGCCGACGGTGTTAGTTTCCTTTATCTCTCTAATCTGCCCTACGGTTAGCCTTCCGCGGCTGCTGGTGTTAGCTAATGCTAGTGTCTCCAGCTGCACGCCCGGTGTCTGCAATATGCGCTTAAATTGCGCGTGATTATTTATCTCCATTAGTTACCCCTTCCGGTAATTCTGCCCTAGTGGCAGATTACCCGGCACTAACCCGTGAGCTAGTGCCGGATAATTCGCTGCTAGTTATTCCTCATAGATAGGAGAGAGATAGGCCGCACGTAGTTATCCGGCAGCTTAAACTCCCAATTATCTTTAGAGATTATGCCGCATAATTTACGCCGCAGCGCGTCGCAATAGGCCTTAGCGAATGAATATCGCCACGTATTGCTCTCGCATGCTTGATATTCATAACACGCTAACGCGCCCAATATCTCCGGCATGCTTACGTCGTAGATCGGCCGCCACGTGTCGCTCACTAGGTCATCGTGCAGCATGCTATCCGCGTCGGTATATCGTGCTTCTAGGCTTACCTTATTAGCGTGCCATAATTCACGCACTAGGTTATCCTCATCGCCGCCGCGAATCTCCACGTATCGCTCTCCATACGTGCCGGTTATGAGCTGTAGGCCTTGCGTCGGTCCAGCAATATTCTCATCCAAATAGACATAGAGAGAGTGTTGCGTATCGTATAGAGTCGCCGCGCTAGCTAATAGGTCCAGCGTGTCGCTATTTACTAAGAATGCGCTCATGCTGCCACCGGCTTAAAGGTAGCGCGTAGTGCCGGCATGCCTAGATCCTTAGTAAGTGTCTGGTATTGCTTAACTAGGGCCTTAGCCTTAGTTTCGGTTGTTTCAATATCGGTCCATATTTCACCGGTATTATCCGCCATGATTAGATGTATTAGTTTAGCTTTTGCCATATTCCTACCCTTCCCGGTAAGTGTTTATTCCGCTAAGTTAGCGGCCATTAGGCAAGGATATTGCTACCCTTGCCCAATAGTCAACAACCTAGGCTAGTTCAAGCTCACGCAATAGCTTAGGGTCGCTCTCGCTTAGCTCGTCGGTATTTCGCACGTCAAATACGTAACGCCACGTGAATCGCATGCTCTCATTCCCGGCAGTATCGGTAAACATGCCTAGCGGGACTAGGATAGCTATACCTTTAGAGCCTTTTCGGACCATGCGGCCGGCCTTGCGCCATTCATGAAAGCCGGCGCAATTAGTAGCCGCTTGATCTTGCGCTAGGATCATTAGGCAATTATTAGGCGAGAATCTCCCGGCTAATCTGAATGGTATCTCTAGGCCTTCACTCTCTAGGGCCGCAGCTGCGGCCTTTAATTCTTGAATGAAAGCGGCCTTATTTTCTTTAGATCGTGCCATGCTAGTTTATCCTTCCAATTAGATCGGTAATAAAGTAATACCCGGCTACCGCTAAGAATATGCCGGTGAATAGGCAGACACCAGCGAACATTAGCCCGCCGCCATAAGCTAATAAGTCTAGGGCCGTGTTAAGCATTAGCTACCGCCTTAAACTTATCGTAACCGGCTTGATCGCCGGCTGATAGGCATAGATAAGCGGCGCAATTGGCGCACACGTGTTGCGCGTATAGATAGCCGCTAAGGCTATATTTAGCGGGTGAGCTGCACTTATCGCATGTAGTAGGCATTAGTCATCCCATCCGCAATCGCATAGGTGGCCGCACGTAAAGCAGACATAGAGCGATCCTAGGTTAGTGTGATAGCCATATTTAGCGACCTTGCCTAATTCTTTAGCATAGTAGCGGCCGTCGCTATCTTGATTAGTTGCGCCGTATAGCTCGCGTGCGCTCTCTAGTGTTAGTCCCATATTCAACCCTTCATTAAATAGGCCGGTAGGTCCGGTTATGAGAATTAAAGCATGCGGGAATTGCGTTAGTCAATAGCCTAAGCGCATATTTTTCAGGTGATGTCGCTCACATAGTTAGGCAAGGGTTAGAGCTGCCGGATCGGGTTAGGCCATGGCCTTATGGTGTCGGGTTAGCTGCTGCTCATGGTTGATCGGTTAAGCATGTCGGGCCTAGTCGGTCCTAGTTATGGCTAGGGGACTGTCCCCCGTGCTTGTCGGAATAACATCACCAGCCCGCCCAATTACCCCGTTTAATTACCGATTACCACGCCGGACCGCTAATAAATGGCCGGCCTTATACCCTAATTAAAATATGCCCTATCGGAATTAGGGACATCGTTAGAGTTACGAGCTAAAAATAGTTTGCCGGTCCGGTATCGCCGGGCAGACTTTCAACCGGGGGACTTTTAATAAACGAGTGTTGTGGGGCGCACTATCCACCCAAATATTTTTTCTAAATATAGGCGGCCCAGCCCATTATGTGGTACAAATAGCGTCTCAATATATGAGATTTACCATTAGTGTGGTGAAAATCTTATAGCCCAAAAGCAGTATAAAATACTGACTTTATGCCGTGTGACTAACATCACACACTAAAAAGCGGGATAAACTTCAAAAGGAACGCCTTAGTATATATAGGGGTTAAAATAAATACGGTTCTGTCCGTTCGGCTCACGGCAGAGTGAGCCTCAAGCGAACGATGCAGTTGAGACGAACGGTGTGGTACGAAGTCAGCCTTTGGGGCTGACGTAGTTAGGGTTGGAAGCCGTAAGCCTTGAAGGCTTCCCAATAGGAAAAAACAAAAACTTTAGGCGCTAAAAGCGCCCCCTAAAGATTACCCAATTGCTGCCCCTAGGCAGCCCCCTCAAAGGATTATTACCATTAGCGATAAGAGCAATAGCTACAAGTTGGCACCAGGTGCCAAACTTTCCGCCCCAGATGCCAAGAAGCGCATTCTCGCGCTTTTGGAAGATGGGGTGACTGTAGAGGATGCTTGTCGCGCTGTAGGCAAGTCAGTCAAGTCCTACGAATATTATCGGGCTTCCGATCCGCAATTTAAGGAAGCCGTAGACCTACTTCGCGTAATTCAAAAGCGCAAGGGTGTAGTAGCGGTTGAAGATGTTGAAATTTCTTTTGAGGATTTTCGGGCTAAGTACCTAAACTCAAAGACTTTCCCACACCAACGCAACATCACCTCTCTGCTAGAAGAGGGTGAGCCTGCTTGGCTTCATGGCAACATGAAGTACGAGAAGGGCTTTAAGAACTACGTGCTGGTTAACATGCCGCCCGAACACGCCAAGAGCATGACAGTCTCAATTGACTACGTGACTTATCGGATCGTTACAAATCCCAACGTTCGTATCAAGCTAGTTTCTAAGACCCAGGCAATGGCTAAGGAATTCCTCTATGCCATCAAGCAAAGACTTACCGCACCTCAGTGGGCAGAACTACAAAGACGCTACGCACCAGTAGAAGGCTTTAAGGCCACCGCAGACAAGTGGACCGCAGACAGCATCTACCTTGAGCGCGACTCAGGTGAAAAAGATCCAACCGTTCAAGCTCTAGGTATCGGCGGTCAGATCTACGGCGCACGTGCCGATCTAATTATTCTTGATGACTGCGTTACCCTCGCCAACGCTAGTGAGTATGAAAAGCAGATCCGCTGGATCCAACAGGAAGTTCTTACCCGTGTTGGTCCTACCGGAAAGATTCTCTGCGTAGGCACTCGCGTAGATCCAATGGATCTTTACCGCGAGATGCGTAACCCAGATCGCTACCCTGATGGTGTTAGCCCTTGGACCTACTTGGCTATGCCAGCTGTTCTAGAATTTAAGGATGACCCAAATGACTGGGTAACCTTATGGCCTAAGTCAGATCGCCCATGGGATGCTGACGATACTCTGCCAGATGCAGACGGTTTATACCCACGCTGGTCAGGTGAGCATCTACGCAAGCGCCGTGGACTTATTGACCCAAAGACTTGGGCTATGGTTTACCAACAGCAAGATGTTGAGTCAACCGCAATCTTTAGTCCTGACTGTGTACGCGGATCTATCTCAGGTATGCGAGCAATCGGACCTTTGATTCCTAGCGCACCAGGACATCCTGATGTTATTAACGATCAATACATTGTTTGCTCAATGGATCCTGCCATGTCTGGCGATACTTTCTCAATCGTAATGGCTGGCGATAGAACCACAGGCAAGCGGTATTTGCTAGAGGCATCACGGATGCCCGCACCTACCCCACAGCAGATCAGAGATTTAATTAAGACATGGACGGACAAGTACCGCCCAAAGGTATGGGTAATTGAAAAGAACGCGTTTCAATTGTTCCTTACCCAAGACGAAGAAATTAACCGCCACCTCGCTTCTAGAGGTATCAGGCTAGTGCAACACTATACTGGCGCAAACAAGATGGATGCTGAATTCGGTGTGGCATCTATGGCGGGACTGTTCGGCTCTGTAGACAACCAAGGCAAACACATGAAGAACAACCTATTGGAATTGCCACGAGCCGACAACGAACATGTTAAAGCGCTGATTGAGCAATTGATTACTTGGTCAGCAGGAACTAAGAACAAGCAAGACGGTCCTATGGCTCTGTGGTTTGCAGAGACGCAGATGCGTGACTACATCAACCAAGCAGGTGCATATGGTGGTACCTTCGTAAAAAATCCTTTTGCTACCCGCGATCAGTTGAAACAGCGCCGAGTAGTGAACCTAGAGGAATATCAGAAACTTCAAGAAAAACTAGCAGTCAACGGGGGAACCTTCTATGGCAACAGATATTGACGTACTTGCGGTAAAGGTACGCAAGTTACGCGATCATTACCATACTCGTGATGCTCGCTATGCAGACTTGCTTTCAATCCGTCAAGGTAACATCCAACAGGTATTCCCTGGCATGTTCCCTGATGAATTCCCTAAGCCAATGGTTGCCAACTTCATTGACGTTGCTGCCCGTGACGTATCAGAAGTAATCGCACCGCTTCCTACCTTCTCTTGCATGACAACTAATAGCACCTCAGATCGTGCTAGAAAACGCGCTGACATCCGCACTATGATTGCTGCTGGATACCGCGACACATGCAACCTACAGACTTTGATGTACTCAGGTGCAGATCGCTACATCACCTACGGTATGTTGGCTTTTATCGTAGAACCAGACTACGAAAACAATCGCCCAATGATCCGTATTGATAGCCCAATTGGTACCTATCCTGAATACGATAGATTCGGCAAGTTGCTTTCCTACACCAAGCGCTACCAAAAAACAGTGCGCGAACTTATCAATGATTTCCCAGAACTTGAAGGCGAAATCCGCGGACAATATGAAAACCGCAACTCAGAGCGTATGCTTGAGATATTCCGCTACCAAGATAAGGACGAGTTAGTTCTCTTTATCCCAGAGCGTAGAAACCTAGTTCTTGAACGTGCTAAAAATACCCTTGGCGAACTACCAGTAGTTATTGCTGTACGTCCTGGCGTTGACTCAGATGAGAACCAACGCGGTCAGTTTGACGACATCATGTGGGTACAAGTTGCCCGTGCTAGATTTGCAACACTTCAACTAGAAGCAGCACAGAAGTCTGTTCAAGCACCTTTTGCTCTACCAGCAGATGTTAACGTTCTTGAAATCGGACCAGATGCAACCATTCGTTCTGCTAATCCAGAGAAGATCCGCCGTGTTGGTCTTGATATTCCTAACGGCATTTTCCAAGAGACAGCACAACTAGATCAAGAATTACGTACCGGCTCACGTTACCCTGAAGGTCGTCTAGGACAACAATCAGGTTCAATCGTAACTGGTCGTGGTGTACAAGCCCTAATGGGTGGCTTTGATACCCAAGTCAAGACTGCACAAGCAGTACTTGCTGAAACCTTTCGCCATGTAATGCGTATCTGCTTTATGATGGACGAAAAGTTATTTGGTGATGTTGAGAAGGAAGTACGCGGTGTTAACGCTGGCGCTCCTTACGAAATTACCTATAAGCCAAAGGATGCAATCCAAGGCGATTACTGGTGCGATGTTACTTATGGTTTAATGGCTGGACTAGATCCAAACCGCGCTTTGGTATTCGGATTACAAGCACGTGGTGATAAACTTATCTCTCGTGACTTCTTGCGTCGTCAGATGCCATGGGAACTAAACGTAACCATGGAAGAAGAAAAAGTTGAAATTGAAGAATTACGCGATGCGTTAATTCAAGCAGTATCAGGTTATGCTCAAGCGCTACCTGCTATGGCTGCACAGGGACAAGATCCTTCTAAGATTCTTACAGCAATGGCCCAAGTAATTGATGGTCGTGCTAAAGGTAGGTCAATTGAAGAAGTAGTTGCTGAGGCTTTCATGCCACAACAACAAGAAGTTTCCCCTGAAGTTGCAGCCGCAGGTGAGGCACAAGCCCCTGGACAGGCTCCTTCGGGGGAGCCTACTCAACCAGGACAACCTGGTCAAGAAGGACAACTCCCACCAGGATTGTCTGCTACTGGAAGAATGCAAGGCGTTGCTCCAGGACAAGCAGGAATGGCACCTGGCGGACGACCTGCACTAGAGACACTACTCGCAGGACTTTCATCTTCTGGTGCGCCAAACCTATCGGCAGGCGTTATCAGAAGGCAGCCAGTATAAAACGCGTTTGGCTGTCTAATTCAATCCTATAGGAGATAAACAATGGCAACAATGAAGTCATCACTGACTACAAAGGTTCCTTCACCAAAGAACCAAGGTGGACATGGATCCTCACAAGCAGTAACACAAAAGACTGGTATCCAATCAAAGGCAGGCGCTTCAAAGGCTAAGCCTTCAACAAGTCTTTACTCAAAGCAACCTTCAGGCACAAAAGGCACAGGAACAACTGCCGGAAAGCCAATGAAGTAAATAAATGAATTTGGATGAGCAGGGCAACGTTCCTACACGGGTAACCAAGTGGGACATATTTGCCCTGTTCTCTAATACCGCATCTGATTTTGCGGATGTAATATCTAACTTCTTTCAGATATTAACTGAGATGTTAGCGACGCAGGCAAGTTTCGTGGAAGACGAAAAGTCGTTTCACGAGTACGCAGCCCGAACCATTGAAACACTACAAGAGGGAGAATAAGCATGCCACAGGCAGATAAGCCAGCAATGGTAGCAACTCCAACAAAAAATAGAACTGATGGCGGTGCTGGTTCAAAACAATCAATAGCTTACATATCTGGTATGCCAAATTACGGCGATGGTCAAGATCTAACTAATCTTCAAGCATCAGCGCCTATGGCAGCAACACCTGATGTAAAGCCAATGTCTACAGCTGATATAGCCCAAGCGGCACAGCAAGGACAACAACCTGCTCAACAAGCACCTGTAGATATGTCAACACTTCCAAAGTTGACAGATCCATCTCAACGTCCTTGGGAGCATGTAACAACTCCACACCCAGTTCAACAAACTGGCGATATTCAAGGGCAATATCAAACCGCTTATAGCCTATTTCAATCAATGGCTTCTGCACCAAATGCTTCTCCTACAATGAAGTACTTAGCGCAGAGAATAGGACAGGCATTCTAACTTGGCTGGTATTGACTGGACAAACTGGGTAACACCTACGCTTGCCGCCAATCCTGGTGCTGCGATAGATGTTGCTAATTCAACTAATCCCGCTGTTACTTCGCAGGTAGTTTCGCATGCCGTAAATACCATCGGCGCACAAGACGGCATTGCTGAACAAGCAGCCGCAAATGGTACACAAAGTTTTTGGGGTAAAGTAGGAAATGGCTTATCTACTGCCATGTCATGGGCAGCAAAGCCACTACAAGAGATTCAAAAAGATTACAAGTTTATCCACTCTGTATATACAAACAACGGTTTTCTACCAGGATTTGCAGCCACACTAGGAGTTGTTGGTGGTGGCGCACTTGGTGCTTTAGCAGGTCCAGCAGGTGCAGCTATTGGTGCAGATGTTGCAGCGGCAGCAGAGCGCAAACTAGCAAACCTATTTCCTGGATACAAGCAATCGGTTCAAAACTCTGAAGATCCAAACTATAAAGTTTCAGCAGGTCGTGACTTTACCAATGTAATAGGTTCAGCGCTAGATACAGTTGGATTAAAAGCTGCAGGAGATGCTTTTAAGTCTACCGATAAAGGTTTATTTGGTTCATTTGGTTCATTTTTATCAGGTATAACGGATGCTGGCTTTGACGTAGAAGCAGACCCAATTAGCATTATTGGTCGTTTTGGTCAAGCTATGCGTGGCGGTAAGTTGCTTAGCCTAGACGCTGCCGGACAAACTCAACTTAAGTATCCACTTATGAGAGCCATTCCTGGTGTTAAGAATTTTCTTGATGCTCAATCAGGTGCTGCTATAACATCAGATCAAATTGATGCAGTGCGTCAAGGCACTGGTATTTTTAATGCAACATCACGTAACTACAATCGTGCTATTCAAGACATCGCAGATACCGCTAAGAATTCCAAGACTAGCGCAGAAGCTGCTGGTGAAATCGCAACAAAGTATCCTCAACTTGGAACAGTTGCAGCTGGTCGTCTTGCTAAGATGGATAACGTAGATGAAGTCCATCAGTTCCTCAAGACTGGTCTTTATTTTGACGAATTAAGTGGCACTCTTGCTGGTCATGCCATGTTGCCACAACGCACATTACTTCGCGCTAAGTTTACTGAGCCACTTCAAGATCAACTGAAGGTTAACAAACTAACCTCTGGCGTATACAAGACCTTCTCAGGTTATATGCCATACAGTGTTGACGCTCAAACTGGCAAACTATCTTTAACTCAATTCCGTTGGAATGCGCCTGACGCAACCACAACCGTATACCGTATTGCTCGTTTTGGTATGGGCGATTCAGCAGCCAAAGAGATGGCTGGTAAGTATGCGGAAGCAGTAGCAGCAAACGACATTAATGCTGCACGTGCTATCAAAAATCAAACTTACTTTGAGTCTTTGAAAGCAATGGGATTGCCTGATGATAACTTCCTTGTCAAGAAAGCATTTGACGAAACCAATAGCGTAGATGAGCCTTTAGTTGGTACACAGATCTACGGATCAAAAGTTACTGGTGAGCCATTGGGTGAATATACAACCAAGACTGGCGATACTAAGGTTGATGGTATTAACCCTCACCACGCTAATGATATGTTTAACATTCCTAACTTCTATGCAATGAAGCGGGCTGTGCGCGATCTTGGTCGTGTAAATAAAGTCTTAGGTCAAGCAGATGATTTTATTGCTGACAAATATACCAACACATTCTTTAAGCCATTAGCCCTTGCAACAGCAGGTTTCGGTCTACGTGTAGCAGCGGCAGAACTTATCCCTACATTTGCTCGCTACGGCATTATTAATACATTTAAGGCTAAGTTAGCAGCATCTGCCGCTAAAGCAGATTACGACCTTACTTCAGGTGAAGCAAAGCATATTCTTCCAGCAGCGCTTACATCTCTTGGTATTTCAAAGGGTATTAGCAATGCTTGGGATAAAACTGGTTTTCCAACCTTTCAAGAAGCTAAGGCTCGTGGATTAAAGTTTGCTGCAAAAATGACTGCTCCTGAGCAGATGGATCTTGCTCAACAATTAATCATGGCAAACAAAGGCCATATTCTTTCAGAAGCCGTATCACCAGGACATGGTGATGATGCAATGACTGCTTATCAATCAAGCAAAGCAGCGCACTATTATTATCAAATTCAAAAGAACAGTCCTATGTTTCGTGATTTGCCTGAGTACACAACTTACTCGGTAGATAGCCCACACTTTGTACCACGCTATGCAACTAATCTTCTTCGTGCTTCACAAGAACCAGTAAATAAAAATATTGCTTCAGACTTTGTAAAAGCACTTGGTAACAAAAGTAAACTTCAAATTGAAGATCATCTTGATTATATGCCTCAACATGCAGAATATCAAGCCTTGCGTGAAGACTTAATTAACAAAGAACATAACCGTATTTTGGCTACCCTTGCTGGTGATTATAAGCCATACAACGCTGAGTCAAAGACACTTCTTCGTTGGCAAAGACAAGATCCACGCGCTTTTGCTGCGGATCGTGTTGACAACGCTTTGGGCATGATGATCGGTAAAGACGGTACAGTTCTAAAAAATGTGGCAAAGAACCTATCTAATGGTGATGCTACAGATCTAAATGAAATTGCAGCCATGGCTCAAAAGATGCCTAAGTCTATGCCAGCAGCTGTAGCAGGTCCAATGCTTGAGCCTTACGTTGGTAGCAAAAACTGGATTACTACAATTGCCAACCTTGGATTCAAGAAGGTAATGGATCCAATTGTAAGCAACCTTTCACGTGAACCTTTGTATTTGATGCACGTAGCAGACGCTTATGCCAAGTATGTTCCAATGATTGAAAACGGAACTATGGAAGCAAACCAAGCCCTACGCTTTGCTCAAACACAAGCGACATATGGCATGCTTCCACAGATCCACAATACGGCTTTGCGCAATCAATTTGCTCAATTGTCTCGTAACTTCTTGCCATTTTACTTTGCTCAAGAACAGGCTTTGAAACGTGCTTTCCGCACACTCAAAGATACAAGCATTATGTCGCCTGCTTTTTCAAGAGGTTTGCGCTTCTATCAACTAGCAGAACATGCTTTATCTGATCCTACTTTCATGGAAACAGACGACCAAGGCAACAAGTATATTTACATACCTGGCGCTGGTGCTTTTGGTAAAGCAGTTCAAGGTGCGCTAAACGCATTTGGTGTGCCAATGGTATCTGGTCTACCACTTACCGTTAAGGGAAGCATGACTTCTCTGAAGTCTGTATTGCCAGAACTTCAAACACCTGGCGTATCGCCGTTCCTTGCAGTAAGCGGAAACATTCTTTCGGATTTTTTCCCAGCGCTTAATCCTGTAGTTAAAGGAACAATCGGAGATATATCATTTAAGCGTGGGATGCTTGACACAGTAGTTCCTGCTGCATGGTTTAAGAGTGCGGTTGATGCTGCTGGCGTTAATGGTGTTGACTTTGGCAATCAGTATAGCAATGCTCTTTCAGGGGCTTTGGCGGCGGCTTACTACCATGGTCAAGTGCCATCTCAGAATGCTGACAAATGGCAATTACAAAACTACGTTAACCGTATTAAGGATAACGCTAGAAGTATCTTGATTATCAAGTCTGTACTTGGTTTGTTATCTCCATTAGCCCCACAGGTATCTCAAGAAGATGCTGGGCTACGCGATGAATTCTGGAAGTTAGTAAAGCAAAAGGGTAACTATAACGATGCCCTAATGACCTTCCTTGGCGAGCATGGATCTAGTTCAGTTTCCTACACTGTAAGCAAAACTGAAAATATGATACCAGGCGCTAAGTATCCTTACGTTCAAGGTACTGTTGATTTTATTAAGAATAATCCACAATGGTTTAGCGACAAATCAAATGTTGCTTCTGGTGCGTTTTTCTTAATCCCACAAGATCCAACAGCGGTAAACGATAAGACCGTGTACAACGAACTTCTAAATATGGGACTTCGTTCTACTCGTTCTCCAAAAGATCTTTTAACTCAGTTCTACATTGCCGAAGGCGATGCTTTGATTGCTGGCGATAAAGCCACCCACACAAAGATTATTGCCCAAGCTAAGGCAAACTATGACACCTATAGCGAGAAGCAAGAGAATGATCGTTGGTCTGCTGTTATGACTAAGATGAAAAACCTTCACCCAATATGGTATGATTCTTACACAAATCAAAACGGTAAAAACGATGCGCTTAATGCATACAACCAATTGCAACAAATCTTTACTTCTCCTAATGCCCCAACCCATGACCAAGCAAACCTTGTTCGTGGCTTGATGAACGATTACTCAGTTCACGCACAACGAATGAATAATTTTAAGACCTTTAATATTCAAGGCCCAGCAGTTAATGAAGAAAATCAAAACTGGCAAAATCACCTTGATGCTGTTGCTCTAAACGAACCACGTTTGGCTGCAGTCATCCAAAGCGTATTCTCAAAGTTAGGTTAATAAATGGCGACTCCAACACCGGTAAGTTCTATTGCCAATCCAGCAGACGGTACGATCCATGTAACCTATAGTGATGGAAGCGTACAAACACTTCCAGCTGCACAAGCACAACAATTAAAGTTATTACCACAAGACCTTAAGCCAGCCGTTACTAATGCTGGTGGCTTTGGTAGTGCTGGTGGATATGGTGGAAATGTTCCTGCTGGGGCATTTGGTGGCAATACTGCTGGTACTGGATCAACTATCTATGATCCAAACTCAGGAACGTCAGTAAGTGCTACAGGTTCAATTCCACTTAAAGTAGGTGGCAAGGTAGTTCCTACCTCAATTGGTGATTTGCTATCACAAGCCCGTACACCTACAAACCTTGCACAAATTCGTAGTTCTTTGGTCAAGGCTGCTCTTATCAGCAAGTCTGAGAAAAATCCAACTCGTATTCAAAACGCTTGGATTCAAGTATTGCTTGGCTCACAACAAAGCCAAATGGATCCAAACGATTACCTTGCTAGCCTTAAGGCTCAAGGCTTTGGACAAAATGCTCCTGTAACTCAAACCAAGACTACAGATTACAGCAAGGTAGCAGACGGTTATTTTTACCAAACATTTAACAAAGTATTTGGTCGTATGCCAACCGCTATGGATATGGCATCACCTTACAAGGATGCAAAGGGTAACACCCTTACTTGGCAACAGGCGCTAGTCGCTGAGGCTAAGAAGCCAGGAAACCAAGAGTCAGTAACAACAGTTACTAATCCAGACGGAACCGTTAGTAGCGAAACATCTACACCAGGATTTGACCCACAGGTATGGTTACAACAACAACTTACTAACTCATATGCAGATGCTATTAAGGCTGGCAAAACCACAGCCCAACAATCTGACATTGACAAGTACAACCAATTGGCTGCCAAGTATGGTGTCAATACAATTGACCCAACAACCAAGCAACTAGATGTTAATACTCGCTTAGATTTGGCTAACCTTGAAAAAGGTACCTTGACTTTTGACAATATTGAAAACAACTTCAAGAACATGGCTTTGGCTAAGTACGGCTATCTCAAGCCACAACTAGATGCTGGACTTTCACCTATGGATGTAGCAAAACCTGCTATTGACACAGTGGCTCAATTGCTTGAAAAAAATCCAGCAACAGTAACTCTTGACGATCCATATGTACAGAAGTACCTACAAGGAGACGGGAAGACAACCATGAGTCAATCAGATTTGCAGTCAATGGTTAAGCAGGATCCTTCTTGGAAGTACACCCAAAACGCACATGCTCAATTATCAGATTTAGCATCAAGCGTATTACAGAGATTTGGATTTAATGCGTAATGGCAACTGACTATATCTCATCAAACGTATCCAATGCTGCTAATCAAGCAGCAATAGCAGCGGCTGCAAAGGCAACCACACCAGCCCAAGCATTTCTACCTGCTCCAACTACTCGCACTGTTCAAGGTCCAGTAGTTCAGCAACCTGCTCCTGCTACTCCTGCTACACCAGCAACACCAACTACTTTTACCCAAGCAGATGTTGATGCAGCAGTTAAAGCCGCATTAGCAAATCAAGCAGCAACTGCTGCAGCAGCACGGCAAACAACCGTTAACGATGCCTTTGGTCAATTTCAAGCACAATTTCAAGCGCTTGGTTTAGGTGATTTGGCTAACGCTTTACTTTCAAAAGTAACAGCGCCAGATGCTCCTACTACATCTGCTGGATGGTATGCAGCCCTTCAGGCTACTCCTGAATACCAAGATCGTTTTGGTAAGACAAACGCTATGCGTACTGCCAATGGCTTGCCACAACTTAGCGAAGGCGATATTCTTAAATCAGAACAAAACATTTCAGATACCCTTCGTAACATGGGTATGCCTGCTGGCTTTTACGATCAACCATCAGACTTTCAACAGTTTATCGCTCTTGACAAATCAGCAGCAGAAGTTGGCGACATCGTTCAATCTTACAAGGACATTGCCGCAACTCAAGTAGATCCTGCTAGAACAGCAGCGCTACAACAGTATTACGGTATTGATCTTGGTGGCGTAGCAGCAATGCTCATGGATCCAACCAAGGCTCAACCAATCCTTAACGCTATTGCTCAAAAGGGTACATTAGCCGCAGCCGCATCTAGCGCAGGAATACCTGATATTGCAGGTGCTGCACAAGTTGCTGGTGGTATGGGTGCTGGCGCACTTGATTACGCTAAGCAAGCACAAGCCTTTGCATCAGCGCAACAACTTAACCAACAGGCTGGAACATTAGCAAATATATATGGCAATGCCTACGGTAACTATAACACCGCACAAGGTTTGCAAGAAGCATTAAGCGGTCCTGAAGCCGTACAGGCTCAAGCCACTCGTCAACGCTTAGCAACAGCAGAAACATCAGCATTTGGTGGATCTGCCGGAGCAAGTTCACAAGGCCAATCACTTGGCATAGGAACAGCCCAAGGCGTTTCCTAATTTAAGTTCCGTCGCCACCAACCAGTATGGATGACGTGTATTAAAAACTGGAAGTGGGAGCCAACCATCTTTCCCCTGAGATGACTTGCGGCCTGCGCATCAACCAACGAAAGGGAGTGCCACATGGCAAACCAATATGAAGATGACGAAGACGATCTAGACCTAGAAGATACACCTACTCAGGTGGATCCAAATGGTCCAGCAAATCTCCGTAAAGCATTAAAGCGAGCAGAGAAAGAAAAGAAAGAATTAGCCGAGCAATTGGCAAACATTCAATCTGATCTTCGCAATCGTTCAGTCAAAGAAGTATTGGCACAGAAAGGCGTACCTGATAAGGTCGCCAAGTTTATTCCTGGCGATGTTCAAACGCCAGAGCAGATTGACGCATGGCTTACTGAAAACTCGGATGTATTCGGTTTTCAAAAGGCTGAAGCAGAAACTGCTCCAATCTCCGACGAAGAGCAAACCAATCGGGCAGCGTATCAACGCATCAATGCCGCAACACAAAATGCGAATACCCCAACAAGAGATGCCGACCTAATGGCAAAAATAACAGGGGCTAAGTCAATTGAAGATCTTAACGCATTAACAGGTAACGCTTCTCAGCGTCGTAGATAAATCCATTAACCGCACAAACCTTAATAGAAAGAAGGTGACACAGTGACAAACGCATATACAGATACATCAGGCGGTTCTCTAGGTACTTCCCTAGTACAGACAGCTTATGATCGTTACGTAGAGTTTGCACTCCGTGCTGTACCTCTAGTCCGCGATGTCGCAGACAAGCGTCCAGTACAACAAGCAATGCCAGGTTCTTCTGTAGTCTTCCAGATCTACACAGACCTATCAGCAGTTACTTCACCACTTTCAGAAGACGTTGATCCAGATGCTGTAGCCCTAGGCAACACAACACCTGTCACCGTTACTCTGAACGAATACGGTAACGCTTCACTTGCAACTCGTAAGTTAGAGTTGTTCTCACTCTCAGACGTAGATCCAGCAATTGCTGACATCATCGCGTTCAACATGGCTGACTCACTTGACACAGTTGCGCTTAACACCCTTGTTGGTGGACCAAACGTAATTGCTGAACTTACAGGTGGAGCCACTTCTCCAGTATCTACCTACGCAGGTACATACACCAACGGAACAACACAAAAGTCAATTGACGGAACATCTGTTATCCGTTCACGTGACATCCGTCTTGCTGTAGCTAAGCTACGTGCAAACAAGGCTGTCCCACGTCAAGGCGAATACTACTGGGTTGGTATCCACCCAGAAGTTTCACACGATCTTCGCGCAGAAACCGGTTCAGGCGGATGGCGTGATGACCATAAGTACTCTGAGACAGGTTCATCAGAATTCTGGCCAGGAACAATCGGAACCTACGAAGGTGCAATGTTCGTTGAATCACCTCGTATGTTCAACGCAGCAGACGGTACTGGCGGATCAACAGGTTCAGGAACCTTCGGTTCTGCATGGACCTATGGTACCGGCGGTGTACGCGTATTCCGTACCCTCGTTGCTGGAAAGCAAGCACTTGCTGAAGCAGTTGCCGAAGAACCACACGTTATCTTCGGACCAATTGTTGATAAGTTGATGCGTTTCCGTCCAATCGGATGGTACGGCGTTCTAGGATGGCAACGTTATCGTGATGCTTCCTTGGTTCGTATTGAATCATCTTCATCAATTCACAACTCTTAGTTCTAACTAAGTAGCCGTGTTAGCCCCATCTTCGGGTGGGGCTACCACACAACTCAAGGAGAATAATGGCATATCTGTTCAAACCACCTACGGTAGATGAAAGCCCAGCAGGCTTTAGCCGTTTGTTTTGGCGTTACAGAATTGCCCGTGGTGACACAATTCTTGTCTATGGCACAACCACTGTACGCACACGTACACCAGGCGTAGACGAAACTCAAGATGCAGACTACTGCTACCTAGGCGGACATGAGTACATACTGTCCCAAGGTGAATACGACATTCTAGTAGCCAATGGCTACAGTGCAAACATAACAACTATTTAGGAGATTAAGTGAATCCAGGTAGATATAACATCACCGTTGTTAACGGTACTACATTTCAACTTTCTCCAGTATGGAAGGTTGATAACCTTCCTGTAGACCTAACAGGCTACACCGCTGATATGCAGGTAAGGGACATCAGCAACAACTTAATCGTTGAACTTACAACCAGTAGCGGTATCTCAATTGCTGCTGCACTTGGTCAGATCAATTTAACTTTAACCGCTACACAAACTTCAGCAGGAAATCTGCCAGCAGGTAACTACACCTACGCTTTGAACCTAACAAGTTCAGGTGGAATCGTATATCAAATTTTAACTGGTAACTTTATTGTGGTAGCGAGTGTGAATCAATAATGACCATTAGCGTAAACAGTATTTCAGTTGTTGAAATCCCAGTTACGACTAACGTCTATAACGTTGGTTCTCAGCAACCAGTAATCATAGAACTTGGACCAGTAGGTCCGCAAGGAATTCAAGGTGCAGATGGTACACACGGAACTACAGGTGCCACAGGACCTTCAATTACGGGTGCAACTGGTGCTACAGGAAGCACTGGAAGCGCTGGACAAACTGGAGCAACGGGTGCTACGGGAGCCAGTGGAAATACTGGTTCTACGGGTGCCACTGGACCAACTGGTCCAACAGGACTAACTGGGTCTACTGGAGCCACAGGAGCCTCTATAACAGGCTCTACAGGCGCTACAGGGGCAACTGGTGCCACTGGTGCAGGCGGTACGCTAGGCCATTACGGTAACTTCTACGACACCACTACCCAGACCAACGCAGGCGCTACTAGCGCAAACCTCATTACCATTAACACCAATGCTGGCTCAAGTGGCGTAAGCATCGTCTCATCTAGCCAAATTACTTTTACCTATGCTGGTACTTACTCAGTAAACCTTTTAGGTCAATTCATCACCACTGGCGGTGGAAGCAACTACCAAGTAAACGTTTGGTATGCCCTCAACGGAACTGCTGTGACTCAATCAACCGCAGTCTTTACAACCTCTGGCGTTAACAATCAAGTCCTTGCAAACATTGAAGATTTGGTAACAGTTAATGCTGGTGACTACATCCAGTTCTACTGGTCATCACAAAACACCTATATGGAATTACTAGCAGTTGCTGCTGGTTCATCTCCGACTCGT
>Ga0207957_1000131_pt1 | contig 17732 bp, 25 predicted proteins | sample CryBogCBH27Jun07_FD_184603 | JGI IMG/M metagenome (GOLD analysis project Ga0207957, IMG submission 184603) | Freshwater microbial communities from Crystal Bog, Wisconsin, USA - CBH27Jun07 (SPAdes) | ecosystem: Environmental > Aquatic > Freshwater > Lake | place: Crystal Bog, Wisconsin, USA...
GCTAATAGTTCGCATAACTCGGTGTGTCCTCTCCGTATGAGGATGGCTCTAACAGGAGCCGCAAAACCTGTAAATCAGGCCGCAAACAAATGCTTTCAGCGTGCCGGAAAGCGACACAGAACCAAATCACGCATCGTACTCGCACGCGAGTGCTGTGCAACCTTGGGGTTGTCGCATTCCAAATGGTTGTGACTACTTCAAGTCAACCAAAACAACAAAATGGCAGATACCAATAACTGCATCCCGCTGTCCACGATCCAAAACTTCGCCAGCAAGGATGTCAACCGCATCATCGGTCAGATCGCTAAAGTTCTGGCCCGTAAGTCCCCCTACATCAACGCGATTGATGGCGGCACGCTCCCCAGCGTTTCCGACACCGTCCGTAGCGTTGTCGAGGAAATGGCCGTTCCGGCTGCTTCGCTCGCCGCTCCTAACTTCGTCTCCGACCTCACCCTCTGCGGTGTTGGTGCTACGGCTGACCAAGTTGGCTCGACCGAGTATCAGTTCAGCCTTCAGACCCTTCGTGGTGCTGGCCCTCGCGTCTGCGTCAAGCAGGCTCGTGCAGCATTCAAGGGTTCATATCTCCAAGCGCAGGTTTCGCTTGAGAAGACCATCCTCCAGATCCTCAACGCTGATATTCGCTATCAGTTCCTGATCCAGTCTGGCGTTAAGTATGTTGTCAATACCACCCGTTCGTTCACCCAGAACCTCACGGGCGATATGCAGCAGATCAACACGCAGTTCGCGCAGGTTCTTCCTGACGGCCCCCTCAACTTCAAGACCCTCTATCGCATTGGAACCTTCCTTCGCGAGGAGATGCTTGCGGAGCCTTTCGCCTCCAAGGATGGCGAGTTCTTCCAAGTTCTTCTTGGAGCCGATGCCATCGAAAACATCCGCAACGATGCCGATGTCAAGGAAGACCTCCTGTATCTCACCGCTGGCAGCTTCAAGCTGGGCGAGGAGAGCATCAGCGGTTATCAGTTCCAAGGCTATCGTGGTTTCGCCTTCGGTATCGACCAGCAGCCCCTTCGCGCTACTGGCTTCGATGGCTCCGGCAACCTCGTCCTTGTCAACCCCATCGTCAGCACCGCCGTCACGAACGGGTTTGCTCAACGCCGCAATCCGGCTTGGGTGTCCGCTCCTTACGAGGTGGGCTTCGTCATCGCTGGCGAGTCGTTCAAGCGTCTCGTCCCCGAAAACTATGTCGGTGAGGGAACCTTCCGCTTTGCCCCGCAACTCGCGATGGGTGAACTGGAGTGGACTTACTTCCGCGACAACGACTGCAACCTCTACGGGGATTTCGGTCAGCACATCTACCAGATCCAGCGCGCGATCCAGCCGATCCGTCCGCAGAATGTGGTTCCCGTGCTGTTCAAGCGTTGCCCGTTTGACGGTCAGCCGCTGCCCTGCTCGACCTCCTCGACGGGTCTGTAAGAGTAGGTAGTTATCGGTGGTCGGGGGAATTAGCTTTCCTCCGGCCACCTCAACTGCTAACACTTAATAATTATGATTCCTCAAGAGTATAATCTCATTACCGCGATTGCCCAAGGTTCCGCCACTTGGCGGCATTATGTTAAAAATCTTCTTGCCAATCCCGCTATTGGGAATGCCGGAGATTATGCTTCGATGCTTTCTACGACCACGCAAGCGCAAGCGTTAATATCACAATTTCTCAACTAGGCTAAAATTATGTCCGACATCCCTTCCATCCTCAATGATGCTCAATATCGGCATCTTTCCCTGCAAAAACTTGAAAGCATTTCTGGGTTCAATTTGCCTCCCTACAATGGCGTTGAATTAAGCAATTTTGTTGCAGCCGACAAGCCGGGAACAATTGTTCTTAAAAATAGCGGCGAGACTGTCGCTACTTTGACCCTGACCTATGATGGGTCTAATAACCTTACTTCTATCGTCCGTAGCTAATGGCTCTTACAGATAACATTTTAGCTTACTGGAACCTTAATAATAATGGTTCTGGTGGGGTTTCATTACTGGATTCTACCAGTAATGGAAACAATCTTATCGTAAATGGCTCTCCTGATCCGTCTTTGGGATCTGGTATTATTGCAGGAGATGCGGTTGGAAATGGATCTGGTTATTATAGAACCACAAATTCTTTAGATTTTTCTGGTGACTTCTCTATTAATTATTGGACAGCAATTCCAATTGGAGTTGTACCTGATGTTCAGCAATTTTCTGGAGCATCATATGGAGAATTTCAACTTAATTTGTGTTCTAACAGATTATATGCCGGAATTACAAATGGTGGAGATATAGCTTCATATAATTTTAGTCCAACTTTTGATAGTTGGTATATGATTAGCTGTACTAGAAGTGGTGCAGATATTAAAATATACGTTAATGGAAGTGAAGTTGGAACAGGTAGTAACTCTAGTAATTTTACCGCTATATTTGGTTTATTTGCTTGTAGCGATGGAGGTTATGTTGGTGGATCTTCCGAGGTTCAACTTGATGAAATAGGAGCTTGGAATCGCGCTTTAACTCCAACTGAAATTAATGATCTTTATAACGGGGGAAGTGGCAATACTTATCCATTTTATTCAGGTCTTTACTATAATAATGCACAAGCCGATGGGGATTGGGCAAACCTTTTAAATTGGTGGCAAGATCCCAATTTTACAATTCAGGCAACTTCTCTTCCAACATCTAGCACCCCTGTTAATCTTTACAACCAAGTTACACAAAACACACAAGGTTCCAATCAATGTTTTTGCTCTAATGCTACATTTTGGTCTGCTGGTTTTGCTTATGGATTAACGCTTCAATCAAGCAGTGTTGTTAATATGCAGGGAACTTCTGCAATGGCTGGACATTCTACGGATGGGGTAAGTATGCATGATTCTTCACAACTGACATCAACTTCTGTAATTGATGGAAATGTTACAATGCGTGATTCTTCTAGGGCTTTTGGGTATATCGGAGGAAATGCTTATGTGTATTATGATGGCGGCAATGCACAATACCCAATCGGAGGAACTGTTGCTGGAACTGTAAGTTATATTGGTTGGCCCGCCGCATCTCCACAGTATTATAATGATCAAGTGTCTGGAGCTGGAAACTATGGTCAGATTGACGATCTAAATAATTGGTGGGCAGATGATACTTTTACTACAAGGCCAATTAATTCAGTTGGTTCTCAAGTTCTTCCAGATCCATCTACAGTATGTTATGTTTATGGAACGGGATTTCAATACGCCAGCACATCTGGCTATAATTTTTCGGTAACAAGTATTGATGCATATGGATATGGATCAATAAATTTGGCTTCGGATTTTGATATAACTGTATCAGAAGCCCTTACCATGCACGATAACACATCCTTCCAAGCAGACGGATAAAATAAAACGACTATGGCACTTTACGGAAATGTTGTAATGTTGGACAATAGCTATGGTAGCTATCTTGGTGTGACATTTAACCAAAACCTAACAATGAGAAATAATTCATCGTTAGCTTCTGTTTTTGTAAATGGAAACGCAGATATTTATGATAGCGCAATCGTTGGAATCTCATATTTTGCTAGCTTTTCGTCTCCTGAATTTGCTGTTCAAGGTACGCTGACTTTCCATTCCCAAAGCGCAACTTCTAATGCTCTTAACTTTTTTGCAGGAGCTATTGCTTTTAATGTTCCATCAAGCGGTGGAAGTGGTGGATTTATTTCACGCTTGCTGAGATTCCCTTGGTTTATTAAATTCTAAAATTATGATTATACTATCTTCACCAATTACGATTACGCCTCCTCCGTACAATGGGAAGGCATTTAAGCCAATCACTTTTACTCAAATTGATTGGTTTGTTGTTTATGACAACGCCCGTCAGTCTGCTACTGCAACGATTAAACCAACGGGGCAACATTTGACTCTTTGGAACAAAAATACTACCCCGTCATACGATCAAGCTGGTCAATTTACCGATGCCGATGTAGATGCAAGAATGCGACAATTTTTGAATGTAAATTCTGGCAACGATGCCATTTCTGCGGTTTTACTTGCTCTTTACCCAAAACCAGCCGCATAAACGATTATGACTCCGCATATTGATACCGCCGCTACTGGAGCAATCGGATTTACAGCCCCGATTGCCGCCGCCACAATCTCCTTAGATCCTACTCTGGATCTTGAACTTCGCGTATTGTCTCTTATTATCGGTATCTTTGTGGGTGTTGCCTCTTTTGCCAAGCTGATCTACGACATCTGGGCAGACCATAAGAATCGCAATCGCAAATGAAAACCACACACATCATTGCAGTAATTGCAATGTTGTTGCTAGTTGGATGCTCCCATGCGCCAATAGCAGTTCCCGTTGATCTTGCCCCCGCTATTGCCTCTGTTGACAAGGCTGGTGCCTCCCTAACCCATGCGATCAAATCCAATGACAAGAAGCAAATCGTCCAGCAAGTCCAATATGCGAGGCAAGAACTCGCTGTCGCCAAGAAGCAAATCCTCTCCCAACAAGCCCTCGCTGACCAGTTGGCGGCTACTAGGGACTGGTGGAAGAATCACTCCGCTGAACAGGACACGGAAATCGTGGCCCTCAAGAAAAAGCTATCCCATTTCAATCATCTGCTATTCTTGGCTTCTTCGCTTGCTGGCATTCTTGCGGGTCTGGTGATTGGTAGGTTAGCAATGGCATTCAGCCCGTATGGGGTAGTGCTTGGTATTGGAGCGGGAGCCATCACTTTTGGTGCTGTATGGGCAATTCTCGCGCATCTGTAATTGAAAAGAAACTTACTCAACGCCCTCTTGACTCAAAGAAGGCCGTGTATGCTCTCATCGCGGCTGTCTCTGTGCTTATTGTGTTTGGCATTTCTGCTGTTCTTATTCTCACGCATTCCGAGCAAGCCAAAGAAATTGTCGAACTCGCCAACCTTGTCGTTCTCTTCTTTGGAGCCTTGGTAACGACCCTCATCACGGGGCAAGCCGCTATGGATTGGAAAGCGGCATCCGTTCTTCAGCACTTAGATGTTGACGAGGACAGGGATCAGCATATTGAAAGCAATCAGCCGCTCGCGCCGGAAATCAACATCCTTCGCCGTGATCCAAAAGATTACCTGTTAGAACATGACGAGCAGATTTAGATTTTTCCTGCCATTCATCTTTGAGCATGAATGCGTATTCGCGAAGGGGCATTGGGGAGATTACAAATATGTCATTGCCGAAGAGGTAAAAGGAGATCGCGGAGGCGTAACAAAGTGGGGTTGCGACCTTCGTGAATTCGGAGAAAAGCCGTTTAATCTGACCGCTGATGATATACGCAACCTCGACATGGAGGGAGCTACCAATCTTTATTGGAAAAACTGGATCAGATTCCATGTGGAAGACATAGCATATCCGCTTGGCGAGGTATGGTTTAACTGCAAGGTTGTCAGCGGTGCTGGGCAGGCAAATAAGATCCTAGAAAGGACAAATCACGATGCAGCAGCATTTATCAAAGACCAGAAGCGTGTAAACCAGTTGATTGTGGACAGACATCCTTCTGACATCAAATTTTTGGGCGGATGGAATGCTAGGCTGGACGATCTCTGCAAGTTCGTGCATATCAGTATTGCGTGAACACCCCAAGGCCAGGCAATATAGGAATTTCTGAATGGAATAATCTCCAAAGAGCTATTGGAATTATCACAGAGCATTTCCCGAATATGGCGTTATTTATAAATTGGGTAGACGATGACGGTGAGACGCAGCACGCCCATATTTTGCAGGGAAACAAATTTGCCATTCAAAATCATGTTGACAAATGGAATAGCGGAGACTTTGATCCGCCAGAAGACGATAAAGAAGTCTTTCAATAAATATGGCAAATATAACCAACCGCTGGCGAAAGATTTTGGCCGTGTCGTGCAGTCACGCCAAATATGTAGATCCAACAGCATGGGAGGCGGTGATGACATTCAAAGAACGATACAAGCCGGATACTATCCTGCATTTAGGTGACTTCATTGATCTCTCCGCGCTGATGGGAAACGGGGTTGGATCTGGTAGCGATGGAGATGAAATAACGCCTGATATCGACACGGGACTTACTCACCTGCGTCAGCTAATGGCAGGGTGTAAAAACCCATACATTCTCTGCGGCAACCATGAGGACAGAGCATGGAAATTGACCCGCAGCAAGAATTCCGCCACCGCATACTGCGCCCACAAAATTGTTAATGCGATTGAAGATACGGCCAAGAGCCTGAAAGCTAGGCTGATCCCATATTCTGGAATTGAGCAGATCGTTGACATTGCAGATATTGGCCTTACTCATGGAACTATCTACAACGAAATGGCTGCTAGGGACATGGCAACCTCATATTGCAATGGTCGCCGCCGCAAAATAGCGTTTGGACACACGCATAAAGTTGCCGTTGCCAGCGCGAAAACACACGCAGGCGGCACGGGATACAATATCGGGACATTGACCGCCAGAGGATCGCTTGAATATGCAAAGAATCGCCCTAGCACATGGGCATGGACACAAGGATTTCTGTGGGGAGAATACAACGAATCACTAAATCAATCTTCATTGCAAATAACCCAGCGAGCGCATGGGGAGCAATGGAGGCTACCAGTATAAATACATGAAAAACAATAAATCAGCCAATGATTGGCTTGCAGAACTAATGCAATCATCCGGCCCTTCTGGGCTGGTTGACGAAGTGCCAGAGGGATGGATAACGCTAGTAGATATGGCGCAGCAAACTTGTTTGTCGCTTGCAACCATGAACAGCAGGGTTCAAAAGCTGCTTCTTCAGAACAAATTACAGAGAAAGAAATTCAGGATTAAGACAGGCAGGGCAATTAGCGATGTCTGGCATTACAACAAAGTGTGATTTTATCTTTACAAACCGCAAATTATAATTGATAACAACACATTATGTCTGACTGCGGATGCAATTCTAACGGAAACTATAATTCCTCGTATTCTAGTGCTTGCCGACCTGATATTCCCTATCCGAGCATTTCGCACGAAAGCGTTCCTAGCCTGATTGACAACCTTGTAGCTGCTCTTTACGGGACAATTACCAAAAGCGTTGTTGGAGGCAAGATTGTTTGGACTATTCCCTGCAATCCTTCCACCTACAATCCAATCTTTGGAGTTGCTCCCCTTCAGGGAGAGGGAATGCTTTGCTACATTGTCCGCGCATTAAGCCTTAATCAAAATACAACGGGGATTGTTTATACTGGATCTACCCAGACGCTTACTAATAAAACTCTGGATTACACATCAAATCCTAGCTCTGCTTCTATTATTGACGCTACAATCACTACACCTACGATTTCTTCTCCAACGATCAACAATTTAACGGTAACTGGAACGCTATCACTTCCTGCTGGTTCTATCACCAGCACTATGATCGCTAATGGAACTATTTTAGATGCAGACATATCTTCATCTGCTTCTATTTCTTATTCAAAATTATCACTTGGTTCTTCTATTGTAAATTCAGACATATCTTCATCTGCTGCTATTTCAAACAGCAAACTTGAAGGAAACCCATCAAGCACAAATACTATATCAACAATAGTTTTGCGCGATTCGTCTGGAAATTTTTCTGCTGGAACTATTACAGCAGACTTAATTGGCAATGCATCTACTGCTTCAGCACCACTTGCAGGATCATATTTGAATACATTATTGCCAAAAGCAGCAGCAAACATAAGCTCAACTAATGTTGTTTCTGGAAATATAGGAACAACAATTACCTCTTCTGGAGCAATAGGGAATTTTACAGTTAATTGTTCTTCAATAACAAGCAACTCTATTATTGTGCTTACTCCATTGGCATCTAGCGCAACCGCAGTTGTTACTTCAAAAACTGCTGGAAGTTGTGCTGTTTACACAGGGGTATCATCGCAACCATTTTCTATAGTTATTATATAATTATTGATTTGATTATAAAAAACATACTCACAAAATGCCATATACTAGCACACCAGTAACTCTTCCTGATGGATTCCACGATTTGGGAGAAAAGATCATTCCGCCGTCCCCAATTGAATCAGCGGAAAAGAACGAGGAGACGCAGGCCGCAGAGGAAAACATCCATTATCCTTCGCTTTATTTTGACACTGCGCCAGCAGATCTTAAGGGTCTTCCAAAAGAGGGAACTGCTGTCATTCATTATCGCAAGGTAATGGAAAGGACCGAAAAGACTGAGCGCGATGGTAAGACCATCAAGCGTTATTGTCTTGAGCTAGAAATTCATGGGATTAAGCCCTCTGGTGAGGACGCTACATACGAGACCAAAGAAATCGAACCCGACGATGAGGATGCCATCGAAAAGGGGCTAGAAGCTGCGTCCGAAGAAGTATCAACCGAACCAAACGAAACCGACAACGACTAAACTTATGGCTAACGACAAAACTATGCCCCCTAACGATCCTAATCCCGCTCCCGATACGGGAATGGGTGCTGCTCCTGCTGACAAGATGGCTCCTGATACAGGCGCACCTGCTGGCGATGGATCTGTGATGATTTCCATGCCCAAGGCCGCTTTTGATGCCATCCATCAGCTTATCGTTCAGCTTGCCCAAGGCGTTGATTCTCTCGCCCAAGGCGTGAATCAGCAAGCCGCTGGTGCTGGAGAGGCTCCCGCTGGTGAAATGCCTCCTGCTGGCCCTGAAGGCGGAGCCGCTGGCGAATCTCCCGCCGACGAAGATTTCCTTAAAGGAATTGCCGAAGCTGGAAGTATGCGATAATATCCCAAAATGTTCGTCTCGCAGATATATGACGAGGCCGCAGAAATTCTTGCAACGACCGACCAAAAGAAGGTTTTCCGCAAGCTAACGCAGGCCGTTCAGACTCTTATGGAGTCTGGTCATTACTTCCACACCAATCAGGAAGTAGATGTCTGCACAGGATGGGACGGACAGACCATTACGCTGCCTCGCGGGATTGAAGTCCCGCTTGGGGTGAATGTGGACGGATCTCCTACTTATTTCAGGGGTAGGCTGTTTCAGTATCATGTAAACAAGGGAGGGATGTATAACCCTGTTGATTGGGCGTGGGATGACAGGGGATTCGTGGCGACCATCATGGACATTCGCCAGCCTTCCCAGCTAGTGGCAATTTCCGAGCATAGTGTTGATGCAGGAAAGCAAATCAGGGTTGTTGGAACAGACTCTAATAACAGGGAGCTTCGCACACAATTCCCAGATGGCACAACCGCTGATGGAATTCTTGTTCCTATTCACGCGCAGTCTGATTTTGCCTATGGGACGATTGAGCCTGATGGCGTGACGATCCAGACCCGCGATGTCGGGGTTTCTCCGTTTACCAAATTCGCATCTACTTCTGCACACCAGTTTCAGTCCGGCCAGTCTGCCGTCCTTTCTCTTGGATCTGGCACGATGCCTAGCTTTATTTACGCTGGTCAGACTTATTACATCGGGGTTGATGACGCTAACACGATCCAGCTTTACCAAAACTCGCTTGATGCCAAGGCAGGAACGAATCCCGTCTTCCTGCAAAGCATCCTTAATGCTGGTACAATCACCCTGACTGACGCACGACCAAGCAATCTGCTGACGGCAATCAATCTTCAGTCCACGCCTCCTATAGCTGTTGATTCTCCTAACGAGCTTACATTTTCGGTTGGCTCTGATACTGGCTTCTCAAATTTTCTTCCTTCGCCTCTGGCCGCTAATACGACCTATTTCGGCCAGCAGCTTGATTCTTCCAACATTCAGGTCTACGCGACAATTACCGATGCCCAGAACGGGACAAATCCTATCCTGCTGACTGGCAACAGCGGCAAGTTCAATACGGACATCAGGAAAGCGATTGCACCTCAAACAATCCTGTCATTTGTTGTTCAACACTATTATTTGAATGGAGATCAGGTTCAGGCGTTTACATCTGGAGGAACACTTCCTACGCCGCTAATTGCAGGCCAGAATTACTTTGTCAATGTAATCGACACCTATACGATTTCATTGCACGAATCACAGGCAGACGCGATTGCTTCTACTGCTACGGCACTTGTTAATCCTATTGTTCTTACTGACAATGGTACTGGAACAAACTCGCTTGTTAAGCTGCTTCCTGCCACATCTGTAACTGGAACGACTAGCCAGATCACAGCGGCTGGCCTGAATATCGCCACTCCTTCTGGATCAGGAGCGCAGTATCAGGCTGTAGTAGTTGGTTCTGTTGTAGGAGCAACTATTACGAATGGTGGGACAAAGTATATCTCTGCACCGACTATTACTTTCTCTGATCCTCCGCCGCCTCCTGCCGGAACGGATCAGACGGTTAGCACGGCTACTGGCTACGCAGTAATGATTCCTGATGCGGTTGGATCTACAACCTATGCAGTCGGAAGCATTGTCATTACTTCTTCTGGTCTTGGGTACACTACAGCCCCGACAATTACGATTGGCAACCCTGCCGGATATGGCGGAGGTGGCGCGGTTATCGGAACCGTCACCGTAACCTCTGGTGCTGTAACCAACATTGCCGTAACCAACGGAGGAAGCGGATACACAAGCGCACCCGTTGTTGTGATTACTGGAGGCGGAGGTAGCGGAGCATTGGCTACTGCTAATATCTCATCTGGCGTTATTACTTCTATTACAATGAACGCAGGAGGATCTGGATATTCATCGACTCCTAGCGTTTCTGTATTGGCTGGAACACAAGCTGCGGCAAAAGCAACATTACAAACATCATTTGTTTCTAGCTTTACGCAAATATCTTCAGGATTTGGCTATACACAGCCACCGCAAGTTAAAATTACGGGAGGTGGTGGAACTGGGGCTACGGCTACGGCAACCATCAGCACGGCTACAATCACGATTGATTCCGTAACGAGGTCTGGAACAACGGCTACCGCCACTATTTCTGCCGGACATGGATATACCAATGGGCAGACCATCAGGATCAGCGGAGCCAGTCCAAGCGGTTACAATGGGCAATTTTCTATTGTTGTACCTACTATAGATCAGGCCGTTTCGGCAGGAAATCTTACAGGAACTGGAACTACAGCAAACTGCATCATTAACAATCATGGATATTCAGATGGACAGACGATTACCATCTCTGGAGCCGCGCAGTCATACTATAACGGAAAATTCACAATCAATGTAATTGACTTAAATACATTTACTTACACAACAACAAGTTCTATTCTTGTTAGTCCTGCAACTGGAACAATTTATGCATCTGTTCCCAATACGCAGGTATTTACATATCAGGTTTCCAATACGCTAACGACACCCGCGATTGGAACAATTACATCATTTTCTGGCGGCGTTACGGCAGTAAATATTGTTACGGAGGGTTCTGGATATACATCTCGCCCAACTGTGACGCTTTCTCCTTCTACAGGCGTATTCGTTGAGTTTTCATCTACTGGATCTCTTCCAGCACCGCTTGTTGCTGGAACTGCGTATAGGGCCGAGGCTCCATTAAATGGATCTACGGGTACATTTACGGTCGTGGGATCGGATTTCTCGCCAATCACAATTACTAGCTCTGAAACTGGTAATTTTTATGTCGCTTTGACTCGCCCATTCAGCATCTCGTTCAACAAGAATTGGTCTGGAGATTTTGGTGGCGTATCAACAGGTCAGGGAGTTTATTTGGCATCTGATTACCTGCTTCCTACTGGAGTTAACAATACAACCCTGTATTACCTTCGCGTAATCAACTCAAATACGGCGCAACTATACGACACGCTGGCTCATGCAAATGGATCTCCTGCAACTACAGGAATCATTGGGGTTACAGCACTAGGAGTCGGCCAGTCTTATTACGCAGTCAGGATTGCTTCGTATGCCAAGGCGTATAACAATCTTGTTGTACCTGAATCCATCGAATACTTGAGCAATGGCGAACTTGTCCAGTTCTCTTCTACTGGATCTCTTCCATATCCGCTTGTTGCAGGAACCAACTACAAGATCGCGCTGTCTGGAAACAATGTCTCCCTGACCGACACATCCAACAACCCGATTGTATTTGCCAATGCAGGCGTTCCTACGCTGCCTGTCGGCCAGATGAGCATGAACATTGTGCGTACATTTACGCCTGTTGCCTCAACTAGCCTTGATGCTGTCGGATCGCTGTTTGAAATTGGCGATCAGGTATCAGTTCGCCCTGTTGCCGGAGATGTCCTTCCTACTGGACTTGTTGCAAGCACAATGACCGCTCCGCAGTATTACTACGCACGGCCTGTAGATGACATGAGCTTTGAGTTGTACGATACCTATGCTCATGCCGTTAATACCTCATCGAAGACTGGCAGGATCACCTACTACGACATGGGCAATAGCGTCAGCAGCACATTCTTTGTTGATTCTATCCTTCCTCCTACGCTCGTTAAGAGCATTCTCCATGTCGAGAAGCCGGAGACTCTTGGATATGTCAGCCTGTACGCTCTGGATTATGGCCGCAGCAACGACATGGCGTTGATTGGTCAATATCATCCTACGGAAACCAATCCGAAATATCGCCGCATCCGCATTGGAAGGAAGTGTGCATGGGCTAGGATTATCTACCGCATGGCTCATCCTGTCATTACGAGCCAGTACGACTACATTCCTGTAGAAAACGAGCGAGCAATCATTGCCGCAGTTCATGCCTGCGACCTAGAAGACAAGGATTTCGCAGAGCAGGCGCAGCGTTATTGGTCTATTGCAATTGGCTATCTACGCAATCAGAACGAGAGCATGGATGGTCATTCCATGCAGCCACCGCAAATTAACAATATCACTTACGGAGATGACACGGATTGCGTAATGTTTTAACGCATGAATAGCGACAACATCAAATCGGGAAGACTGGTTAAAGCAACTGCCAACTGGATTCATGGCGTTAATTCAGTCCGCAGCCCTTGGTCGTTGCCTGAAGATCAGGCAAAGTTTGCACAGAACATCAACCTTCGCGGAGGCATCGCGCAGACTCGCAACGGCTTTAAGATGAAGTTGTCCCTTCCTAAAGGAAACTTCCAAGGCGGCATTATCTTTAACGCAAACAAGCAGGCCAAGGCAGCATCTACTACTACCAATCTTGCTGGCGTAACGATCACTCAAAAGCAGACGATTTATACGCCCGAAGGCACAGAGCTTGCAGCATCTGAATTGCCATACGCTGTCTTTGTTGTTGATGGCAAGGCATACTATTCGCCTTTCCCTCTTACGCAGCCTAAAACATGGAGTGATTACCAGCTTGCAAACATTGCACTAGACCCCAATGTCCCTGAAATTAACATGGTTGTGGCAACACAATCGGCGGCAATCAATACAAGCGGAGGAACGACCGTAACGCCGTCACATCGTATGATCATTTTCCAAGATGGGATCAATAATGCCCATTATTGGGATGGATCTGATAAGACTGGCGGACACATTCCCGATATGCCTGTCGGATACTGGATGGCGTATTCAGGAAACCGCTTATGGGTAGCAAATGGGAACATTATTAGTGCATCTGATCTTGCTAATCCTCTTGGTTGGACAGAGCGTGTTTCTGGTGCAGGCCGTGGAGATTTCAGCGTAGCGCGTCCCGTTACGGCAATGCACGATCACATCGGTCAGAACAACGATACCCGCCTGTATGTCTTTACAGATCAGGCAACCTATTCTTTAGCCTCTGGCATCTTGGATCGCTCACAATGGTCAACGACTGCCAACTTCCAGCAGACATTGTTCCCGAATATCGGGTGCGTTGCCGGAAAAAGTATCGCCTTCCAGAATGGACTCATGTGGTGGTACTCGCAGGGTGGCCTTGTCAGCGTCGATGTCGCTGCATCCAGCTATTTGTCGAGCCAAGTTCTTTACAAGGATGTAGAAATGGCGAAGGCCAAGCGTCTGATGGCTCCTAATTACACGGGAATCTGTGCCACATCGTTTGAGAATTACTTGCTTTATTCCATCCCATACCTTGAAACGCTTAACAGCGCGACGATGGTGTTGGATTATGCCGCCGCATCTGAATGGAATCAGGCTAGGACTCCAGCGTGGGCTGGTGTCTGGACAGGCATCCGTCCTGTAAATTGGTCAAACAACATTATTAACGGAGTTCCGAGGTGCTATGCTTTCTCGGTTGATTACACCAGCACTAGCGATGGCTCATTTAACCATCTTTGGGAGGCTTTTGTGCCTGAAAGGTACGATACCTATCTTGAAGTCAATCAGGACGGCACGACCAACGAGCGAGTAAACCGCATTTATTGCCAATTTGAGACGGCATTGCTTGGTGATGAGATGGGGCTGAAGCAATTGGCTTACGGAGAGCTTGATTGCACGCAGATCGCGGGGACGGTCGATGTGAAGGTATCCTATCGCGGTAGCAAAGGCGTATATCAGCCGATCCTAAACAGCAGATTGCTTGCAGTTAACGAGCCATACCAGTACGAGACAAGCCAGCAAGCTGATGCAATTGCCAATCTTGGTATCTTGCAGACGCAATACCGCCGATTGATCACCGAAAATGTCCAGCGCACTACGGCTGACACATCATGCGAGTCAAAATACACGCTGGATGTGGACAAGGCATTCAGCTTCCTAGTCGAATGGTGCGGATCTATGGGCGTTGATGCCATCAGGATGTATCAAGACCCGTGGATTGAGAAATCCGTAGGCCGGACAAACGCTAACGAGACAAAGTATTGCGTTGTTGGTGAGGATGGATCGTCAATCTCTATTGACTTGGCTCCTGCACCGCAAGAAGAGGCAGGGAACGCGCTTAATTCATGGTCTAGTACGCAGACTAGGACGATCAAACTGAAGTGTGCTAATTCCAATACCTATGTTTCCGCTACGGCAACGGCATCTTTCATCAGCTATGTCTCGCTGGACGATGCAAATACGCAGGCGGCAGCACTAGCAACGCAGAAGGCGACTACTGCGGCAACCGAATACACCAAGACCTGCTGATATGCCTACGATTCAACAAGCCAGCGTCCCTGTAACAGAGTTTCCCAACCTGTATATGTCCCCGTTTGGTAATGACGGGGTAATTCCGCTTTATTCCAGTATTCCGATCAATACTCCTAGCGATCCTGACTGCCTGCCTTGCATGGTTTGTGGAAATTCTGTTGTCAGGAGGCAGGTTATTTCCCAGCAGTCGCAAAATCTCCAATCTACGCTTGCAAATGGTGTTCAGGTAGCTGTAGGAACATAATTCATGCGAGAAAAGATATCATATAGATACATAGCACCAAATACGCAGGAATTTCGGCAGATGCAGACATTTGCCGAGTCATTTGACCACAAGATTGTAGATAATCCGAATATAACGCTTCATGCATTGTGCAGGGGTGACACAATCTTTGGGTATTCCGATTGCGTGTACCTGCCCGTCACATATCCGGCGTTTCATCCAGCAATTACACGGCCTAGAGATGTTGTGCAGGTGATGAGCGACTGGGTTGCTCACACGCAACTAGCAGGCAAGAACGGATATATCGGAGTTCCGCTGGATAATCGCGCTGGTGCTGGTAATTTCCCAGAAGAGACAATGAATAAATTAGGTCTTGTCAGAACTAACAGAGAATTATACATTCCTGCTTAATTATGGGCGGATCACCTTCTATTCCTAAACCTGACAATACTGTTGATATTGCAATGCTTGGCTTGCAACAGCAAGCTGGTCAGCAGGCACTTGCTAGGCAGAATGCTTTGGACATTGCGCGTTCCTCACAGCCGCTTGAGACGCAGTATGTTGACATCTACGGGCCGCAGGGTGCGCTGAATCAGATGGGGCAAGTTGCCGCAGTAAATGCATTCAAGAGTAAAGAGCTTGAGAAGCTGACCAATCCTTATGCAGCCGCTGCCCGTGAAGAGCTTCAAAAGCAACAGACGGCTCCCATGAACCCCAACTACTGGCAGAATACCATGCAGCAATGGGGCAAGGGAGTTGGCTTCTAATATGGACGGCTATACTGCAAATCAACAAAACCCGTTCTCTTGGCAGAACGAGCTTCAGCAATGGACGAAGACTGGAGGACTCCAGAACTATCTCCAGACTGGATTGCAGGACAGCACGATTGGAAAGTCCGGCTTTTTTGATCAGGCTACCCAGCAGGCGCAGGCACTACGGGCGCAGAATCTCGCACAAGTGGCGCAGGCTATCGGCAATGCCCCGACCGCAGGAATTGATCCTGCACAGGCTGTTGCCGCACAGCAGGCACAGCAGGCGCGTGATCTTCAACAGCGTCAGGCTGCAAGACAAGGAGGATGGCAGACAGCACAGGGAAATCTCCAATCTACTACTGACTGGATCAATCAAATGATGGGTTCTACTTCGCAAGCTGTTAACAAAGAGCAACAGGAGTGGCAGAACTATCAGCAAGCAATGATGCAGGCTGCGGCACAGAATCAGTCTAGCACAAATGCACTTCTAGGGGCTGGAATTGGTGCTGTTGGAACTATTGCAGGAAGCGCACTTGCTGGCCCTCTTGGTGGAGCAATTGGAGGATCTTTGGCAGGAATGGCTTCTAAAGGACTTATGCCATCAGGAGGATATTCTTCTATGGGAGCGGCTCAAACTGCTGCTCCATACGCTTCATCCTACAGCAACATTCCTTCAATGGGATATGTTCCAAGAGCGCAATACGCATAATTTCAACTAAACAAACATCTAACAAACTACTATTATGGGCGGCTCACCTTCAATTCCGGCACAAGACAACACGGCAATGCTTGCTATGATCAAGCAACAAGGCGAACAGCAAGCAGCAGCCGCAAAAGCGGCGCAAGAAGCCCAGGATCGCAGTATCTACAACACGCAGGTGCAGGCCGCTAATCAAGCCGGAGCATCTGGAACTGCACAGGCGCAACAGCAGCTTGGTCTTGCCAGCCAGTACCAGCAGGCCAAGGATGCCGCCGCTCTCGCAGCACAACAGCAGATTGCCGCAGGCGCAGGAGCCGCCGCTACTGGCGGGGCTTACGATCTTGGAGCCGTTCAGAAGGCGCAGCTTGCCAACCTTGGAGCAGCATCTGGCTATCTTCCAACTACCGCAGCTAATCTTGCTGGCGGTCTTGGTGCTGTTAAGAATCCTGCCGCAACGACTGCTGGAAGTCAGACTGCCGCCGCTAATAAGGGCGTAACTGGTGCTAATCAGTTCACGATGCCTTCGGCGCAGGGTCTAACCTTCGGAGGACATTAAGATGGGCGGGTCTAGTGGCGGTGGTAGCCGTAGTAGCGGAAGCGATAACTCCGCTGTCCTTGCCCAAATGAAGGCTAATGAAGCCGCTGCTGCAAAAGCCGCGCAAGACGCGCAACTTCAAGCGCAAAAGCAATCCTATTTCAACTCTGTAAACTCTGCTCTGCAACAAGCATCAGCAGGTACGCAACAGGCGCAACAACAGATCGGACTTCAGAATCAAGCTCAACAAGCACGAGATGTTGCCGCACAGCAGTCACAGCAAGTCTCTGCACAATCAGGCGCACAGGGAGCCATCGGTGGTGGAGGATTCAACCCCGCCGCCGCATCAAAGGCCAGTATTGCAAATATAGGAGCTACTGGTGGAGCAGGTGCTATTAGCCCTGCGCAAGCTAATCCTGCCGCACAGGCCGCTACTGCCGCTCGCCAGAACAATGCAACTGGCGCAGGCGCAAACCAATTTACTCTTCCTTCATCGTCTGGTATAAAACTAGGCGGATCTTAACATTATGGCACTAGCATTTGAAACTGGCGGATATGGATTTGCACCTGCACTCGTTCCTGTTGATCAGAACGCATTGCAGGGGCTGAAGCCGCTTTCATTTGCTGCCACATCGCC